>OBLN01000244.1_pt1 | contig 19989 bp, 17 predicted proteins | sample 1519301 | NCBI WGS metagenome assembly OBLN01 (sample SAMEA2452533, study PRJEB22499) | sediment metagenome | reverse complement strand
TCCGATTATTGCTATCATACTTACGTAGGGGACAATGAACGCCATGAGAACACTGGCGTACATAAGTCCTTCCTGTCCGAAGACATAAAAGAACACCGGCAGACCCATGTTTGCATAATTGCCCCGGAAATTATTCATTGCGAATGTTCCGGTTATGTCAGGACTGAGGCGGAGTATTTTTGCGGTAATGAAGCTGAGGACAGCGACAACAAGCACTGATGCGAAAATTATTACCACCAGACGCCAGTCAAAGACCGCTCTGAGGTTTGAACGTGAAATGCTCAGAAACAGCAGAGCAGGCAGGGTAACTTTGAAGATAAGGGTATTGGACGAGGCTATGAACCTGTCATCGACTATTTTCATTCTTTTCAGCAGGTTGCCCACAGCAAGAACTATGAAAACCGGCAGCACCAGAAAGAATATTTCGCTCATAGGAATATATAACCTAATTTATGTGATAAAGACAATGATGGTTTAGCAGTGAAGTGATTAATACATACAGGGTAAACATTAATTAATATAAAATTAAACTGATTTACCGTGCTTGTATTTTTATCCTCATTGAAGTATAAATAATATATTAAATTTCGGCGGTGGAATAATGCCTGAATTAAGGGATATTTTCGGCGGAGCCAGCATGAAGTACTGGTACGTCGCATTTATAATCAGTATGGCATGGCTGGTGGCTTCTCTTGTGAACAGTGCTGCGGTCAGTCAGTATGAACTGACTCTGTATGACAACGAGGGAAAGGTTATCGAAACAAAAATAGTTGACAAATACAGGCTTCAGACGCCTGAGAGTCTTCCTGTCACCAAGTCATACAAGCCGATAAAGCCGGTGAGCTTCCTTTAGGCACGTTCTTCTGTTCGGAAAGTATTTTTAACCTGCTCTCAGATTTGCAGGGGTAACGGGTGAGCTTGTTAAACACCCGAAACGGAGATGCTTTTGAAACCGGACAGTTTTGAAACCTACATGAGTTCTAAGTTTAAGTGGATCTACAAAAAAGCGGATATCGCCGCTTACACTGAAGTTCTGCATAAACTCGGTATTCCTTTTTGCCTCTCCGAAGTATTTGTCAAAAAACAGCTTATTGATGAACAAACCATAGAGTGCTTTCTGGAGACACCTCTCAGGGAGCTTAACAGCCCTTTTAATCTCAAAGGAATGAAGATCGCCGTTGAGCGTATACGTCTTGCCCTGAAAAGAGGAGAGCGGATCTGCATATACGGTGATTATGATGTGGACGGGGTTACTTCTGTTTCACTGATGTATCTTTTCCTTACCGAGATAGGCGCTAATGCTGACTACTATATTCCCAACAGGCTTGAAGAAGGCTACGGGCTTAACCGTGAGGCAATGGACGAGATAGCCTCTAGGGGCACAAAGCTTATAATCACTGTTGACTGCGGCATAAACGCAGTGAATGAAGTTGCTTACGCATCTTCACTGGGTATGGATGTTATCATAACCGACCACCATCAGCCTGCGGAGATTATGCCTGAGGCTGCGCTCTGTATTATTAACCCGCTTCAGCCGGGGGATGAGTATGAATTTAAAGAACTTGCAGGGGTAGGGGTTGCGTTCAAGCTTGTTATGGGGCTGCGGTATTATCTGCGGGAACAGGGATGTTTCGACAAAGCCGCTCCGAATATCAAAAAATATCTGGATCTTGTAACTCTTGGCACAGTTGCCGATGTTGTTCCTATCGTTGGGGAAAACAGGATTTTTGTACGGCACGGACTAGAACTTCTTTCTCAGAAATCCACAAGACCCGGAGTCAGCGAGCTTAAGAAAATTACAGGACTGGACGGCTCAAGGGTAGGCACATCGCAGGTGGGCTTTGCTCTGGCGCCACGTATAAACGCCGTTGGCAGAATGGGCAGCAGTGACAAAGGCCTGCGTCTTCTTATTACTGATAACAGGGACGAGGCGCGCTACCTTGCCCGTGAGCTTGATCAGGAAAATAAATACCGTCAGTCCATCGAAAAAGAGATCATCAGCGAATCTTACCAGATGATCGAAGATGAAGGACTTAATGAAAAATATAAAGGGCTTGTGCTTTACTCCGAAAGCTGGCATCAAGGCGTTATAGGTATAGTTGCCTCAAGGGTTGTGGAGAAGTTTCATAAGCCCACAATCATAATAACCGCTGAAAACGGTGTGGGCAAAGGCTCTGCACGGAGTATTCCCGCTTTTCATCTTTATGAAGGTCTGAAAAAGGTCGAAAGCCTTCTCATAACCTTCGGCGGGCATAAATATGCCGCCGGACTCAAAGTGCAGATGAATAATATTTCCGAATTGAGAGAAAAATTCAACGAAGCTGTTGACACTTTGCTTTCCGAGAATGATTATATACCGGAGCTGGTTATTGATGCGTTTCTGGAACCGGACAATGTAAGTAAAGAGCTTCTTGACTGGTTGGACAGAATGCAGCCCTTCGGTGCAGGGAACAGGGAGCCTGTTTTCTGCATGAGGAACCTGCGTAAGGCACAGCCGTTCTCCTATGTGGGCAAGGAGAAAACGCATCTTAAAATATATCTGGAGAAAAACGGCAGAGTATTTGACTGTATTGGCTATAATATGAAGGATTTTGAAGGGATGCTGCTCTTTTCCGATTCGTTCGATATAGTTTTCACCCCTGTGCTTAACGGGTGGTACGGCGGCAAATATATTCAGCTTAATCTCAAAGATATTCGCCCTGCGGATGAAGATATATGACACACAAGAAGATTGTTCGCCTGATGGATATTCAGGACAAAATGATAAAAAACGGCGTTACTGCCGGTCTGGAAAAGGTGCATAAGGCGTATGTTTATGCTGCGCAGAAGCACCGTGGACAGCTCCGCCAGAGCGGAGAACCCTATCTTTCCCACCCGCTGAATGTTGCCTACATCCTTGCTGAAATGAATATGGATGTGGACACTGTTATCGGCGGTCTTCTCCACGATACTCTTGAGGATACGGATGCGACATACGAAGAGGTGGCGTCGCTTTTCGGGGAGGATGTGGCGTTTATCGTCAATGGTGTCTCCAAGATAGGTCAGATAGAGTTCAAGTCCAAAGAGGAAAAGCAGGCGGAAAACTTCCGTAAAATGCTTGTTTCAATGTCGAAAGACGTCCGTGTAATTCTTATCAAACTCGCCGACAGGCTTCACAATATAAGCACTCTTGACTCTCTCCGGCAGGAAAAACAGGAGCGCATTGCTCAGGAAACCATGGATATCTACGCACCCCTCGCCCACAGGCTTGGGATAGCATGGATTAAGTGGGAGCTTGAGGACCGCTGTTTCCGCATTCTCAACCCTAAAATGTATTACGAAATCTATGAAAAGGTTAAGTACAAACGCGGTGAGCGTGAACAATACCTTATGGAAGTAATGCAGAAGATTATGAAGGAACTTGAGGTCAACGGAATCAAGGCTGAGATTCAGGGCAGACCCAAGCACTTTTACAGCATCTACAACAAGATGGTGAAGAAAGGGGCAAGCTTTGAGGAGATTTATGATCTCCTTGCCCTTAGGATCATGGTGGACAACGTGCCCCAGTGCTATGCGGTGATGGGTATAATCCATAATATCTGGAAGCCCATACAGTCAAGGTTTAAGGACTATATCGCAATGCAGAAGTCCAACCTTTACCAGTCTCTCCACACCACTGTTGTGGGACCTAAAGGAATGGCTGTTGAGTTTCAGATCAGAACACACGAGATGCACAAGGTTGCCGAAGAGGGTATCGCTGCCCACTGGAAATATAAGGAAGGCAAGGTATTTGACCCGCAGGAGGACAAAACCTTCCGCTGGCTCAGAGGGCTCCTTGAACAGCATGATCTTAAACGTCCCATCGACCTTGTGGAGGCTCTTAAGGAAGATATTCTGCCTACGCAGATTTATGTTTTCACCCCGAAGGGTGATGTTGTGGAACTGCCTGTGGGGTCTACTCCCATAGATTTTGCTTACTCAATCCATACAGATATAGGAAACATGTGTACCGGCGCAAAGGTTGACGGACGCATGGTGCCTCTGAAATACCGCCTGCGCAACGGTGACAGAGTCACTGTTCTTACCTCTCCCAACCATAAGCCCAGCCGTGACTGGCTCGGTTTTGTGAAGACAAGCAGAGCAAAGGTCAGAATACGCAACTTCATCAGGAAGGAAGAGCGTGACAGGGCTCTGGCTCAGGGTATCGACTTTCTCGACAGGGAGTTCAAACAATATTTTCTTGATTATCGTGAGATCTTTAACAAGGAAGCTAATGTCCGTAAAATTGCTTCTCATTTCAAGCTTAAAGATCTTGAAGATATATATGTTGCTGTTGGGTTCGGCAGGGTTTCACCGAGACAGATTGTTCATAATTTTGTAGAAGTTAAGGACAAAAAGAAAGACTCAGTCGGGAGCATGGAAGCTCCTGCTCCTAAGAAGAGCGAAGAGCCTTTTGTTATAGACGGCATAGATGATGTCCTTGTGAAGGTGGCGAAATGCTGCATGCCTCTGCCCGGAGATGATATTATCGGGTACATTTCAAGAGGAAGGGGTATAGTAATTCACAAGAAGGACTGCGAAAACATAGTCAACGGAAGTATAAACGAAGAAAGACTCACACCTGTTCAATGGAGCGATAAAAGGGTATTCAGAATGCCTGTTGCTATTAAGACAGTGGTGATCGACCGCCCCGGTGTGCTTTTTGATATAGCCAATATTATGAAGGAAATGGGGATTAATATCTCAAACCTTTCTTCCGGCAAGGCTCCTGACGGGCTTTCCAAGCAGGATTTTACAATAGAGGTTCAGGATAAAAAAGAGCTGAAGACTGTAGTGAATAAGCTCCGCAATATTGACGGCGTGCAGGAAGTGCGGACAAATTAAGATCCGCATTTTTCTGAACGAATATTTTTGGCGGACACAAAAGTATCCGCTGAAAATTTTTCAGGAAATCTTTTTCAAAAAATTATTGATTTGTTTAAGGAAAAAGGGACAAAACCGCCTGCGGAAGAGAGCCGCAGGCAGAGTTAAATGTCTGTGATTAGGCTTTCTGAACTTTGCCTGCTTTAAGGCATTTTGTGCAGACTTTTTTCCTGACAACCTGTCCGTCTTCAATAACTCTCATCTTATGAACGTTGGGAAGGAAAACCCTTCTCGTAACGTTGTGAGCGTGGCTTATGTTGTGACCGAACATTGGTCCTTTACCGCAAACCTCACATCTTCTGGCCATGTTAATCCTCCGAATGTATGATAATTCTAAACCTTATACAATATTCAATGGTCTTGATCTAAAGAGCTTGAAATGCTAACATAACCCATATACCTGATCAAGAGTTTTTTTGCTTGTCAGTGCTTTTTTCGTGGGAAACGTAAATGTTCCCACGGATGGGAACACGCCGTGCGTAGCGAAGCCCTGCTTTGCAGGGTGCGAGCGTGTGGGTTAAAAACACAGGAAGTGTTTTTTAACCCTGTAAAGACAAGCTCAAGAGTTTTTTTGCTTGTCAGTGCTTTTTTCGTGGGAAACGTAAATGTTCCCACGGATGGGAACACGCCGTGCGTAGCGAAGCCCTGCTTTGCAGGGTGCGAGCGTGTGGGTTAAAAACACAGGAAGTGTTTTTTAACCCTGTAAAGACAAGCTCAAGAGTTTTTTTGCTTGTCAGTGCTTTTTTCGTGGCAAGTGTACATTTCCTGCTTTTGCAGTGCAGGTGAAAAATGCTTAATACGTTTTTTCACTTTGGTAATTAATGCAAAATAGTATATTTATTCTAAATAATTATTAATGAGGTTAATGTTATGGAAATAACAGCGAAAACAATTATTGCGGATGTTTTGAAGGCGTGTCCATCATCGGTGGAAGTTTTTGATAAATTTAATATGGGCTGCATGAGCTGCATGGGTGTTGCTAATGAAAGCATAGAAAAGGGCTCACGTATGCACGGACTTGATCCTGATGAAGTTGTGGCGGAGCTTGTTAAGTTTGTTGCCGACTGCAAATCATAAGAAAACACAAACAACTATACTCTTATAGAGATTACCCGCACCCCCTGAACGAATATTTTCAGGGGGTGTTTGCGCTGAACTTATTTTTCGGGAGGCTTGCTATTAAAAAATTAGACCTGAATTTCCATGAAGATATATACTTATATGCAAATGACATACGCCCACAGGTGGAAACGCTGCAAAAGTTTTCCCACGGCGGTGAGTTTGAAAGCTATGACCGGCTGAACCCTGCTGATTTTTTTCAGAATAATGCTCCGTTTAATGTTGAAATAGGCATCGGGAACGGCGAGTTTATAAGTGCTTTTGCGGTGAGGTATCCTGAACAGAATTATATAGGCTTTGAGGTGATGAAGCGCATATTTGACAGAGCAATCAGAAAAGTGCGCTCCGCCGGAGTAAAAAACGCAAAAATAATCCATTTTGACGCAACATTCTTCGTAAGCCTGCTTGAAGACGAATGTGTGGATAACTTTTATGTCAATTTCCCTGACCCGTGGCCGAAAAAAAAGCATAATAAACGCAGACTCCTGAAAACTTCTTTTATCGAAATCCTTGTATCAAAGCTGAAAAAAGGCGGCAGTCTGTATATGGCGACTGATCAGGTGGACTATGCGGAAGAGATTGTACAGAACCTGAAACCTGTGGAAAAACTGAAAAGTGCGTACGATACTGTATTTATAAACGAACTTGTGGATTACCATGAAACAAAATATTACCGTAAGTTTTCGCCGGAGCTTGGCGTTTACTTTTTCAGGATGATAAAGCAATAATAAATTTTCCGGAGGGTCTGATGAGGTTTTTTCTCGCACTGCTGATGCTTTTTGTTTTTTCCGCCGCACATGCAAAGGAATATCTCTTTGTTGAAATTAACGGAGTAATCAGCGGATACACGGAAAAATATATTGAACAGTCCCTCAAAAAAGCTGTAGATGCTGACGGAGTGCTTGTGATCAAGCTGGATACTCCGGGCGGAGTCCTTGATTCCACAAGGAAAATCGTGCAGATTATCCTTGAAAGTGATACCCCTGTGGTTACTTTTGTCTCACCGCAGGGGGCACGGGCGGGCTCTGCCGGAACATTTATTACTCTTGCCTCCCACTATGCGGCAATGACTGAAGGAAGCAACATTGGCGCTGCTCATCCTGTCAATGTTACCGGACAGAATATAGAGGGAGAACTTGGGAAAAAAATTGAGAATGATACTGTTGCTTTTATCCGCTCTATAGCAGAAAAACGGGGCAGGAATCTTGATATATCAGTTCAGATGGTTACAAACTCTTTGAGCCTTACTTCACAGGAAGCTCTGGAGGCCGGAATAATTGATGCTGTGGTGAACAGCGATGATGAACTTATTGCTCTTCTGGCTGAAAAATACGGCGAGCAGACATCAAGAACCTACCTTGAACCCACTGTTCTTCAACGGGTTGCTTTTTTTCTGAGCGACCCGAACATACTGATGCTTCTTCTTTTTATAGGTATAGGCGCCATATTCCTTGAGTTTAAGATGCCGGGAACTTTTGTTTTTGCGGGGATAGGAGCATGTGCAATTCTTCTTTTTCTCATGGGTATTAACATCATACCGGTGAACTGGCTTGGTCTGTTGCTGATTATCGCAGGTTTTGCACTGATTATTGCTGAGGTTTTTATACCAAGCTTCGGACTTTTGACACTTGGAGCTGTGGTTTCCCTCGGTTTCGGGATGTATCTGCTTTTCAGCAGGGAGGGAAATGTGGGCATAAGTGTTTCCTGGGGCATGATAATAGGTGTGCTTGTAACGGTTCTGCTTGTAGTCGGGCTTATAGGCAGACTGCTTGTCAGAGATTTCCTCTCCAAACCGACAACGGGAGCAGAAGGGATGATAGGCGAAGCTGGTACAGTAACATCATGGAACGGAAATTCTGGAAAAGTATTTGTACATGGAGAAATATGGAATGCCGAATCAGAATCGGTTTTTGAAAAAAATGATAAAGTGAGAATCATTGAAATTAAGGGGATGGTGATAAAAGTTGAGCGATCAGAATAGCTTTAAAGAAATGGAATACCCCGCCAGATTTACTTATAAAATGATGGGGGATGATACGGAATCTTTCAGAGACAGTGTCAACGCTGTGTTTGTAATGAAAGAGGTTCTCGAAACTCAGGAAAGGAAGAGCAGCAGCGGAAAATACGTGTCAATATCTGTCACTGTTGATGTTGAGGATTACCGTGAGTTAAGGAGCATCTACGAAATGATCAGTCAGATAGAAGGGCTGAAATATCATCTATAAAAATACAATTCCCGCAGCGGTTTTAAGCTGCGGGAAAGCCTCTGTTAAACCATATCTTTTTTTGTCCGTTTTTTGATCTTATTGTCAGTTATAAATTAGCTTGCGTTTTATTGTTGATATGTTGTCCTAGGTACAAAAAATTCTATTTTACCGTAATTTATAAAAGATTTTATATGGCTTGCAAAATATCTTAAAAAAATTTATTTTACACAATGGCTATTTTATAAAGGTGTTATGGTGAGCTATGGCTATTTTCTATAAAATTTATAAGGGGCTTGAAAAAAACATTTTCAACACCCTTACCCGAAAGATTTTCGGCAACATTCTGGGTATTGTCTGTTTCCAGATTCTTCTGATGACCGGCTTTACTTTCTATCAGCGCAGCAGTATTCACAGTCTGCTCTCGGCGGAGGATCCGGCACTGGCTGACAGCATAAGCGGAGCAATCGTCAGCCAGAGTTTTTACCACATCCTGTTTTTTGCTGTTTTCTCCATAATTGCCGCAGTGCTTACTGCTGTCTTTATGCGGATGCTTATCGTTAAACCTGTCAAAAGGCTTTCCACTCTGCTTGAAGAGGTAAGCGAAGGTGAGGGGGATCTCTCTCTTGATATGCCCCGGCTGACTTATGATGAAATGAGCGACCTAGCCGGAAACTTTAACAAGTTTATGGAGAAACTTCGGGAGATAATCAGGAATGTCAGAGTCCTCGGAGTGAATATTGGCGTTGAGTCTGCTAAGGTCGTCAAAAATGTTGATGCAGCATCCAAAGACGCTAAAGTGCAGGACGAACTTGCCAACACGGTTTTTCAGGAGAGTGAAAAAGTAACGGACGCCATAGAAACCGTTGCCGCAAATTCAGTGCAGATAAGCACAACCACAGTCAACAACCTTTCCCATGCAAAGGAATCCTATGGCGAGCTTGAGCATGTCACAGAAAAAATACAGGAAGTAAGCATAATGATTGCCTCGTTCCTCACCACGGTCAACAGCCTTGCGGATAACTCACGGCATATCAGAACAGTAGTCTCTCTTATTGAAGATATATCAGACCAGACGAACCTTCTCGCCCTTAATGCGGCTATTGAGGCAGCAAGGGCAGGAGACGCAGGCAGAGGTTTTGCTGTTGTGGCAGATGAGGTGCGTAAGCTGGCAGAACGGGTAAAAACCGCCACGGAAGAGATCTCTAAAAATATTGACAGTATAGTAGGGCAGGTTCAGAACACGGCCACGCAGACCGAAACTATAAATGATCACATGGGACTTACGAAAGATGTTGTGGAGCGTACATCAGTGAAGTTTATGTCCATGGTGACTGATTTCGAGCAGACCTCCGCAGGCTTGCAGAATATTTCAACTTCGCTTGACGATCTCACAAAGGTAAATGAGAGGATAAATGAGAATGTTTCTGATATTCACCGCATAGCCAATGAGGTGACTCATCGTATGGAGGACTCCAAATACTCAACTGATGATCTGAACGGCAAGATAGAGATAATTCAGGAACTTGTTTCACGGTTTAAAATAGGCAAAGGAACTTTTGAACAGATAATTCTTAAAGCATCAGAATACAGGGACACTCTGGAAACAAGGCTGGCTTCCCATGCGGCACAGGGGCAGAATATTTTTGACAGAAATTACCGCCCGATAAAAGACACAGAACCGCAAAAGTATTCCACAGACTATGATAAGAAGGTTGAGGGCGAATTTCAGAAAATTTACGATGATGTTCTTAAGGATGTGAAAGGATGTATTTTTTCTTTGTGTGTTGATACAAACGGTTATGCACCTACTCACAACAGCAAATATTCCAAACCCCTTACCGGAAACCATGAGACAGATGTTCTCACCAGCAGGGATAAAAGGTTATTTAATGACCATACAGGTTCAAGAGCGGCTAAGAATACGAAAAGGTTTCTTTTACAGGCGTATGTCCGTGACACAGGAGAGGTTATAAACGACCTTTCACTGCCGATATACGTTAACGGAAAGCACTGGGGAGCTTTCAGGCTGGGGTTTGACCCTGCTGTTCTTGCTGACTGATCTTAAGTATATCCAGCACAGCAAGGAGAAGGTTGTCTGTGATGATATCCGCACCGTCGGGGTTGTTTTCTGCTTCACGCAGCCCGTATCCTGTTTTTACGAGGTATGTGCGGCATCCGGTTTTTTTACCCAGTTTAATATCGCTCATTTTGTCGCCGATGATAAACATTCTGCTTTTGTCAATGGGCAGATCCTGTAAAGCCTTGTCCACCATGCCTGTACGGGGTTTACGGCAGTCGCAGTCTATGGCGTATTTGGGGTCTTTGGATGATGTATGGTGCGGGCAGTAATAAACTGCATCCAGCCTTGCACCGCCCTTTGCCAGTTCGGAGCGCATTTTTGCATGGAGAGTTTCCACGTTGTCCTCACCGAAATATCCTCTGCCCACTCCTGCCTGATTTGTGAGGACTATTACCAGAAAACCGTGTTCATTGAGAAGCCTTATGGACTGCGGAACAAAAGGGTAAAGATTAAAGTTGTCGGGATGGTCTATGTATCCTGCTTCGATATTAATTGTGCCGTCACGGTCAATAAAAACTGCGGGAAACCTTTCCATTTTCATCCTCTGTCTTTTTAAATCTTTTATGGATCAGATACCACTGTTCGGGGTTCTGTCTGATAATTTCTTCAAAGGCTTTATTTATTTTCAAAGCGATGTCGTATATCCGCTCTTTCGGTTTAAGGCTGTTGTCAGGAAGAATCTGTTCAAGGAAAACAAGTTCAGCGCCTTCTTTTGTGCGCTTCATGAATGCCGGACGGATCGGAATATTTCTGCGCACTGCTATCAGAGGAAGACCTTTGTTAAACGTTGTATTTATACCGAAAAAAGGAACAAAAACGGAGTCCTTCTCTGTGGAGGCATGATCAAGCAGGGCAGCGATATGGGCGTTTTCGGCCAGAAGTCTGTTTATACTTTCTGCGCAGTCACGGTGGTGAAGGTAAACAAGCTTATCGCAGAAACCTCTTTGACTCTTAACAAATTCATCTAATTTTTCATTTTTCATTTTTCTGGCGAGAATACCTATTCTCAGAGGACTGAACGCCGCAAGAACCGGAACCGCCAGCTCCCAGCTTCCGAAATGAGCGGAAATAATTATTTCTCCGGTAGTGAGGTCGGGTTTCTCGCATCGGCTTGTTATTTTAATATATTTTTCTATGAATTTTTTATTCACTTTTCCGATGCAGAAGGCTTCCAGATAGCTCATGAATGTGTGGCGGAATGATTCACGGGCGCACTTCACCGGATCATCAGCGCCGATTATTTCTGCATTGATTATAGCTGTTCTGCGCCTTTCCGGAAGGATGTACCAGAAAACAGTACCGAGAAAAGAACCTATATGTCTAAGAAAGCTGAGGCTTCTGCCTCCCAGGATAAAGTAAAAGAATTTAATCAGTAAGTGCAACTTTTAGTGCCTCCAGAAATTCATCAAGTCTTTCTTCGGCGGAGCTTTGTATCTCCGATTTTAAACCGGAAAAGTCGCCTTCAGGCTCTTCAGATGAAAAGAAAACGGATAGCTCGTCTTCGTTATTCACTGTTGTAACGAGGTTGTATTTGTTGGCAAGTTCATAAATTTCTTTGAAATTCTGCATATTCACACCAACGGCAACATGGCGTCCGAAGCGAAGCGCCTCGAAGATGTTGTGTCCGCCTGTGCTGACTATTGAACCGCCTATGAATATTCTGTCAGCCTGTTTATAAAGTGCCTCAAGCTGACCGAAGATATCCGCAACAACAACACGGCATGAAGGATTAAACTCTGTGAGTCTGCATGCTGTTAACCCTGCTGTTTTGAGAATATTCAGACATTCATCAGTCCGGTTCAGATGACGTGGTGCGATTACAAGCCTGCCTTCAAAACCGCTTTTCAGAAAAGCATTTACAATGGCGTTCTCTTCACCCCTGTGTGTGCTGGCAGCGATTATGAAAGGTTTGTCTCCAAGCGGGGAAATGAAAGATAAATCCGGTTCGCCGTCAAACTCGCTGAACTTTATGTTGCCCAGAGTGCTTATGTTGCCGGAGTCTCCTTTAATGGCGGCAAAGCGTGCCGTATCTTCATCGCTTTTAGTGAAAATATGTTCAAATTTGCCAAGCAGAGGCGATATGATGCGGCGTATTTTCATGTATCCGCCGAAGCTTCTGTCAGATATGCGGGCGTTCACCAGAAAAAGCGGAGCATGTTTGGATGTGGATGTTATGAAGTTTGGCCAGAGTTCCGTATCTATGATTACTGTAGCTTTAACATTCATGCAGTAAAGGATGTATGATATCGCCACAGAGTTTTCGATGGGGAGCAGGAATGCAAAATAAGGCTTAAGCTCTTTTTCTGCTATTGCTTTGCCTGTGGCTGTGGTGGTGCTGATTATGAATTCCGCATCGGGGTATTTAAGTTTAAATGTATTTAGAAGCTGCTTCAGGCTGCGTACCTCACCGACACTGGCGCAGTGAAACCACACTGTTTTGGCGGGTGCTTCAGGAAAACTGATGAAACCGAAACGTTGAAAATAGTCCTCATCCTCTTTTCTTTTCAAAGCAAAAAGAAAACCCACCGGAACAGCAAACGGAATTATTATAATTATTAAAAGATTATACAATATGCGGAGAATGAACAAGTGTTTGCTCCATTGTGGATTTCTCTATTTCTTCTGCTTCCTTCTTAATGGTTTCGGGATCTGCCGAATCCGAGACATAAACAGGATCACAGTAGTGAACATCTATTCTGGCGAAAGGATAAGGCAGGATGAAGCCGTCCCAGCTTGCGAAGCGTTTAAAGCTTGTGCAGTCAAATATTACGGGCATCATGATTCCGTGGGTATTTTTTGCAAGGAAAAGAGCGCCGGGCTTCATTTTATATTTAGGTCCCTTTGGTCCGTCCACTGCTATTGCTGCATGCCATGAGCCGTTCATCAGCTTCTTAATTTCGAGCAGAGCCTTAGAACCGTTGCGGCTGGATGAACCACGCACTGCCCTGTAGCCGAAGGACTCGGCAACATGCGCCATTATATCTCCGTCTTTGCTGCTGGAGATTATTATTGCAAGGTTCACTCCTCTGTTATAATGCAGAATGGGAAAAATCTGGTTGTGCCATGTGAAAAATACGACACTCTTGCCGCTTCTGAAAAGCTCGTCCAGCTTTTCTTTTCCGGTGACACGGTAACGGAATGTATTTCCATACAGAGTCATAAACTTGCCGAAGAGCCACAAAGCAAAGAGGAAAAGTCTTTTTTTCATCATCCGACCGTAAAAGTACGCATTTATACCGTATCTCCTAAAACCCCTGACTATACTTTTTTTCATGTTGAAAGTAAACCGCAGATTTGAAGCACTTTTTGAACATTAAGACATCCCAACTTTCTTTAAGTGCATATAACGGCTTGTCATTGGATGCCGTTTTTTGTACCTTATAGGGGCTCGTCAAAATTTTGGTAAAGGCTGATAACGGCAGGGAACATTTTATGGAAATCAGAGGAACTACTGTCATCGCAGTTAGAAAAAACGGTAAAACCGCCATCGGGGCAGACGGTCAGGTCACCTTCGGCAATACTGTGATGAAACACAACGCAAAAAAGGTAAGAAGAGTTTATAACGATAAAGTGATGTGCGGTTTCGCAGGTTCTACCGCAGATGCTTTTACGCTCATGGAGCGTTTTGAGGCAAAGCTTGAGGCATTCGGCGGACAGCTTCTGCGCGCTGCGGTGGAACTGGCAAAGGACTGGCGCACGGACAGATACCTTCGCAGGCTTGAGGCTATGATGGTTGTTGCCGACGCTGATTCGGTGTACATAATAACCGGAAACGGTGATGTGGTTGAGCCGGATAAAGGTGTGGCGGCTATTGGCTCCGGTGGGGCGTTTGCGCAGTCTGCTGCTGTGGCGCTTGTGGAAAATACGGAACTTTCCGCTGCTGAAATAGTCAGAAAATCACTGGAAATTGCAGGCGATATCTGTATCTACACCAACAGGAACATAATAATAGAGGAAATATAAATATGAAAACCGATCAGCGTCTGATGGCGGAGCAGGGTGCGCTTACGCCGAAACAGATTGTGGAAGAACTTGATAAATACGTAGTAGGGCAGAGGAATGCCAAAAAAGCCGTTGCGGTGGCTCTCCGCAACAGGTGGCGCAGACTTCAGCTTGAGGATAAACTTCAGGATGAGATTTCTCCCAAAAACATTATTCTCATAGGTCCTACCGGGGTGGGTAAAACCGAAGTGGCAAGAAGGCTTGCGAGGCTTGCCGGAGCCCCTTTTATGAAAATTGAAGCCAGCAAGTTTACCGAAGTAGGCTATGTGGGGCGTGATGTTGAAAGCATGGTCAGGGATCTTGTGGAAATATCAATCGCCATGGTTAAGGCTGAAAAGAAAGATGCTGTGCTTGAAAAAGCCAAGATAAATGCCGAGGAGAGACTCCTTGACATTCTTCTCCCCAAGAAACCCGGTTTTTCCGAAGAAAACTCCGATTCAAACACCCGTGAAAAATTCCGCAAAATGCTTAAGGCCGGCGAGCTTGATGAACGTGAGGTCGAGGCAGATGTTGAGGAACAGGGGCCGCAGGTTGAAGTGCTTACAAACATGGGTATGGACGAACTTGGGATGAATATCGGCGACATGATGAAAAACATGTTCCCTAACAGAAAGAAAAAGAGAAAAATGAAAATTAAGGAAGCCAGAACCGTTATCGAAATGGAAGAAGCGGCCAGGCTTATAGACATGGAAGATGTCAAAAAAGATGCTCTGCGCCGTGTGGAGCAGACAGGTATTATCTTCCTTGATGAAATAGACAAAATCTGTGCCCGTGAGGGTGCGGCACATAAAGGCGGAGATGTCTCCCGTGAGGGTGTTCAGCGTGATCTTCTGCCCATAGTCGAAGGTTCAACTGTTAATACCAAGCACGGCATGGTAAACACTTCGCACATTCTTTTTATAGCCGCAGGGGCTTTTCACATGGCTAAACCATCGGATCTGATCCCTGAGCTTCAGGGGCGCTTCCCAATCAGAGTGGAGATGGATTCTCTTGAGATGGAGGATTTTATCCGCATACTGAAAGAACCGGAAAATGCGCTTACCAGACAGTATGAAGCTCTTCTTAAGGCAGACGGTGTTAGTGTGGAATTTGCGGACTCAGGTATCATGAAGATTGCGGAAATCGCCACGGAAGTTAACCGCACCCTTGAAAACATAGGTGCCAGAAGACTTCATACGATTCTTGAAAAACTTCTGGAGGAAATATCCTTTGAAGCTCCGGATACGGAAGAAAGAAATATTATAATAGATGACACATATGTTGAGAGTCACCTCAGGGGAATCGTGGAAGACAGGGATCTCAGCAAATACGTTTTATAGGATTACACATGAGAAAATTACTTGTACTTATTCTTATTCTCATCCCTTTTGCCGCTCAGGCAAGGTTTGAGAAAGCGGCTTCCGATGTCAACTCTCTTTTCAGCAGGATGAGCGGATATGTGGTCAGTGTTGACGGAAGCTCCGTTTATTCAGACCTTGGTTCCGGCGCAAATGTTTATCCGGGTCTTGTGCTTAAAATATACAGAGAAAGCGAAGAGATAATCCACCCGATCACCAAACAGGTGCTTGGCAGGAAAAAAGTTCTCATAAGTGATGCTGTTGTGAAAAGCGTATTTGAAGGCTATTCGGTTATGGAACTTTCTGACAAAAAATCTGAGCCCAAAGTCGGGGACGCTGTTATTCTGAACCCGCCTGTGGAAGTTGAGGTGAAAACAGTCAATGTGCCGACACGCCTTGAACTTCTTATAAAAGAAGATGTGGCAAGGGTTTCCAATGTAATTCTGAAAGACGGAGCGCAGATTGCCCTTGTTTTCACACAGGATGACAAAGGCGGAATATCTATGGAGGCAAAGGACACCAAGAGCGGAACGCTTATCGCCAGCGCATACTACGCTGATGTTGAAGCAGGTGATTCCACTAAGCTCACCAGAGACTCGCTGCAGAGTGACATAATCGAAACTGAATACACATCTCTTTCTGTCGGACATATGATAGATAAAGAAGAAATTTACGCTGCTGCATCAACAAAAAACCAGATAGATTTCTATAAATTTACCGGTAAAGCATTTGAAAAAACAGCGGAACTTAAGCCTGAGGGGATCAACTTCATAGTCACCATAGACAGCGCCGATCTCAATGGAAACGGTGTTGAGGAAGTAATTGTTTCATGGCTTGAGTATGATAAATTTGCCAAAACAAACATATATGAATACACCGACGGCAGGTTTGTTCTGAAAGCCGAAAAACTCCCCTATTTTTCAAGGGTAGCCTATGACAGAGGCAATAAGGTTGTTCTCACACAGAGGCTGGCAACAGACGGAACTTTTGTGGGGCAGATTCAGAAGCTTGTTTATAAAGGAGATTATGTCAGAGGCGAAGGAATCTTAGGCTCTGAAAACAAAAAATTGTTCGGCTTCGGTTACGCTGATCTCAACAGGGACGGCACTGTAAACCCCGTGTATATCAATGATGATAACAAGCTCGTGGTTGAAAACAAAGGAAAGGAGATTTACGAAAGTATTGACCGTTTCAGCCAGACTCCGAATTTTATAAATCTCCAGAAGGAACAGGAAAACAGAAGAATCAATAAAAAAATTGAAGATATAGACGCCTTCGAGATCATCGAACAGAGGCAGTACATTAAAGGGCGTATCTTTGTTAACACCGACGGACGGATATATCTCATTAAAAATGAGTCCATGTCCTCTATGCTGCCGAATACATTCGCTTACAAGGGTTCGGCTTTTGCCGTTTACGGCTGGGAAGGAAAGAACATGGCGAGGATCTGGGAATCAGACATGAAAGAGCCTGTAATAGTGGATTACTACATGTATGAAGAGTACGGGCGCACATATCTTTTCATGCTCAGAAGCATAGCAGGTGGGCTTTTCCGTAAACCTACCAGTCAGATAGAGTACATTGAAACTAAGTGAGTTAAAAGTCCCCCTGCAAAGGGGGATTTTTTGTGTTAAAGTTATCAAGACGCCTTCCGAACTGTATTAAAGCGTCTTTAATATTGTGTTTTCTGATACATGTTGTGGTTTTACATTAATTTGAATTGCAGGGCTTTTAAGTTTAAGCTAAACTTCTGACTAAACATATGCCATTGAAAAAAAAGTTGACTTACAAATGCCGTATGTGGTAGTTCTTGTTAGTGTTGACATTACTCAAATGCTGTGCTAATTTTTAACAGTATTTGAGTTAGTTAATGGTGTGGAAGTAAAAAGGGTAACCTTTTAAACAGTAAAAACCTACAGGAGGAAAAAGGATGAGAAAACTTTTAGTAGTTCTCATGGTAGTGGCTTTTGCCGCAACAGCATTCGCTGCTGATGTTAAACTCAGCGGTTACATGGAAGTAAAGGGTATCTACATTGAAAACGGTGAAGCTAATGAAGATTCACTGGGTGAAACTTCATGGTGGGAGCAGGATGGTAACATCCAGGCTAAGTTCATCGTTGACAAAGGAACAGCCTTCACAGTAAGAGGCGATTTCCGCGATGGTACTTGGGGCGAGTCTAACATGGTTGCTAAAACAAACAGCGGCGATGAAGGCGGCTTTACTATCCAGAGAGCTTTCCTTGAGCATGACTTCGGTAAAGCAGCTATCCAGGCTGGTCTTATGGGCACTGGCGGCTGGGGAACAGCTTTCAGTAACAACGTTGAAGGTAACTACAGAGTTAAACTTATAGTTCCTGTTGCAACTGGTAAACTTACTTTCCAGACAACTAAATCAAATGAAAGCGGCTCTTTCCCCAGCAATAAGAAAGATGCTGAAAAAGATGACAATGACCAGTACGGCGTTGACTATGTAGGTAAAACTGGCAATTACACATACGGATTCAACCTTACTTACAGAATGGACTCCAGAGTTAACAACGAAGGCGGTCTTAAAGGTGACGATGATTCTGCTGACACAGTTAAGCTTGAGCTTATGCTGAAAGGCGAACTTGGTCTTATAGGCTTTGAATCAGAATTCGCTTATGCTGACGTTTCTACTGATGAAGTAGGCGCAGAAGATTACGACCTTTTCGGTGCTTATGTTAACGTTTGGGGCAACCTCGGCAAATTCACTCCTGGTATAGCTTTCATCTACGGTTCTACTGATGAAGATGCTAACGAAGGTTTTGAATTCGGTGACGACTTCAACACAACTCTTCTTGTTGACCTCACAGATGGCTACAACCTTTCAGGTGCTGGTTACAGCACAAATGGCGACCTTTCCGGTTACACTGCTGTAAAAGCATACCTTGACTACGCTCACAATGATGCTCTTACTATCGGTGGCGCATTCACTTATGCTGTTTCCAACTGGGATGATCCTAACTACGAAGATGTAAAATTCTATGAGCTTGACGCTTATGTTTCATACCAGATCAACAAGGCTCTTAACTACACAGTTCAGGCCGGTTATGCTCAGGCTGATGAAATCGGTACAGGTGCTGCTCAGTACGATTCAGACCCTATCTACCTTGCAGCTCACACACTTAGCATATCTTTCTAATTAAGTTAAGAGTGACTCTTTTAAAACCCAAAGCCCGCTGTTCGCAGCGGGCTTTTTTTTACCTAAATCTAGAATAATTAAGCAATTTTATTGTCATTAATTTAAAATAATTTTATTCATCAAACTTCCTTTTTCGGTTGTGTTAAGGTTCTTTATGGGCTAAATATTAGTTATTGCTCATTTCGGAGGAAACATGTTCGGCAGACTTTTTAAATCTATAATAGTCATATCATTAGTTTTTATTTGCTTTCTCAGAGTGTACGCCCTTGATTTGGCAGATGTCAGCCCTGAAACTCTCGAAATTATGCGTAACAACCCCAGCCTGATGGAGAAGTATCAGGAGCAGTTTAACTCAGCCCGAAACCAGAGTGATAACAAAACGGGTAAAAACAACATATCTGACAGAAATAATCTTATTAGAAATAACCAGATAAATAATTATGACAACCTTACAGAAGAGGACTACAGGCGGTATCCGCATTTAAGAAACCTTCAGCGTTTCGACAACGGAACGCAGTTCCCTGCACTCGATAATGAAACCACGATATTTCCTCCTAAACCTCCTGTGTCAGATCCATTTGTAAAAAAACAGCTTAGATATATGAGTGATAACGAAACCAAAATGATAGGCGTATTTGGTTTTGTTAAATATCCGAATAAGTACAAAGTAGATCAGAACTTTAATATTCTGGACTCCATAGCCGAAGCCGGCGGTCCCCTTGAACTGGAAAAATTACAGAAAATATCTGTGTACAGACGAGGAGCAGAGGTAGCTGATTTTACATATACACCTAAAAACACTTACCGTATGTCTCAGTATCCGCTTCAGGACAATGATACAATTATTCTTGAAGGCAGATATGAAGAACTGGAAGATAATAAAACAGAGGAAACAGAACCTCTTGAAATATTCGGACATAATATATTTAAAAGCACAGAAAACTTCATACCTGATCAGAATGCAATAAACTTTTCTGAATACGTCCTTGGTCCCGGTGACAGGCTTCAGGTTTACATGTGGGGACGTATATCTAAAACGCTCAGTCTGCCTGTTAACGCAGACGGCTCTGTAATATCCGCAGAAACAGGCAGGATTCAGGTGTCCGGCAAACGTTTTGAAGAGATAGCCACCACTATTAAGGGCATACTTGAAAGTATGGAGGGTGTTTACTCAGAGGT
>OBLN01000243.1_pt1 | contig 20023 bp, 17 predicted proteins | sample 1519301 | NCBI WGS metagenome assembly OBLN01 (sample SAMEA2452533, study PRJEB22499) | sediment metagenome | reverse complement strand
GCTATCGCGGTATAAAACTTCTGAATTCGTAATCTTTCGCAAGAAATAGAATTTGTCTCTTTCCGGTATCTGGACGGAAGGCTTATTCCTCCAATACCATCGGTGGTTCGGCGTCTACAACGGTCAACTCGCCCCAGTTATCGCCGACGCGTGCTTCGGTGACCAGCGGAACTGAAAGTTGAAACGCTCCCTCCATCACCTCTTTGACCAGCATTTGGGCAGCATCAAGCTCTTCCTCAGGAACCTCGAAAATTAATTCATCGTGCACTTGCAGCAGCATGCGCGTTTTTAATCCTGCTTTTGCCAGGGCTTCTGGCAGACGGATCATTGCCAGCTTTATGATGTCAGCCGCTGTGCCCTGGACAGGGGCGTTGATGGCTTCGCGTTCTTCTCTCTGGCGGATCATGTAGTTGGTTCCGGCTGCAAGAGCGGGGAAGTAGCGTCTGCGCCCGAGCAAGGTTTCTACGTAGCCCTGGCGGCTGGCTTCAAGACGGGTATTATCGAGCCACTTTTTGACCCCGGGAAATTCCCTGAAATACTCCTTGACAAAATTCTCTGCCTCTGACAGGGTCAGGTCGGTGGTGCGGGTGAGTCCAAAGGGGCTCATGCCGTAGATCAGACCAAAATTGATCGCCTTGGCATGCCGGCGCTGTTGTTTAGTAACTTCATTGAGCGGTACATCTTCAATAGCGGCTGCAGTCGCTGCGTGAATATCCTGACCTTCATGGAAAGCGGACATCATTGCTTTATCCTGTGCCAGGTGAGCGACGATGCGCAACTCGATCTGGGAATAATCCACTGCCAGCAGTTTATACCCTGGTGCGGCGATGAAGCCCTGGCGTACTTTGCGTCCCAGCTCTGTTCGAATGGGGATATTCTGTAAATTTGGATTTTGCGAGGCGACCCTGCCGGTGACCGTTCCGGTCTGGTTAAAGGTGGTGTGAACGCGACCGGTTTTGGGGTTCACCTGGGTAGGCAGAGCGTCCACATAGGTGGATTGTAATTTAGAAAGTTCGCGGTATTCGAGGATAGTGTCAACCAGTGGATGCATTCCATGCATGGATTCGAGCACATCTGCGGAGGTTGAATACTTACCGCTGCTGGTCTTGCGGGTACGGTCAGGCGGTTCCAGGGCGAGCTTTTCAAAGAGAACATCCGAAAGTTGTTGGGTGGAGTTGAGATTGAATTCTTCTCCTGCCAACTGATAGGCTTGCTTGGTCAGCCGATCGACATCACTCTTCAGTTCTTTCGAGAAAGTCTCAAAAAGGGCGTCGTCAAGTAAGATGCCAACCTCTTCCATCTCGGCAAGCACAGGGATCAAGGGGTTTTCCAGGTCTTGATAGAGCTTTTCGGAGGCGTGGGCGCGTAAATCTTCAGTCATCGGTTGGACCAGGCGCAAGGTCATCACGGCATCGGCAGCGGCGTAGGGAGCGGCTTGCTCAATTGGCACTGCAGACATGCTGATCTGGTTTTTGCCTTTTCCAATGAGTTCTTCGATTTCAGTCATCTGAACTCCCAGGCGAGTTTTTGCCTGGGCTTTGAGACCAAGGTTACGTGAGGTGGGGTCGACCACCCATTCAGCAATCATGGTGTCAAACGTGATGGGTGTAACCTCGAAACCAGCCTGCTGCAGCACGACCAGGTCAAATTTGGCATTGTGAGCAACTTTTGCGATTTTTAGGTCGCTCAAAATCGGTTGGAGCGCCTTTTTTATTTCATCCAGCCCAAGTTGTGCGCCTTCTTCGTGCCCGACTGGGAAGTAGTAACCTTTAGCAGGCTCAGCTGCCAGAGAGATGCCAACCAATTCGGAGAGCATCGGGTCCAAGCCAGTGGTTTCGGTGTCAAAAGCAATCTGGCTGGCTTTTTTAAGTTCGTCAATGCAGGCTTTCAAGGTCTGGGTGTCATTGACAGTAACGGTCTCAAAAGAAGCGTCCTGAGGAGAGGCATCCACCGCTTTTGGTTTTTCATCTTCCGGGAAAAGACTCTTTTGTACGCCATTACGACCTTGCAGTGAGGGTTTTAGCCTGGCTGTCATTTTTTTGAGCCGTTGCGTGAGGGTGCGGAATTCCAGTTCTTCGAAAAGATGCTCTACGTCAGTAGGCTCAAATTGATCCGGTTCAGCTTGCTCCAGGTCAAGGAGGACTGGCAGATCGGTGCGGATTTGAGCCAGATCCTGGCTCATGTAAGCGGATTCCCGCCCTGTGCTGAGCGGTTTTTTTGCTCTGCCCTTTATTTCGTCGAGGTGAGCAAAGACATTGTCAAGCGTTTCGTATTGTTTTAGCAGCTCGATGGCAGTCTTCTCGCCGATGCCGCGAACGCCCGGGATGTTATCAGAAGGGTCACCGACCAGGGCTTTGTAATCCACAATTTGGTCCGGTCTGACACCCATGCGCTTGACGACATCTTCGGGGAAATAGTCTTGATCCTGCCCACTCTTGCGGTCTGGCAATGAGACCACGACCGTGTTGGTAACCAATTGCAGCATATCGCGGTCACCCGTGATGATCTTGACCGCCAAGCCTTTTTCCTGGCTTGCCCAACGCGCCAGGCTGCCAATGACGTCATCTGCTTCGTAGTTGTCGATCTCGATTCGAGGGATATTGAAACGATCCACCATCTGGCGGATGCGCTCGATCTGAACTTTCAGGTCGTCTGGCATTTTGGCACGGGTGCCCTTGTAGTCTGCATACATCTCATGGCGAAATGTGCGCCCGGTATCGAAACTGACAGCCACATAATCGGGCTCTTCTTGCTCGAATAAGCGGATCAACCGGTTAGCAAAGCCGTAGACACCGGCTGTTGGTTCGCCTTTACTGGTGATCCAATAGGTGGAACTACCAGAGGTGAGGGCAAAATAAGCACGATAGGCGATAGCGTGACCATCGAGTAAGTAGAGGATTTTTGGCATGATCAACTCCTTCTGAGAGGTTTGTATTTAGTATACCTTCAAGGTTTGGCTTAACCCATAGGTGGTGTCAGGTTTGGGGAATCAGAGTGATATCGGCTGGGTATCACCCTGGTTTGGCGGATTTGGTCTGGATTTGGTTGCGGAATTTTCCAAATCAGAAAAAATGGAAAGAAAACCATCCTGCTCTGGTTGACGATTACGGCTGGCTTTCAAATCTGATGTGGTCAGATCCTGCAGGAGGTCAATGACTGGATCGGCAGTTTGACCGTTCAGGGCGTTTTGAAGCATTAGCCGCTTTTCTTCCAACTGGGTTATTCGCGTAGTTGATGGAAAGGTCAGAAATGCAGTTCGGTTCTGGTCAATCGCGTAAGAAAGGATAAAAATCGGCTGATCTTCAAGCGTTACCAGGTGCAGCCAGGAAGGCTCCGGCAACCCCGAGAGAATTTTGGTGTAATTGAACAAAACTGGATCAAACTTTTCCGCAGGATTCGCTGAGACCAACCCCTGGTCGTGATCCACAATTATGCATTGCTCCGGTGCCAGCAGGGTGAAAACCTGGTCATAAAACGAATCAGAATTAATTACAGTTTTACTCATTTGAGTCAAGTATAAACCAAAGGAAGTAAATTGCTGTTTCAGCGGATTTGCAGGCAAAATTCTGCAAGAAATGCATATAATTAGGCTATCAAACTTTTCAATCCAAGGAGGAGGTGGAAATGGATTTATTGCAAGGTAATGTTGTTCCCGCGGAGGGTGAATCGACGGTTCGAACTTATCATTGCACCTACTATCGGGAAAAGGCACTGGGTTTGAAGTCAGGAGGCTTTCTTGGAGTCACAAACAAGAGGGTGATTTTCCAGGCAACCGGGGATACGCCCTCGGGTCGGTCAGTGATTCAAAGTGAAGTGCCCATCGCGGATGTTTCAGGCATCAACAGTTTTAAAGGGACCTATTTCGACTTGTTCGCTTTGTTGGGTGCACTTTTGCTTGCTGGGCTGGCAATGATATTTATCCCCGCAATACTGACTGGCCTAGGTTTTATACTTGAGTCTTATACCTTTTTCCAGATAATTGGCTGGTTACTGGCAATCGGAGCTTTCTTTGGTTCATTTTTCATTTCAGTAAAATTAATTTGGCGCACATTTCTGATAGGAATATCTGCAGGAGCCCTACTAAGTCTGGCTGGCACCCAACTGTTGGATGCGATGTCGGTGCTTACTGGGGGAGGGGGTGGCAGCTTTTTCATTATTCTGCTATTTCTCGGTGCAGTTGTTTACATGCTTATGTGTGCCTCTTGGTACTCCAGAAGACCAACATTTTCACTTGAAATTAATTCAAGCGGCGGCTCAAGCACGCCCATTCGCATTTCTAATGCTGGGGGCTTTATGCATATGTCTGCTCTCAACACCCCTAACGCGCTGCCCGGAAGAGATGCAGAAATGATGCTGCACGAAATTGGTGCGTTGATCACTGACATTCAGACACTTGGCGATTATGGTATTGACAAGTGGAAGCAGAATTGACCTGGAGCATGCCATGGAACGAAAAGTAGTTGAGTTTTCGGAAGGTGAATTTTTAATTCGCAGCTATCAATGCCTGGTTCAGAAATCCGCTTTCTCACAGGCCAGTGATGGATTTCTTCAGGTCACCAACAAACGCGTCATTTATGCAAACAGTACCAAATCAGGCAGATCAAGCAGCCTGTTGGTTTCAGAAGTGCCGCTTGAGGATGTGGGGTCGATCTCTTCATTTGTTGGCAGGTCGCAAAACATTTTAGGGTTGTTACCATTTTTATTTTTTGCTATGCTGTTGTCAACATTCTCTGGCAGTGTGTTACCGGAATTTATGACCCATTGGTTATTCGGTTTTTTTCTGATGTTGCCATTTGCAATTATTTGGTTGATGGAAAAAAACATCCTGAACCAGGATTTGTTCGATCAAATTCTGAAAAATCTTGAATTTGAAAAACAAGGTCAACTAACCATAGGAAAACCAGGAGAAACCTTACGTAAGATTCTCAGAATTATCTTCATTGTTGGGTTGGTGCTGTTTGTCACCAGCATAGTGAATGGTCTAAGCGGATCAATGGGAGCCTTTAGGTTTATCATTCCCCTGGTTGTCTTTAGTTACATTTATTTATCTGTCATCGGTTATACCGATAACTTTGGTCTTTCTGTTTCAGCACGTTCTGCTTCAGGATCGGGATTAACGATAAGATCGAACAATTTTCAATCTTTACTCGGAAAAGATTCAACTTCCAATTCGGGAAAAATTACACCCACAGCTGATTCATATACCCTTGCAAGGGAATTGGGAGCCTTGGTAATGGACCTGCAACAGGCAGGGGACCTGGCTATTCAAAAATGGTCGCAGCAACCATCGACATTAGCAGATTCGAATTAGGAGTAGGGGAAATGACTGACGAATCAACCGAACAAAAACGGCAAAAAATTATCGACAGTTTTGAGAGAGAACAGAGACATTTTGAGAAAGTTTTCGAAGAGAATGCAGAGCGATTAAATATAGCCACTAAAGCTAATAACATGGCAGGTATTGACCAAGCAAGAAAAAACATGGGGGAAGCATCCGAGATTTTGGGTGACCTGGTAAAAGGGAAAAACGAAGCATTAAGCGAACTGGAGGCAGCAACAAACGCTGCTCAAGCAGTTACAGAAGAAACCCTCAGCCAGGATACCGCTCCAAGCGTAAATGAGGAGCCAGAGGAAAAACAGGAAAAGTCTGAAGAAGAGGACTATTACTACGGCTACGGTATGTAGGAAGAGTGGATGAGTTACTACAAACGACCCCGCAACTATATTGAAATTCAAGGGCGACTTCACGAAGACTCCTTAAAATCCCGACTTGTCTGTGATGCGCAAAACATCAACGACCTGGCAGCAGAAAACTTCAGAACTTATGATCTGATTTCATCAGAAGGAATCTGGAGCGTGAAGTCCCACATGAGCGCGGAAGGCGAATTGACTGAAAGCGCTGCAAAAGCATACCAGGCAAATTTTGACCACTTGCTTGGCTGGAACAGGTCAGTCGATGCTGTAGAGATGGACGTGAAAGCACTGCGGGACCACCTGCCCGAAGGGACTGCTGTGCCAAAGGCTCTACGGGAAGGCAGCCTAGAGGAAGCCACTGATTATCTGAAGAACAACTCCATCCTTGGCGTACCAGAAGATCATGTAGAGGCGGTACGAAACAATCTGATCAAACACGCCCGCGAATTTCCCGAAACTTATGGTCTGCCTGCGTCTCCCAGTGAAGAAGATTTCCAAAAACTCTCCGACCGGATTCAGGGCACAGGCTTGAATGCCTCCGATACGCCAGCTCTTGTGAAAGAACAATTAAAACAACAAGAGATAGAGCGACCGGAAGAAATTGAAAAGAGCGAGACGCCTGATGAAGACAAGGACCAGGAAGAAGATTACCGGTATGGCTACGGGTATTGACCCACAGGAGGCGGCATGCAATCGATGAACGCAATGACAAAAACGATGGTGTTTGAGGGGAATGAACTCAGCCGAACTGTGCCGATCAACAATTCAACAGGTGCTCGTTGCGCGATCTCTGGGCGGGATACCAACGGCAAATCTGCCAATTTTCCCTTGAGCGATGATCTATTAAGTAAGCATCTTTTGTTTATTGGCGGCATTGGTATGGGGAAAACCAATGGTATCTTCCAGATACTTTCACAGCTGCGTGAACACATGACCAGCAATGATGTGATGGTGATTTTTGATACCAAGGGAGACTTTTATGAGACCTTTTACCGACAAGGCGATATTGTCATCAGTAATGACGAAAAAGCGACTGGTTCTCAGGGGAAGGATTACTGGAATATTTTTGAGGAAATCAATGCCGGCGTCAACACTGAAGAAGAGATCGTCGAGATTGCCCGGGCATTGTTTTATGAACGAAGCAGCAAATCAAGCCAACCGTTCTTTCCAAACGCTGCCCGGGATCTGTTTTCGGGAGTTATGCTACATTTTCACCGGATGGGTGGGGAGAAGAATAACGCAGTTCTGCGTAACTTCCTCGATCAGACACCTTCAGCTGAGATGCGGGCTATCCTGCAGCAGCATCAGGACCTCAAGGCGATGACTTCTTACATTGCTGACGATCGCTCTCCCCAGACGCAGGGAGTGATATCGGAATTACAGCAGCATCTGCGCGAAATCTTTATCGGAAATTTCAGAAAAGAAGGCAGCCTTTCGATCCGGCAGGCAATCCGTGCCAAGCAAGGACGGCTGGTGTTTGTAGAATATGATTTGGGGATCGGCGGAATGCTCACCCCGATTTATCAATTGATGTTGGATATGGCAATCAAAGAAGCCTTAAGCCGCAAGAAAAGTGATGGAAATGTTTGGTTCATCATTGACGAATTCCGGCTTATCCCAAATTTGCAGCACATTGATGATGGCATCAATTTTGGCAGAAGTATGGGTGCCAAGTTCATTATTGGTGTACAAAACATCGAACAAGTCTTTCATGCTTACGGGGAGGCGCAGGCACATTCGATCCTTTCGGGCTTGTTGACTACAGTAGCTTTCAGAGTCAACGACGCCGCCACGCGCAAGTTTATCCAGGAACTATTGGGGAAGAACAGGAAAAAAGAGGTCTTTATGTCCTCGGTTTCGTCAAGAGGGATTGTTGAGCAGATTCGTGAAGCAAATGTCGTGGAAGATTGGGAGATCGCCAACATGCGCGTAGGTGAGGCAATCATCAACACTCCCGGTTATGAACCTTTTATGTTTCACTTTGACAAGGTGAAATGATTACAAATATATTTATTGGGAAAAGTGAAATGAGTATGAAGAAAAAATGGACTTTGGCTTTTGTGACAATTCTCTTACTGATCTCAAATTTTCTGACTGCCTGCGGGTCTGGACCCCAAAATGAGTTAGAGGGGACTTGGGTGTGGGACTGGCTTTCCAGTAGTAGCGGATATTTAGCAGGTGATCTGACTTTTGAAGAGGGCAAATCGCTGGTGGTCACAGAGGCATTTGCACCAAACCCACAGAACCTTCGTTACGCGGTCATTGCACCTGGAAAAGTAAAGATTACTATAGACGATGTTGCTATTGTGGCTGATTTTGAAATTGAAGAAGATGTGCTCACAATCAAGTTTGATGATGGCAGAAATTATTATCAACGTGTAGAAATGACTCCAGTGATAGAGAATGAGGAAACAAAAGTCGGGTTTGAACCTATTCAAGAGGAGCCATCTTCCATACCTACTCAGCCCAATATGAATGAGATTGCTTTGCCGTCTTCCACTCCGAGACCTACGGATACGCCCATCCCGGTGGTGGTTCAAGCGCCCACTGCCACAAAGGCATCTAATTTCACGCCAACACCACAGGTATATTCGCCGTTGTCACGTTGTGCTGCTTCAAGACTGCATGTGGGTGATTCGGCTTACGTCAATTTTGAAACTGGAAGGATTGGTATGCGCTCCGAACCTGTCGCCACTATTGGCGATAAACTGGTGCGCAAGTTGGAGGAAGGCGAGATCATCCATATCATCGATGGTCCGAAATGCGATTTGGGTTGGATTTTCTGGAAAGTTCGCACGGTCTACAGTGAGACCGGCTGGATCCCTGAGGGAGATGGAATTGAATTTTGGGTTGTGCCGATTGCCACCTACGATGTCTGTTCTGGCGCAAAACCAACACGATTAAGGGTCGGTGACAGGGCTTTTGTTGAGCCAGAGCCAGAAGATTACAACCGCATTTACCCTGAACCTGCAATCGATTCAACAAAATTGCTGTATCGCATGTCCCCTGGAAGTTATATGGAAGTTCTGGAAGGCCCTTCATGTGGAAGCGGCAGGACAGGTGTTTGGTGGTATGTGCGCTCCGAGGATTCCGGCATCGAGGGCTGGACGCGCGAGAGTGATTATTCCAAAAGTTACTACTTTATCGCGCCTGTGATCCAAAGACCATAAAATTTCTAAAAAAGAAAGGCATTGACAATAGATATCATGGTATCTAAGCGTCAATGCCTTGCTTCAGCGTAAAAGCAAAGACATCCGCCATCACATTAAAGACCATAGAAACAGCAACACAAACACCCATTGCTGTTGTTTTTTCTTAAAATTGTTTGTGGAGATGTTATCATTCAAATTACTTAAGAATGGAGGTTTTTGATGCTTCAGGATCATTTACAGGATTATGTTAATAAACACGGCTTTCCAGGTTACACTGAGCTGCGTGCGCAACAAAATCGCAATCGCGCGGTTTCGATGCTTAACGGGAGTCTGGTTTCCAATTCCAGCGGGATCAGCAGGGGTGTTTCTGCCAGGGTAGTTAAAGGCGGAGCATATGGCTTTGCTTCCGCAACTGGTTATGGTGAGGATGTTGAGACAATCGCCCAAATCGTCCGGGCTGCCAGCCAAAACGCCGCTTTCCTTGACCGGCATGTCCAACGCGGTCAGCCAGATTTTTCCCCGGTTCAACCTTTTACCCGAAAGGACGGTCTCGAACATGACGTCCCAGTGGAGCAGAGCTATCTGCTTACGATCGTGGATGAATTAGACAGCTACATTGCCGAGCGCTTCCCCAGACTGCTCAGCAGACGGGTGTTCGCGCGCAGCCTGGATATGGAAAAATTGCTGTACACAAGCGACGGCGTGGTTTCGCATTCTTTCGTTCCCAGATCCAACGTCTACATATTTATGACAACACAGGATCAGGACGGCCAGCCAGTGGAACTCTACAAGGTATTGGGCGGCTATGGTAATTTCCTTGAAATTTTCAAGAACGCTGAAGACTACTTTGAAAAACTTGAAAAACAATATGAACTGTTGAGCCAAAAGGCAGAAGGTGTTTACGCCAAACCAGGCATTCAGACAGTAATCCTGGACTCAGACCTGGCTGGCATCCTGGCTCACGAGGCAGTCGGTCATACTGTGGAAGCAGATTTTGTGCAGACTGGTTCGGTGGGCGGCCCCATGTTTGGAAAGCAAGTCGCAAGCGAGAAAGTCAGCCTGGTCGATATCGCCCATACTGCCTTTGGCAAGCTTGCTCCGGTACCTGTCTTTGTTGATGACGAAGGCACGCCCGCACAAGACCAGATGTTGATCGAGAAGGGCATTTTGACCGGATATATGCACAACAAGGAGTCCGCTCGAAAATTTGGTCACAGCCCTAACGGTAACGCCCGCGCTTACGATTTTTCAGATGAACCCCTGATTCGCATGCGCAACACCTGCATCCTGCCTGGAACTGACAAACTGGAGGAGATGATCGCCTCAGTCAAAGACGGATACCTCATGACCGACATGAACAACGGTCAGGCGGATGCCACTGGTGAATTCATGTTCGGTGTTCCGATGGGTTACGAGATCAAAGATGGCAAATTGGGTCGGGCAATCAAAGATACTACCGTTTCCGGTGTGGCTTTCGAGGTATTAAAAACTGCTGAAATGGTCAGCGACACTGTCACATGGACGAATTCGGGTATGTGCGGAAAGAAACAGATGATCCCCGTGGGGATGGGCGGACCAGCAATCAAGGTGAAGATCAACGTGGGAGGTCGGGCATGAAAAAGGCTTTTGAAGTGAAGGATAAAGCGATTCTGGATGCGGCTGAACTGATTGTAGATGAAATCAAGGCGATTGGAGCAGATGAAGGTGAAACCTGGGTGAGCCGCAATGTACTGACAGAGGTTTACTACGAACTTGGCAAGATCAGCATGGTTCGGACCGTCTTTTCCGATAAGGTCAGTATCAAATTACTCAAAGACAAGCGCAAAGGCACTATCACTTTGAACAGCTTCGATCCTAAGGATATCAAGCAGGCTGTTGCAGATGCATGGCAGGCCGCGCTAACCGCGGCTCCGGATGAGGCAGAGGGGATTGCTGAACTGCAAGAAAATGTTAGTTTCAGCTCTGGAGATAACGCCCCTGATCTGGATCTGATGTATCAACAGCTGACTGACATGCTGGCGGATACACAGCGAGACTTCCCCAAAATCAGTTTTGATTCAATCGGCGTCGAGCATAACTATAGTGAGAAGCTTTATGCCAACACCAACGGTGTGCGGCTTTCTGATGAACAAGGAATTTACCAGTTAAGTAATATGTTTATTGCCAGGGACGGCGAAACGGCGTCATCATTCAACTACTTTGGCACGGTTTATGAAGACCCGTCAGAGCGAATTCTCGAATCGGGCAGAGTGAAACGTTTGCTGGACGAGACACAGCGTCAGATAGTCACCGAACAATTTGAAGGCAGTTTCGTCGGTGATATTGTGATCACGCCAGGTTGCCTTGAGAACTTCCTTTGGTACATTGGCAGCACCTATCTGCAAGACAGCGCTTTGATCTCCGGGACCAGCCCCTGGAAGGAAAAAATTGGGGAACAGGTTGCCAGTGCTCTGGTGAACATCGAACTGGTTGCAGAATCGCCCGAATTGCCTGGCACCAGCAACTTGAGCGGTGATGGCTATGTAGCCGAGAACATGCCTGTAATTGAAGGCGGTGTGCTTAAGAATTTTGTCCTCAGTCGATATGGTGCCAGCAAAACTGGTTTGAAACGTTCCGTTAACAGCGGCAGCACCTTTGTTTTCGGCAAAGGAGAGACCTCTTTGGAGGAATTGATCGCTGGAGTTGAGAGAGGGATCCTGTTGGGTCGTTTCTCGGGTGGAAACCCTGGTCCGGCAGGGGATTTGAGCGGCGTGGCAAAGAACAGTTTTCTGATCGAGAACGGCAAGGTCACCAAGCCTTTAAGCGAGGTGATGATCGCCGGTAATTTGGGCGATATGCTGCGTGATACAGAAGCAGTAAGCCAGGAACGCGAAAACTCTGGATACTGGCTCTTGCCGTGGATCAGGGTAAGCGGTGTCACCATCTCGGGCAAGTAGTTACAGGTTGGGAGTATATGCTATTGGTACAACGCGGGGTCCAGTCGGACCCCGCTTGGCTTAATTCCTTTTGAAGAGAAGGGGCTTGTGTATGGCACCACAAACAAACGGAACGGTGCAAGACCGTTCCCTACTATAATTATCCGCCACACCACGATGGATTCGAGGGGCGAAGCGACGTCACAATCTGCAAATTGAACCAAAAGCCGGGTTGAACCCCATTCACTACGCTTAGGGGTAGGTGCTACGAAACCTGGCCTACAATTACTGCCATCGTAGGGAAGGGGCTTGACCCCTTCCGCAAACACAATCAAACGGAATCACGCAAGATCATTCCCAAAGACAATCATTTATCATAAACAAGCGGAACGGTCTTGTGCTGTTCCCAGCACAGTCATCGGCCACACCAATTACGACAATCCCCGACATCGAACATCAATCCGTCTATAATTAGCCCAAATCCGAAACAATAGAGGAGTTGTCATGCTCGATCCAGATATTCAGAAAAAATTGATCAGTGAGGGGCGAAAATTTATGAAAAGTTTTGCCACCAGCCCTTATCAGGATTTTGAATCTGACCAGCAACTCAAATTACCGCAACCACCTTTGGTCAAAGCACCAATGAGTGATAAAGCCTTGCCGCTTCCCAGGAACTTTGAAGATCTTGATCTGAAGCAAGATTTCCTCAGTTTGCTGACTGAGCGAAAAAGCTCCCGCGTTTACACGAGGCAACCAATCAGCCTGCTGCAACTCTCCTTTATGCTCTGGGCAGCACAAGGGATCAAGGATATCAGAGGCAAAGCTTACGCCACTCTGCGCACGGTACCTTCCGGCGGTGCGCGACATGGGTTTGAAACCTATTTGTTGGTACAGAATGTTGAAGGCTTGCAGCCGGGAGCGTATCACTATCTGCCCTTGGGTCATCAACTCGAATTCCTGCATCCGGTTGATAATCTGCCAGCTGCGATCTCTGACTCTCTTGAAGGGCAGAGTTGGGCAGCGAAAGCAGGCGTGATTTTTTATTGGAGTTTCTTGCCCTACCGCTGCGAATGGCGCTACGGCATTTGGGCGCATCGAGTAGCCCTGATAGACGCCGGTCACGTCGGTCAGAACCTTTATCTTGCCTGCGCTGCGCTGGGGCTGGGCACCTGCGCCATCGCCGCTTTCGATATGGCAGTGTGCGACTCCCTGTTCGGTCTGGACAGCGAGGAAGAGTTCACGGTTTACGCTTCACCAGTCGGCACTGTTTCTCCCGCTGATCAGAAGTCCGAAAAGGCTTTTTACCAGTTTGTGGAAGATGAGGGATTATAAATTTTGAGCCATTGAACGAGCCTGTTGCAAAATAATGGGCGCGTGGGATGGCTTTGGGAGGCATTATGTGGATTTTGTTAGCATTTCTTTCGGCCTTATTCGCGGGGATAACCGCGATCCTGGCCAAATTTGGCATCAGGAAAACTGACTCTTATGTCGCGACGGCCATAAGGACTGTGTTTGTCTTGATGTTCGCGTGGCTGATGGTCTTTGTGGTTGGCTCGCAAGGGCAGATAAACCAAATCAGCTCCAGGAGTCTCCTGTTCCTGGTACTTTCCGGATTGAGCACCGGGGCATCGTGGTTGTTTTATTTTAAGGCTTTGCAACTCGGGGATGTCAACAAGGTAACCCCAATCGACAAATCCAGCCTGGTGCTGACCATGCTGCTGGCCATCATTTTCCTGAATGAGAGCGTCACCTGGCTGAAAGTGCTAAGCATGGTGATAATTGGCATCGGTACGTGGCTGATGATTCAAAAGAAAGCGCCCAAGGAAGCCCAACCGGCTGAGGTAACTCCTTTGGAACCGGACCAGGAGGAGTCAACTTCAACCGTTACAGCGTCGCCTGAGGTTAGCAGTACGGCGTGGATACTGTACGCGGTTGGTTCAGCTGTATTCGCGGCCCTGACCTCCATCCTCGGCAAAGTAGGCATCGAGGGGGTTGAATCCAACCTCGGAACGGCCATCCGGACCATCGTCGTGTTGGCCATGGCCTGGGCAATCGTCTTCATCACCCGAAAGCAAAACACTATCAAATCAATCGACAAGCGTAGTTGGATTTTTCTCATCCTATCGGCAGTAGCGACCGGGTCTTCTTGGTTATGCTATTACAAAGCACTTCAGGATGGGCCGGCCAGCGTCGTCGCGCCGATTGATAAGCTCAGCATCGTGGTAACCGTGGTGCTCTCATATCTCTTCTTCAAGGAAAAGCTCTCTCGCCAGGCCTTGCTCGGCTTGGTGTTGATTGTGGTTGGGACGCTATTGTTACTGGTTTGAAAAGGGTCTTGAATCACGGTAAAATCTTGATATAAGAACAATGCCCACGTGGAAGGTATCGCATGGAAAGAAGAGACAAAATAAATTATTATCTTGACCTTGCTGAGATTGTCAGCCAGCGCGGCCCCTGCCTGCGCAAGCAATACGGTGCGGTAATTGTGAAGAACGACGAGGTGGTTTCGACCGGTTATGTTGGTGCGCCAAGGGGTCGGGCAAATTGCATCGACCTGGGTTTTTGTATCCGGGAGCAATTAAACGTTCCACGGGGAGAGCGCTATGAGCTTTGCCGCAGCGTACACGCCGAAGCAAATGCAATCATCAGCGCTTCGCGGGAACGCATGTTGGGTGCTTCGCTTTATTTGACTGGTATCGACCTGAAAGACAACGGCAATTATGTCCAAAATGCAAATCCCTGCTCGATGTGTAAAAGGCTGATCATTAACGCAGGCATCGAGATGGTGTATATTCGAGATGATAAAGATAATTACCGTATGATCAAGGTGCAGGAATACGTGGAAAATGACGATTCACTGCATGGAGAGTTTGGCTACTAATTGAATAAAGGAACCCAACCCGACTTTGCCGGGACTTCGCCCTTTTATCTCCCTCCGAAGGAGGGGGTCAGGAAGGAAGGGAACTAACCCAACTTTGCCGGGACTTCGACCCTCAATAACCCTCCGATGGAGGGGGTCAGGAAGGAAGGGACCCAACCCGACTTTGCCGGGACTTCGCCCTTATATCTCCCTCCGAGGAAAGGGTAAGAAAGAAACCAGAACTCTTGAACCTCTTGCAGGATGAGTTGGGAATAAAAGGCTTTGTATTTTGGCAATAAGGGAATTATGCGCTTTCGTCAAGGTTACACTTCGGTTGGGGAAGTGATCTTACATGGTAAAAATGCGATATCCATCGGAAAGTTTGGAAGATGTTCATCTGGTAGGTAACTTTTAAGGAAAATGCAATGAAGACTCAAACGAAATTCGCAATAATTGGTGCAGGTACAATGGGAGAAGCCATCATTGCTGGTTTACTCAGACAGAAACTAACCTCTCCAGAGAATATTTATGCATCAGAACCACGCCTGGAACGTTGTGAAGAACTGCAGATCAAATATGGTATCAAAACTTCTACTCAAAATGTTCAGGTTTTAGCTGATGCAGATGTTGTATTGCTCTCGGTAAAACCACAAGTATTGGATAAGGTATTAAACGAATTAAAGGGTTTCATCCCATCAGAAGCTGTGGTCATCAGCATTATAGCTGGCGCTACGATTGAAAAGATTTCCAACGGATTGGCACATCAAGCGGTTGTCCGCACTATGCCGAACACTCCTGGTCAAATTGGCAAAGGGATCACGGTTTGGTTCGCTTCCAGAGCTGTTACTGAAAAACATTTGACGAAAGTACTCCTCATGCTACAAGCATTGGGGAAAAATATCCAGGTTGATGAAGAATATTATCTGGACATGGCAACCGCAGTTTCTGGTACCGGCCCTATGTACGTTTACCTTTTCATGGAAGCATTTATGGACTCAGCCGTCCATTTGGGGTTCTCCAGGCATGTGGCTGAAAAACTTGTCATCGATACGATTCGCGGATCTGTCGATTACTATGAGAGCCAATCGGTCCATGTTGCTGACCTAAGAAATAAAGTGACTTCGCCTGGTGGCACCTCTGCCGCCGCATTGTATTATCTGGAAAAAGCTGGATTTCGCACCGCAATTTCACGAGCAATTTGGGCTGCATATTCACGTTCCCAACAATTAGGAAAAGGGAAAGTAGATCAAAATCCAGAAAAAAACAATGATAAAAATGATTAGGCCTAAAGAATGAACCATAGAAATCTTTGTAACAGCGGTGTAAAAGTAGCTGTTATTGGGCTTGGGACTATCCGCATTGGAGTTAGAAATCAATCAGATTGATACAGCCAATGCATATAAAAATTAATTCCCTGAAAGGGAAAGGAGAGACATGAGAGAATTTGATGTTGTTGTATTAGGGGCTGGTCCGGGTGGATATGTTGCTGCAATCAGGGCTTCTCAATTGGGGCTAAAGGTTGCTATTGTCGATAAGCAATGGTTGGGAGGAGTCTGTTTGAATGTTGGCTGTATTCCCTCAAAAGCCCTGCTGCACAATGCAGAGATTGCCCATACCTTATTATCAAACGCCAAAGAATTAGGTGTAAGTTTTGACAACCTGGAGTTGGATTATGCAGCAGCTTTTAAACGCAGCCGGCAGGTGAGCCAACGTCTCACCAAAGGTGTTGGGTTTTTGATGAAGAAAAACAACATCGAAGTTTTGGAAGGCACCGCCAAGCTGGCTGGAGAAGGAAAAGTCACAGTTGAATTGAAGGCTGGCGGGACAGAAGAAGTCAAAGCCAAAGACATCATCCTGGCGACAGGCGCGCATGCAACCGTTATTCCTGGCATGGAACCCGATGGCGAAAAACTGCTTGACTATATTCACGCGATTATGCTCGAAAAGCTGCCCAAGTCTGCTGTCATCATTGGCGGTGGCGCTATTGGGGTCGAATTTGCCACGATTTGGAGCGGGTATGGTGTGGATGTGACGATTGTAGAGATGCTGCCTCATATTTTGCCGAACGAAGACGAAGAAGCAGCCGCAGAATTAGCCAGAGCTATGAAGAAGCGCGGTGTCAAGATTCATGCGGGAACCAAAGTCAAATCAGTCACAAAAACTGAGACTGGTACAAGCGTATTGCTTGAAGGTGACAAGGGCGAAGAGACTATTGAGGCTGAGATAACCTTGGTCGCAATCGGCTTCAAACCGAATTCCCAGGGTATCGGGCTGGAAGAGGCTGGCGTTGAACTGGATAAACGCGGATTTGTGCAGATCGATGACCGAATGGCAACCAATGTGCCTGGAATTTGGGCGATCGGCGATCTGACCGGAAAGCTCTTGCTTGCTCATGCTGCTTCAGCCATGGGGCAAATCTGTGCTGAGAATATTGCCGGACAAGAACAGCGAAAACTGGACTACCGCATGATTCCAAGAGCGGTCTTCTCTGACCCACAGGTTGCTTCATTTGGTTACACCGAAGAACAGGCAAAAGAAGCCGGCTTTGATGTTAAGGTTGGACGTTTTAACTTCATCGCCAATGGAAAAGCACTTGGTTTGGCTCAGGGCACAGGGTTTGCGAAAATTATCACTGATGCCAAGTACGGCGAGTTGCTTGGTGCCACCCTGGTTGGACCCGAAGTTTCGGAGTTGCTGCCTGAATTGGTTTTGGCACAGGCAAATGAACTGACTGTGGAAGAAATAGCCCACTCGGTCCACATCCACCCCACGCTTTCAGAGGCGATCATGGAAGCCGCTGAAGTTGCACTGGGTCGACCTATCCATATTTAGTTCTTTTGAGTGAATTTGATACGCCCTGGCAACAGGGCGTTTTTTTCTTCCTATGCGATATAGGGCGACCAACGATCGTTTCGTGTTGTAAGCACATAAAATTCCTTTTTCACTACTCGATTATGCTATACTTTATCCATGAAAGTTGAGCCTTCCGCCAACCTTTACCCACACAAAAATCAGCAAGCTGGAATATTTCAAGGTGTAATTTATTCCTCAAGCAAAACACTATTTTTGGTTGTGGCTCGCAATGCCTTGGGGAGGCTTTTTTGATGCCTCCGATTTACCTCACCGACTTGATCGCAGTTGGGCTAGTAGGATTAGCAGTGATTGTGATGGCAATTGTCTGGATAGCCAATCGTAAACCACCCGTTAATCCATACAAAAATTTAAGTACATACGACAGCATCGACGCGCTGATGCATCGCTCTTCTGAAGAAGGTAAGGCTTTATTGATCAGCATGGGAGAGGGCTTTTCAGGTCAAAATTCAAGCCTGGGCGATTCTGTTGGGGTATTGATAGAGCAAATTCTGCTGAGCCGCTCGGTGTTTAACGATCAGCCCACCCACTCATTCAGCGGCGACAGCGCGCTGGCTTGTATCAGCCAATTAGTGCTGCACGGAGCTTACGAAAACGCAATGGCAAGCGAGCTTTTTCGGTCTGAACATACTGCGTTAAGCGGTGTGAGCGGTTTTGGCTGGATGGCTGGCATGTTACCCGAACTCGCCCGCAAGGGTAATGGCGGAATGATCTTGACCGGCACGATGCGGCCGGAACATGTTTTGATTGCCGACCTGGCAGAACGCAAGGATGTCCCCCTGGTGGCTGCCACAGGTTCGCTGGCAGCGCAGGCGGCATTTTTTGTTTCAGGTTCAGAGGTAACGCTGGGTGAAGATTACTATCTTCCGTCAATTGGCAAGGTTAATCAGCGTGCTTATCAAAACCAGGCTAAAACGATGAATTGGATTCGTGGAATTCTTGTGATTGGTCTGATTGTGGCAGCCCTGTTGAAGCTGTCCGGAGTTTTGCCATGAAGCAGCGCCTGCCTGTGATTATTGCTGCTATTTCCGGGCTGATTATGCTGGCAGCCTTTTTCTTCCAACCGTTTACTGCCCCATATCTTGGATTAGTGCTCAATTGGGCGATCATTGTTTCAAGCGTAGCCTTACTTGTGGCGATTGCCAGCCTGTTTGTCACACACATCCGTTTTATCTTGAAGGGAAGAAGAGGCTTTCTCTACAGCATCATCCTTGTCCTTACGTTTTTGGCTACCTTGATCCTTGGTTGGCATCTGGGCTTGGACGATCCTGCGTATCTTAAAGGGATTCAAACAGTTTTGGTGCCGCTTGAAAACGCGCTTATGGCGCTGATTGCACTGATCTTGATGAGCGCGGCTGTCAAAATCTTCCGTGTGAGAGGGTGGTCAGTGCTGACGATTTCGTTTGGGGTAAGCGCGCTGTTTTTTCTTTTCCTGAATCTGGGCTTCTTCCAATTTGATTCTGTTCCAGGTCTGGGCGCGATTGTGTCTGCCTTGCAGCGTTTGCCTCTTATTGGGGCGCGTGGTTTGTTGATCGGTTTGGGTTTGGGCGCGCTTTTGATGGGGCTGCGGGTTTTGTTCGGACAGGAGGCTCTGCGTGAGTGATCAACCTGACGAACTGAGAATCTGCCCCAATTGTGGTCAAGCTAACGCCCTCTATACTCTGCGTTGTATTCGTTGTGGTGAAGAACTTGAAGGGCTTTTCGAGCTGGAAGGTTTTGAGTCGTTATCAGAGCCTGCCGGCAAAGAGCCTGAAGAAGATCTGGCACCGATGGCGGATATTTTGGCTTCTCTGGACGAAAGCCCTCTGTTGGCAGATGACAACAAGCCTGAGGCAGAATCCCTGGAGAAGGCAGGGGAGACTGAAGAAGGTCACCCGGAAGATGGCAAAGATGACCCCGATTGGTTGGAACGGATCCGTCAGCGGGCAAAGGAAGAGGAAGATGCTGCCGGAGTATTGGCCAAGGGCGGTCTTGCGATGGATGATCGCCGGTCTCACGAAGGCCGCAAACAAGTGGATGAGGCTTTTGATGAGATCATGCGGCGCATCCGGGAACAGAACGACCGTGAAAAAGCCAGGCGATCACGACGGGTTGAGTCGGATTTGGTTGATGAAAACGGCGATCCGGAGTGGCTGCGGCGCATTCGTGAACTGCACCCGAACCGTGAAGACAGTTCCAATGAGATTCAGACTGATGCTTCGACGACGGATGGCCTCGATGATGAGTGGACTGAAGAAGAACTGCAGGAATTGCTTCGCCGTGAGATAGGGTTGCCGGAAACTCCTGCTGTGGAAACAGAAGAAACAATCACACAGGAAGTACCCACGCCTTTCTTGCCCATTGACGAGCCTGAGCCATTACTCTCAGAGCCGATTGCTGAAAACTTCGAGGAAGAAGCACTGCAGGCTGAACCTGATGCAGAGGATTTTCACAATATCCCTGAAGACGATGACCAAACCCTGAAAAACGAACTGGAAGACAACCTGCCTTCAGATGAGGTCGAAGAAACTCTCCCAGCTGATGAAAACCAA
>OBLN01000242.1_pt1 | contig 20039 bp, 19 predicted proteins | sample 1519301 | NCBI WGS metagenome assembly OBLN01 (sample SAMEA2452533, study PRJEB22499) | sediment metagenome | reverse complement strand
CGCACGGCGCAGTCCCGTCCTGTGGGACTGGGAAATAACAAAAATCCGCACACCCCGCCAGTTCTTTGAACATTCTCACGGGCGAACAAGCAAACCTTCGCTTCGCACGGCGCAGTCCCGTCCTGTGGGACTGGGAAATAACAAAAATCCGCACACCCCGCCAGTTCTTTGAACATTCTCACGGGCGAACAAGCGAACCTCCGCTACGCACGGCGCAGTCCCGTCCTGTGGGACTGGGGAATAACAAAAATCCGAGCGTCCTGCCGGATTTTTGTACACGCTCGCAGGCGCTATTGTTACCTATTCTAACTTGCCTGTCCCTGTTTTTCAAGTGAACGGGTGATTGATTCGGTAATCTCAAGGCTTCTTCTGGTGCAGTCATTAAGAGCTATGCCGCAAAGGACATTTCCGCCCACATAAATCCCGCCAATTCTGCCACATATTTCCTCCACCGACTTAACCTTTTCAGAGTGTCCGGGGTAATACTGGGGAATTGCCTTATCCCAGCGAAAGTGTTTGTGATGAACGGGTTTTGCCTTAATACCCAAAGTATCCTTAATTTCATTAAATGCTATGTCCACAAGTTCTTCATCACTTTTCGACATGAGAGATCTGCCCTGATCCGTATCTCCGCCCATGATGACTCTCACGAGTTTTTTGTCTTTGGGTCTTCTTGACGGGAAAATTGATGAAGTAAAAAGCGCTCCGAGAATTTTCTTATTCTCAAGTTTGGGAATGAGATAGCCGAAACCGTCAAGGTCGTTTTCAACATCTTCTTCATTGAAGCCCAGTCCGGCAACAAAAGCAGGAGAATAAGGAATACTGTCCATAATATCTGCAAGCTCTTTATCAAGTGTTTTTAAGAACTTAGCCGCTTCATAAGCTGGTGCGGCGGAAACAACAGAGTCAAAATAGTATTCCCCTTGTGATGTAACAAGTCTGAAGCCGTTTTCACCCTTATGAACTTCGTTCACTGCGCATCCTTTGATTATCTCAACGCCGGAACATTTTTCTTCAAGGTCATTAATACCCTGCATCAGCCCGCCGATATATGATGTAAGCGCTCCGCCGGGACCGGCCGGACCGCTTTTCTTTTTTGGTTTTTTCAGCATCCCTTTGAAGAGACCGCCGTATTTTGACTCAAGCTCGCAGATAACAGGAAATGCTGATTTAAGACTCAGCTTGGCAGCATCTCCGGCAAATACGCCCGAAACCATAGGTGCAATCATGAAATCCGCCGCTTCCTGACCAAGTCTGCGTATTGCAAACTCCTGAACAGTTTCATCCTTTTCGTCCTTCTTCTGAGGAACAAAAAGCTCACCCATCAGACGTATTTTTCCTTTCAGAGTAACAAGATCCGTTTTGAAAAAAGCCCCTGCTTTTTCCGGCACTCTGATAATCCTGCCGTAACGCATGATGAAGCGCTTGCGTGCAGCGTCATTGCTTCTTAAAAGCCTGTCGCCAAGTCCTGCATCCTGAAAAAGCTGAACAGTGTGCGGCTTGCTGTCCAGAAAGCCGTTAGGTCCTGCTTCGATGGTGAATCCGTTTTCAGTAGCTGTTCCTATACACCCGCCAAGTCTTTCATCTTTTTCAAAGAGTGTTACAGAAACGCCTTCAACTCTTGAAAGCCAGAATGCTGCGGACAAGCCCGCAATTCCTCCACCTATAATACCTACTTTCATAAATAAACCTTCCTTCTTTTGACCTGCTAAAAGCATTGCCCGAATACTTCGGATGCTTTGTTTACAGGTACTATTGCCTTGCTGATACTGCCGTATGAATCTATCAGGCGGCAAATATCCTCAAGTTCTCTGCGGTCTATGCCGCTTTTATCTGCCCACGAAACCCTTTGGAGCTTCATGAGAATTCTGTTATTATCATCTACTTTGGAGACAAGCCCCGAAAGCATTCCGTTCACATATTCTTTAGTGCTGTCATAATCAAGGCTCATTTCTCTGCGTATTTGATCGTGATAGCTCATCACAGCAAGATAGTCAAAGCCTGCTTCGAGGAGCATATCAATTGACTGGGAGTACCAGCTAATCCCTTTCATTTCATCCGCCGGGGTTTCGTAGTATATATTGGCTGCAAAACGCACTGAAGGATTACGGACAAGCACAGCCTGCCTTAACTCGCTGAAAAACTCTGCCATTTTCCTTGTTTTCCAGTTTGCCCAGGGGATATATGTCTCGTTACACCCGCCGGGGATCTTGGTAAGGTTTTCACGCTCCAGACAGCCGAAGAGATCCGATGCGGTCAGCATAACACCTGAATCCATATAATAAGCATGCAGAGCTGACAGGCTTGCCCCTTCACGGTGGCGCATGATGAAATCATCCTGAAAGAGTATGCCGTCGATATCGTATGCCGCCAAATCCTCAAAAAGACGAACAAGCTTACGCCGCACGGCGGACATAAAGATACTGGCGCCATAGCCTTCGCCTGTACCCTGCCCGTCGGCAAAGGTTTTCTCCATAAGTAAGGGTGTTTTCAGAAAAGACAGAGTGCGGGTCGCCATCCAAGCATAAAGCTTTATGCCCCGTTTATGCGCCTCTTCTGTCATTGTTGCAAGAATATCATCAACAACACAGGCTTCATCAGTTTTGAAATATACGCCAGTGCTGCATTCGCTTTTTTTAAGGAAATGATATCTGTCTATGGAGTTATGAAAAACACGGAAAAAAACCGTGTTGCCTCCCTGCTTTTTCACCTCATCAAAGAAACTGCCCGGATCATTTTCGTATGCAGGGTCAAGCACAAACACCTGAACCCCGTTAAGAAGCGGGCGGGTCTTATCTATCAGCGTAACGGAGCCGGCGTAAAGATACGCAGGCAAAAGCAGTATGAGCAGCATTATTATATGTTTCATGGCCCAGACTTTACCACTATCGGGTCAAGGCGGTACTTAGCCTTAACTGCGTCCCGCTTTTTGGCAGCTTCCTCATAGGTCGCACTGGGGAGGCAGCGGAGTCTGTACCACACTCCCTTTGCTCCCAGATCTATTTTAACATAGTAAATATCAGGAAAGCTTTTCTTCAGCCTGTTCATTTCCGATTTAGCAGTAGCTTCGTCCTTAAATGCCGCAAGCTGAAGAACATAAACCCCTTTAGCAGCAGGCTTTGGAGCTTCCTTCTTAGCGGGTGCAGGAGCAGGCTTCGGCTTTGGTTCCGGCTTTTTCTCAACCGGTTTTGCCACAGGTTTGGGAGGTTCCGGCTTCTTTTCCACAGGCTTTGCCGCAGAAACAGGTTTAGGAGCAGCGGGTTTTTCCGGCTCTTTTTTTACAACTGGCTTAGGAGCAGGTTCGGATTCCGGCTTTTTTTCAGCCTTATCCTCCTGCGGGGCAGGTTCTTCGCCTGCGGCACGCTCAGAGACATCAACATCTCCGTTTTCCCCAAGTTTATAAGTAATTTCTCCGCCGGATGAAGGGTCGGTCATTTCATCGGGATTTTCCACAGGTTTTTGAGCGATAGTAATTTTAGACGGTTCGGACATCTTCTCTGTCACATAAACAAAGAAATACGCCGCCAGTCCGAAAAGCAGAAAGAACAGAAAAACCGACTGTATCTTCCTGCCGAAGTTGTCCCTGCTGTCCGACAAGTTACATCCTTTCCGGCGCACTCACCCCAAGGAGATCAAGACCAAAGCGCACCGCAGCGGCAACACCCGCACAGAGGCTTAGTCTCGCTCCGGAGAGTTCTGGATTTTCCGGATTTATAATAACATTATTGTAATAGTAGGAGTGGAATGCAGATGCCAGCTCCTGAAGGTAATAAATTATCCTGTGCGGCTGATGGTGAAACGCCGCAGTTTCAACGATCCCTTTCATTTCGTACAGTTTTCTTATTATCTCTTTCTCTTCATCAAGTTCAAGAAGGTTAAGGTTTGTCCCCTTCTCCCACTTAAGCCCCTGTTCCTCCGCCTTGGCATACAGTCCGTAAACCCTTGCGTGGGCGTACTGAACATAATACACAGGGTTGTCGGAGGTACGTTTTTTGGCAAGGTCTATATCAAAATCGAACTGCGCTTCAAAGTCCCGCATAAGGTAGAAAAACCTTGCCGCATCCACGCCTATTTCATCGATAAGCCATTTCAGGGTTATAAACTCACCCGCACGGGTGGACATTGATGCCCTTTCGCCGTCTTTTATCAGGTTTACCATCTGGATGAGGGAAACATTAAACTCGAAATCCTCAACGCCGAGGGAATGCACTGCGGAGGAGAGCCTTTTTACATAACCGTGGTGGTCTGCTCCCCATACATCAATACTTGTTCTTATCCCTCTTCTGTATTTATTGCGGTGATAGGCTATGTCGGAGGCAAAATAGGTATATTCACCGTTCTGACGTTTCACAACCCTGTCTTTATCATCTCCGAATTTTGTGGATGCAAACCACACAGCACCTTCACTGTCATAGACATGACCAAGGCTGCGGAGTTCAGCGAGACATTCCTCAACCTCTCCGCTTTCATAGAGAGATTTTTCGCTGAACCATCTCTGGAAGGAAACACGGAATTCCCTGAGGTCAGCCTCTATTCCGCTTCTTATATCCTCCAGACCGTATTCAAAAGCGATTTTCTGCGCCTGTGCCTCATCCATCGAAAGAAGCTTGTCGCCGTGTATCTTCCGAAGCTCGCCTCACCGTGTATTTTCTGAAGCTCTTTAGCTATATCGGTAATATAGTCCCCTTTGTAGCCGTCTTCAGGAAACTCAACATCACGCCCGCACACCTGAAGATAGCGGACATAGATGCTTTTACCGAGGTTGCTCATCTGTTTTCCGGCATCGTTGACGTAGTATTCAGTGGATACATCAAACCCTGCCGCTTTGAGTATTCTCGCCAGACTGTCACCATAAGCGGCATTACGGCCATGACCAATATGCAGGGGACCTGTGGGATTGGCGCTTACAAACTCAACCATAACTTTTCTGTTTCCGCCAACCTCAGATTTAAAAGGAGCATCGGAAGCTATGCAGTCACGAAGGAGATCCGTATAGAAAGTCTTTGATATTGAGAAGTTTATAAAACCAGGACGTACAGGCTCGCATTTTTCTATCAGCGGGTGCTTCATTTTTGCAGCAATGTCTGATGCAATGTCAAAAGGATTCTTTCTCATAGCTTTTGAGAGCTTAAGCGCTGTATTCGCCGCAAAATCGCCGTGTTCCTTATTATTCGGGACTTCTACAGTGTATTCAGGAAGTTCGGCTTCAAACCCGCCTTCTTTTAATATTTCTTCAACAGCTTTATCAATAAGGGATTTTATTACAGCCTTCAAATTACGTCCTCCGGATTTTCCTTGAAAAGCAAATAGTATCAGGTTGAAAAACCAAATTCAAGAGATGAATGGAGAACATTAAACGCAAACAGCGAAGGAGCTTGCGGACAAATTAAAGCTCTTCAATGTAATAGACAATTTTTCCTATTTCAGGTAAATTAGTTAAATATACACTCTGAATGGTGTAGAATATTATTAGACAGATTATACAAGCGGGGTTTTGCAGTGATAGAAGCGGAAAGCGGGCTGATTGATAAGCTCTCCATACTTTATGTCGAAGATGAGGATTCAATAAGGGAACGGCTCTCCAGATTCCTCCAGAGGCGCACGCAGACTCTTTATCAGGCTTCCAACGGGCGGGAAGGTCTTGAAATGTTCCTCGAATACAAACCCGATATTATTATAACAGATATCCGCATGCCTGTGATGGACGGGTTGAGCATGGCGGAACAAATACGTGAACACAACGCCGACATTCCTATTATTATAACAACCGGACATAATGATGAAGAATTCTTCCTGCGCTCCATTGACATCGGCATAGATAAATACATCAAAAAACCCATTAACTTTAAAGAGTTTATACAGATTCTCGCACGGACTGCGAAAACCGTTATCCAGCAGAAGGAACTGGAAGCTAAAAACCAGTTTATCAAAACGATTCTGGATATTAACCCGCAGATGCTCCTTATTACTGACGGCGAAAAAATATCTTATCTCAATAAGTCATTCCTGAAATTCATAAAATGCGAAAGCATAGAGCAGTTTCAGGATAAGTACGGCTCCATAGACTATTTCCTGATTGAAAAAGAAGACAGTTTTTACAGAAACAGACCCTTCAGCGAATGGGTAAAAACAGTTGTGAACGAAACTGACAAAGATCATATGCTTATCATGACAGGGGACTTGCAGCACAAAGACCCTAACAATTCAGACAATGCATCATTCATGATAAGAGTGAACAGGGTCCCCGGACACCCCGAATGGCTGCTCAGTTTCAGCGATATCACTAAACTTGAGCAGGAAAAAGAGCTGTACATGGTTATGTCTAATCAGGATTACCTGACGGGCATTTTCAACAGAAAGAAATTTTATGATGAGCTGAACAAGGAAATTGACCGTGTACGGAGATACAACCAGAAACTCAGCGTTATCATGTTTGATGTTGACCACTTTAAAATGGTCAACGATACCCACGGACATCAGGTCGGCGATGTTGTGCTTCAGGAGATATCAGGGATAGTCCAGAGAGCCATCCGCAAGACAGATGTTTTCGCCCGTTACGGAGGCGAAGAATTTACCGTGCTTATGCCCGGAACATCCGGTCAGGGTGCAACAGATATAGCGGAAAGGCTTAGGGCGGAAATTGAAAGCACGCCGTTTCCCCATAAAAACACAATAACATGCAGCTTCGGTGTTGCGGAAATATCCGAAACTGATAATGCAGACACCTTTGTAAACAAGGCGGACGTTGCACTGTACAAAGCCAAGGACAAAGGCAGAAACAGGGTCGAGGTTTTTGACAGCGGCGGAATCATATGTAAAAAGTAGTAACACCTGCTGTTTTCTGTGATTAACATTTGATATTGTTGTTTTTTACATGTACCATTCATTTCATAGGCGTGCGCATGCACGCCGTATTTTCTCAAGATTTTCGGTATGATAAAATTATACAATGTCAACGTATCCTTTTTTGGCGAAAAGAAAGCTCTGGACGGTGTAAACCTTAAAATCGCCCCCGGCGAATTTCTCTATATTACAGGGGAAAGCGGGGCGGGAAAATCAACACTTCTCCGGCTTATTTACGCAGATCTCAACCCCACCCGCGGCATAGTGATGGTGGACGGTCAGAATGTCAGCAACATGAACCACCGCACAATTCCCTACCTTCGCCGCAGCATAGGCGTTGTGTTTCAGGACTTTAAGCTTCTTGAGGAAAAATCAGTATTTGAAAACCTCCGTATGGCTCTGGAGATTTACTACCTCAAGCCTAAACATATGGAAGAAAAGATATACCCCCTCCTTAAAAAACTTGGGATATTTGTTAAGCGTGACACAATAGTGAAAAAACTCTCCGGCGGTGAAAAACAGAGAGTTGCTATTGCAAGAGCGCTCATAAATGAACCGAAAGTTATCCTCGCTGATGAACCCACGGGAAATCTTGACAACGATAATGCAGACTCCATAATGCGCCTTCTCCTTGAAAACAGGGATAAGGGCTCAACTGTTATTGTCGCCACACACGACCAAAGGCTCATGGAACATTTCCCCGCAAGAATGGTGGAGTTGAAATACGGCAAGATCAAGCATGACAGCCTCACAGGTTCAACTCAGGAAAAGGGGGAAGACGATGAAGATTAGCGTTGTCCTCAAAAGCGGTCTGAGGCTTTTCAGGGAAACTATGTCCCTCAACCTTGCATCAGTGGTGACAGTTATCACTGTCTTGTTCATATACAGCATGTTTGTGATAATCGGCAGTTCGTCCGACTCTTTTCTTAAAGAGATCACCAAGACCGACTCCATGCGGGTCTATGTGAAATCACCCACAAAAACTTCGGTGGATGAGCTTATAAAACAGCTTCAGGAAATCGAAGGCGTCAGAAGCATTTCCTATTACTCGCAGGAAGATGCATTTAATTACCTGAAAGGATCCACTGCAAACATTAATTATCTGGACAAAATTCCACCGGAGCTTTTCCCCGCTTTTATCGAAGTGGCAGTTAAGGATGATTTTCAGGAGATAAGCCGCCTGCGTGAAATGGAGCGCAGAATAATGAGCCTCAGCAATGTTGATGTGGCAAGCTACGGTGAAAAATGGATTCAGAATTTCAGCGACATACGCTCGGCTGTGAAAATTTTTCTTGTTGTCCTCACTATGCTGCTGACAATTTCAGTGGGAATAATAATATTTAATACCATACGCTTAAGCCTTTTCCGATACAGAGAGGATATTAAGATCTACAACCTCGTGGGCGCAACAAGGACATTCATAGAAATACCCTATGTTATCTGCTCATTTCTGGAGATAACGATCGCATATTTCATATCATCTGCAGTTGTTTACCTGTTTATGCTGTTTATGAATGTGAAGCTTCTTGCCCCGGTGGGCTTAAACTTTATTGTTCTGCCGGATGTGTTCTACTATCTCAAAACATATATCTATCTTGTAGTTATAAGCACTATTGCCAGCACGATAAGCGTTACCTCCTTCCTCAGCAAGGTGAAAAGCATAAATGAATCTTAAAGCTGCCGCCATTGCGCTGATGCTGCTGTTTGCCGCATACGCATCTGCGGATTATTATGAAGACAGGCTTAAGGAAACCAAAGGATATTTAACCGACATAAAAAAACGGCTGGATGAAGAACGCAAACAGATAGACAAAATTGAAAGCACTAAGAAAACCGTTGCGCTCAAGGTGAATAACCTTAATGAAACTCTTGACGTGCAAAGCAAAATGATTGATCAGCTTAACAAAGAATCCGCAGAACTCAGAAAGGATATCCAGACGCTTGACAAGGAAACCTCCCGGCTTAACAGCGAAATAGCCAAAATAAGAGACTCAATAGAAACCAGCAATATCTACCTGATTGACAACATTGAATATGTGAACATAAAGCTTCTTCTTTTCACCAAAGAATCAAGGGACACCATAAAAAACATGGAGATAGTCGAGAACATCAACACAATTCTGATGAAAAGAGCGGAAGACATTAAGACAAAATCTGAACGTCTGGAAGCGGTTAAGACTGAGAAGGAAACAAAATCCCGTGATATTGAGCATCTTCTCCGCATGAAGCAGCGACTTGTAGATGAATATAATACAGAAAAAGTTAAACTGAATCAGCTTGTGGCTGTCATGGAACAGGACAAGGAAAGCAAGCGTGAATACATCAAAATTCTCAATAAAAAACAGCAGGATTTTGAAAAAAAGATGGACCGTATACGCGCTCAGGTCGAGGATGCCAGAAAGAAAGAGAAAGCTGAAGAAGGTGATGCAACCCTCTTCGGCAGACTCAAAGGGAAAATGGATTGGCCTATTAAGGGCGAGATAATTGAATTTTTCGGACCCAAGAAAGTTGAAGGTTTTCAGGGTACAATTCAGAATAAAGGAATAAAAATCAGCCCCTCCGGTCACGGAGACGTGCGGACAGTATTTGAAGGAACGGTAAAGTATGTGGATAACATAAGAGGGTTCGGAAATCTGGTCATAGTCGGACACCCCGGCGCCTATTTCACCCTTTACGCAAACATGAGCAGAGTTAATGTTCAGACAGGAAACAGCGTAGCAGCAGGACAGGCAATAGGCTCCGTTGCTGTTGACCTCCAGCCGGAAACGCCCTATCTTTACTTTGAAATACGTAAACATAACGAAGCCCTTAACCCCTCTGAGTGGCTTAAACCCGTTAGGAGATAAATAAAATGAATTTAAAAAAGAAACTTCTTCCATTCCTCGCAGCGTCAGCGCTTCTTGCTTTTCTTGCTGCTTCAGGAGTATTCATCAAGGATACCGGCACAGCCTCCGCAAAATCCAGCAGATATGAAAATCTGGATTCGTTCACCGAGGTTATGTATCTGATAGAAAGAAACTATGTTGAACCGGTTGAAAACAAGACCCTTGTGGAAGGAGCCATAAAAGGCATGCTTCAGGGACTTGACCCTCACTCCACTTTTTTCACTGAAAAAGAGTACAAAGACTTTCAGGTGGAAACCAAAGGTGAATTTGGCGGACTGGGCATTACAATCGGCATGAGAGACAATATTCTCACAGTTATAGCCCCCATTGAGGATACCCCCGCATTCAGAGCAGGTCTTAAAGCCGGAGACAGAATAATCAAGATAGAAGACAATGCCACTACCGGTCTTTCCCTTGAGGATGCGGTAAACAAGCTCAGAGGCAAGCCGGGAACAGACGTGATGATCACCATTCACAGGGATAATGTTCCCAAACCTTTTGACGTTACCCTCACAAGGGCGATAATCAAAGTTAAGGCTGTCAAATATGATATGATCGGCAAAGATGTCGCCTACATCAGAGTCACACAGTTTAAAGAAGATGTATCAGGCGAAATCAAATCAGCCATAGAGCATATGAGAAAAAATAAATTCAAAGGCATAATAATAGACCTCCGCAACAACCCCGGCGGACTGCTGACAGAGGCAATAAATGTTTCAAGCATTTTCCTCCCCTCCGGCAAAGAGGTTGTCTACACCAAGGACAGAACAGGAAAAGACCAGCATTTCAAATCCTCTGCCTTCACGCTTAGAGAGGAAAAGACTCCCCTTGTTCTTCTTGTAAACGAAGGTTCGGCATCGGCTTCTGAAATCCTTGCGGGAGCAATACAGGACTATAAAAGGGGCGTTCTTGTGGGTAAAAAAACCTACGGAAAGGCATCTGTTCAGTCGATAATACCTCTCAGAGACGGTTCAGCAATCAAGCTTACCACTGCGAAGTATTACACACCCAACGGCAGAATGATCCATGATAAAGGGATTGAGCCTGACCTTGCGGTTGAAGAAATATCCGACAATGTTACACTCACACAGGAAGAGATCGATAAGCTCGCAGCTGACATCAGCAAACCCATAATCGATCTTCAGAGAGATGAGCAGCTGAAAGCAGCCGTGGAAAAACTGAGGGAAATGATCAAAAATGGCTGAAAGAAAAAAACCGGCACGGACGCCGAGAAAACGTAAACCATCAACAGGGGCGGCTAAAAAAGCCGCCTCTTCAAGGCAGCTATATATTCTGGGCGGTGTTCTCGCAGTTCTTTTAGTTCTTCTTCTGGGAGTTTATCTGGGCATGAAAGCCGCCGAAAGAAGCGAAACCGCAGAGAAAAGAGAGATCAAAACACCCCTTACCTCTGTTCAGGAAGAAGTTGTAACCAAAGACAATAAATCCGCTACAATTGATGAGGCTGACAAGGCTCTCAAACTTGTTATGTTTAATCTCGGCATAGGCAGTGACTCCATAAAATCACGCAAAATGGATGACGGAAGCATACCTGTTGCCACTTACACCTTAAGCCTGCCGAAAGACAGACAAAAGGAACTCACGGCAGAGCTGCAGCCTATGCTTGAAGAGATGGGCTTCAAAACAACTTTAGCCGACAACTTAAGTGCATCAAATGAAAATGGCAATATTATCATAGAATTCCTAATCGAAAAGGTTGAAAAGCCCAAAGATATGGATAAGCCTGTTGTGCTTCCTCCGAATGCACCGAAGCTTGCCCTCCTCATTGATGACTGCGGCTACAGCGTTCCTCTGGCAAAGAGACTCGCCTCCATAAAATATCCCGTTACTTTTGCTATACTCCCCTATCTCCCACATGATGCAGAAACGGCGGAGATAGCCCGTAAAGCAGGGAAAACCGTGTTTCTCCACTTTCCCATGGAGCCTCTCTCATACCCGGGTACTGACCCAGGCAAGGGTGCTGTACTTCTCAATATGCCTCCAAGCATCATAGAAGCACAGGCTGACAACAATGTTAAACAGCTCGGCAGGATTGACGGCTTTAACAACCACATGGGTTCGGCATTCACCGAAAACACCAAGAAAATGGAGCAGGTGCTTGGGTTCATGAAAAAACATACTGACACGTATGTTGACAGTTACACCTCCGGCAAGTCAGTCGCTTATGACGTATGTCTGAAAGAGGGAATGAAATGCGGTCAGAACAGAAAATTTATTGACAACGAAAACAACGAAACATATATCAGAAAAAAAATCATGGAAGGCGTTGCTCTTGCAAAAAAGAACGGCAGCGTCATCATGATCGGACACCTGCGGGATGAAACAATAAGCACGCTTGAAAAACATCTCGGTGATATTGAAAAAGCAGGGGTTCGCATAGTTTCCATCAAGGAACTTGCGCATAAAAAATAACAGTTTAAGGATAGCTTTTTGCTTTTTTTAGGAATAGAGACTTCATGCGATGAAACCTCAATGGCGGTGTACGACACCGCCCAAGGGGTGCTTTCCACCCACACAGCCTCTCAGGCGGATATCCATAACCTCTTTGGCGGTGTAGTTCCGGAGGTTGCGTCCAGAAACCATATACTGAAGCTTGAGCCACTTTACAAAAAATGTCTCACTGATGCCTCTGTGGCTCCGTCAGATCTTGATGTTATAGGTGTTACAAATGCTCCGGGGCTGATAGGTGCTTTGTTTGTCGGGGTCGGCTTTGCCAAGGGGCTAGGCTACGGGCTGAAAATACCTGTTATGCCTGTGAACCACCTCTCCGCCCATATTTTAGCAGCAGAACTTGAGCATAAAGAACTTAAACCGCCCTACCTTGCCCTTATAATCAGCGGCGGTCATACGCATATTTATGATGTGGATGCGGCGCTGAACTTCCGGCTTGTGGCAAAAACAGTGGACGATGCTGCGGGTGAAAGCTTTGACAAAGTTGCCAAAATGCTCGATCTGGGATACCCCGGAGGTCCGGCAATTGAAAAACTGGCAAAATCAGGCAGCGGAGACGCCGTGCCACTCCCCATCGCAATGAAAAAGGAAGATAACTTCAGCTTCTCCGGTCTGAAAACCGCAGTTCTGAATAACCTTAATAAAGGAATATACTCAAAAGAAGACCTCGCAGCCTCTTTCCAGAAAACAGCGGCAGACACACTTGTGCTTAAAACCCTGCGGATAGCCCGCAGGCTGAAAAGACAGCAAGTGGTGGTAGCCGGCGGTGTGGCATGCAACGGATACATAAGGGAAACCTTCAGAAACTCCTGTAAAAGAGGGGAAAACGTGTACTTCCCTTCTTTCCGTCTCTGCACTGACAACGGCGATATGATAGCCTATGCCGCAAGCAGATTTTACAACAAACGCAGGTTTTTCTCACTGGAAGGAACAGCTTATGACACCCAGCCCGAAATCGGATAACATAATCACAGAAACACTCAAAAAAAACATTCTGGTCTCTGCGCCTATGGCGGGTGTCAGCACCCCTGCATTTCGTCTGGCTGTCCGTGATTACTTTGACGGACTGCTCTTTACAGAAATGGTGTCCGTGGAAGGACTCATCCGCTCCGGCAGAAAAACAATGCAGTATCTGGAAATCACAGATAAAGACACACCCGTGGCATTGCAGGTGTTCGGTTCAAAGCCTGAATCAATACATGATGCCATAAAAGTCTGCGATGAAGAGTCTAACGCAGATATTTATGACATAAACATGGGCTGCCCTGTAAAAAAAGTGCTGAAAAGCGGCAGCGGTGCGGCTCTTCTTAAAGATTCTGACAAAATCAGAGACATAATCCGGGCGGCAAGGAAAGCCACTTCAAAACCGCTTACGGTTAAAATTCGCCTCGGCTGGGACAGAGAAAGTATTAACTACCCAAGGGAAAGCATAAATTATCCCGAAGTAATCAAAATAGCCGCAGGTGAAGGCGCAGACGCAGTAAGTGTACACGGGCGCACAAAAACTGAGATGTTTTCAGGCGATGTTGACTATGCCATGATAGCCGATGCCGTCAGACTAAGTCCCATACCTGTTATCGGAAACGGCAACGTAGTTGATATTGAAACCTTCACAAAAATGAAGGAAACAGGCGCAGCAGGTGTTATGATTGGCAGAGGCATGATGAAGGCGCCGTGGATTTTCAAAGCACTTTCGGAAGGAAAAGATCCGGACGGGTATCTTACTCCGGCGGAGATACATAAACTAATTTATAAACTAGTGACATATGAAACAATGTTCAGGGAAGAAAAATTCTGTATTGACTCAGTAAAAAAATATGCAGTATGGTTCACAAAAGGCTTAAGTGAATCTACGGCGTTCAGAACTGAGATATACACTGTCAAGTCTATGGATGATACCAGAGAAGTCATTGATAGATATTTTGAAAAAATCACAGCAATCTAAAAGTTTTAAACGTCCGTAACACTCCTTTTCAATTTTATCTGACATTTTTTAACATTTTGGCTTGATCACATTCTCAAAAGGGGTATATGATTAGACAGAAACTAACTTTGTTAACCATGCCCTTAATAAAGTTATAGGTGGCTAAATTGATAACAGTTAAGCACTCACTCAAAGGGCGAATCCGCCTGAAATATAAAGAGATGATCGGCTCACCTTCCCTTGCGGAGTCAGTGGAGAAGTCCCTCCTCAAGCTCGAAAGAGTAAGCGCTGCCAGATGCAGTCACATCGGCGGAAACATAGTCATAAACTATGACTGCACTGCCATTCTCCCCTCAGACCTCATCAAAAGAATCACAGAGGTTAAGCCCCTGCCCCGTGCATCTTTTAATGCGCCGGCATGCAAAAGAGAGGGCTGTGTCTGCGTAAGAAATGAGCGCCCCAAAGCCAACACGACTGCAACCGAATTCGGCATACTCTCCGCTGTTCTCGGCGGTGTGTTCATACGCACAAAAATATTCCGGCTGGCAGTCAGTCAGTCGCTCTTCAGCCCTCTGGGGCTAATTGCAGCAGCATTTTCAGTACCCTTAATTGCAAAAGCGGTCAGTGACTTCGGAAAAACAGGCAAAATATCCCTAAACAGCTTCCTCGGTGCGGGAGTGGCATCCGCAGCCATAGCGGGCGAAGCCCTCACAGCTCTTGAGATACTCTGGGTAAACACAGGCAGCGACCTGCTGAACGGATACGTCACAGAGAAATCCCGCAAGGCAATTAAGAATATTCTGGACGTAACATCCAAAACAGCCTTTGTGTACAGAGACGGACAGGAGATCGAAGTCCCTGTGGAGCAGATACACGCAGGCGATACAGTGGTGATACACACCGGCGAAAAGATCTCTGTGGATGGTCTCATAACCTGCGGTGAAGCAGCGATAAACGAAGCCTCAATAAACGGGCGCAGTGAGCTGGTCCACAGATTTGAGGGCGAACAGGTATTCGCCGGAACCTACGTGCAGAACGGGCTCATATATGTTAAGGCAAGTCACGTCGGTGATTCAACCTATCTGGCAAGAATTCTCTGCCTTGTCGAAGACTCCCTCGGCAATAAAGCACCCATTGAACTTGAGGCAGACAGACTGGCAAGGAAGCTTGTAAACACGGGCTTCTGGATGACCCTCGGCACGTTTGTAATAACCCGCAGCTTTTACAGAGCCTTTTCTGTCCTCCTTGTTATGGCATGCCCCTGCGCAACAGTTCTTGCAGCATCATCCGCAGTAAGTGCCGCCATATCCAACGCCGCCTCAAAGGGCATCCTTATCAAAGGCGGCAGATACCTTGAGGAAGCAGGTTCACAGGAATCCTTCTGCTTTGACAAAACAGGCACAATCACCACAGATGAGCCGAAGGTTATCTCCATTGTCCCCATCAAAGGAAAAACAGAATACGATGTAATATACTCAGCATACACCGCAGAACTTCACAACAGGCACCCTGTTGCCGTTGCCATACGTGACAAAGCAAGAGAGATGTGCAGCGCTGAAACCACCCACGCAGTATGCGAAACCATTCTTGGAATGGGTGTCCGTGCCGAGTCTATGGGGCGTGAGATATTTATCGGCAACGCAAAGCTGATGAATAAATACGGAATAAACATATCCAAGCTCGAAAAGCCCTCAAAGGAAGCCGAACAGCAGGGATTAAGCGTCATATATGTGGCTGAAGACGGAAAAGTAATCGGCATTCTCACTGTGGAAAACAAACAGAAGGAGAATGTTGAAGCGGTCATAAACGGTCTGCGTGAAGAAGGGGTGAAGGAGTTCATCCTTGTCACCGGAGATGAAAAATACTCCGCACAGGCAATGGCGGACAGGCTTGGCTTTAATAAATGCCACTACTCCGTTCTGCCGGAACAGAAGGCGGACATAGTTGCCGATATTCAGCAGTATCACAAAGTAACCATGATAGGTGACGGCATAAACGATGTACTTGCATTAGCAAAAGCTGACCTCGGCATAGCCATGGGCGCCGCAGGTTCTGATGTTGCGGTGGAGGCAGCGGATATAGCCCTTGTTGACGATGACCTTGAAAAAATACTGTACTTAAGAAAACTCAGCAGAAAAACAAAGGAAGTTATACACCAGAACTTTATGCTCGCTACAGGCTCAAACATAGCCGGTGCGCTGCTCGGTGCTGCGGGACTGCTGCCCCCTGTTATGGCAGGGCTTCTGCACATAGCCCACACTGCGGGCGTTCTCGGCAATTCTTCCAGACTTTTGAAATATGAAATGCAGCCACTTTCCGTAATAGATTCGGAAGCGGCGGAACTCTCGGAGGATGGGGAAAAATGCTCGAAGATTTAATTGCGGCAAAGAAATATGTCACAGTGGCACACCATGTGGAAGGCAGAATAAGGCTTAAGGTTGACCCTTCCGTGGTGAAGGATCCCGTGAGTAAGAAACTGGAGCATATAAGCAGCAGCCTCCCCGGAGTGCTTGACACACGGGTTAACATAATGGCTCGTTCAGTAGTTATACGCTATGACCCGAACATAATAGACCCCAAAACATTTGAAAAACTGATAACAACAAAAGATACTGAAGTTTGCAGGGAGATTCTTAAAAGATACGAAGACACTTATCTGCAATCATAAGGAGGCAGTACATGGGAAAAAAAGCCGCAGATGCGGAAAATCCCGTTAAAGAAGAAAGCTGCACCGATTCACCGCAGGAAGATTCTGCATCGGGAAAAGAAAAAGGAAAAGAAAACACTCCTCAGAATGCCTTCAGAGCATCGGAGAAACCGGAAGGCGGCGAAATGCCCGCCGGAGATCGATTTGAAGCACCCTACGGATACGCACCAAACGGAGAAGAGTTTATGGGACAGCCCGACTTCGGGTTCCAGCAGCCCCCTTACGGCTACATGCCCCCTCCTCCGCCACCGCCATACGGCTATATGCCTATGCCGCCCCAGCCTCCGTACGGGTATATGCCACAGCAGATGCCTTATGGGTATATGCCGCCGCCACCTCCGCCATACGGATACATGCCGCAGCAGCCGCCTTACGGCTATATGCCCCAGATGCCCCATGAGCCGCATCACCAGCATCATGAGGAGCAGCATCACCCTGAAGACCCGTTCGGAATGATTTTCGGCAAATTCGGGGACATGATCAAGGAAAATCCGCATCTTTCAGCCATGGGCAAGTTTGCGGATGCGTCAGGGAGCGATTTTGTAAAAGGAATGCTTATAGGAGCGGGCGTTGCCATGCTTTTTTCAAACGATTCCATTAAAGACTCACTGATGAGTATTTTCTCTAAAACACTCGGCGGCATGGCAGACGATGCCGAAGACGCTGAATAAAGGAGGATATTATGCACCATCTTACAAAAGCTGTAACCGGAGCATCAGTTGTCGGAGCGGCAGCAGGTGCGGTAGTGGGCGGAGCAGTATCCGCAGCTAAACAGGCAAAGGATGTTAAAGAAGGCAAGATAACCAAAGAAGAAGCCGCTAAAAAAACAGCAAAAGACGCAGCAGGAGCGGGAGCAGCAACAGCAGTGGGCGTTGCAGCGGCAAGTCTTCTCCGCCTCGGCGGCGTGTTTGGCATACTTACTGTTTTCGCTGTTGCGGCGGGCACAAAGTACCTGCTTGATTCATCAGTCGAAAAAGCATGTAAAGCAAAAGAACCTGTAAAATCAGAATAATATAAAGAAAAAAGGAGACGAACATGAGCGATCAGAAACAGAATCCCCAGAACCCTCAGGCGCAGCATCAGGCACAGCAGTACGGATATTACCCCTACCCTTATCCCCAGCAGCAGTATGCTGACCATTCAGTCTACCCCCACCTTAAACAGTGGTTTAACTTCCGTGAACCTAGCTATGTTAAAGGCTTTGCTGTGGGCGCAGGGCTTGCGATCCTTCTCACTAACCCTGCTGTCAAGAAAGCCATAGTAAAAGGCGTTGTCAAGGTTTGGGGCGGTCTTCAGTCCGGCGTTGAAGAACTGAAAGAACAGATAAGAGACGTTCAGGCGGAAGTCGAAGGAGAATAAAGTGAGCGGCGAAAGCAAGGCGGCGGTAAAAAAGAAGAAAAAGAATCCGTCTGCCGTAATGCGAAAACGTAAGCTTGTTAAAAATGCCCTGATATTCACGATGGCAGCAACTGTTGTGACAGGGTTCGGCAAAGGCAAAGCCGCCAAACAGCTCCATGTAGCTTCAGGCGTTGCCCTTGTGGGATTAAGCATTTACCATAATTATCTTTATCCCGAAAATATGAAAAGTTAGAAGGTGCTGTCATTTTAGGCTCAATGTTTTTCACCGGACTGGAAAAAGTCGGAATAGTGCATGACATGCCGGGGCGTATCCGCCTCAAGGCTCCCGTTCTGGGCAATCCTGCTCTGGATGCCACACTTGTGGAATCAGGTCTGGAACAGATTAAGGGCGTGAAATCCGTCCGTGTAAACCAGAAGGCACAAACGGCAGTAGTAAACTTTGACAAAAAAACAGATGTAAGGGGCGATGTTCTGGATGTTCTTTCAGCGTTCAGCCATACGGTTTTCAACGCTGAGGAAGAGCTTCAGAACTCCCCCGATTTAATCAATGTCTACTGGGCAGGAACAATGTGGATTCTCAAATTGTTTCTGCCTCAGGGATTAAGACGCCCCCTCACATATCTCGGTGCTGCACCGATCATGATGGAGGGCATAGAAACCCTCTTCACCAGAGGGCTCAAGGTTGAGGTGCTGGATGCGGCTGTTATAGCCATGCTCCTCGTCAGAAAAGATTATTTCACGGCGGGTTCAATCACATTTCTGCTTAACCTCGGTCATTACCTTGAGGAATCCGCCGAATACAGATCTGACAAGATGCTGAAAAGCCTCATCAAACCCGAAGTTGAGTACGTCTGGGTAGTGAGAGGACAATCAGAGGAGAAAACAGCAGTGGGCGATCTCCAGATCGGAGATATGGTGCGTGCAGGTTCAGGGGAGATGATCCCCGTAGACGGAAAAGTCGCCTCCGGTGAAGGGCTTGTCAATCAGGCATCAGTAACCGGTGAAAGCCTGCCCGTTCACATCAAGCCCGGAGACTATGTATATTCCGGCACAGTGATGGCTGAAGGCAAAATTATCATCGAAGCAGAGAAAGTGGGTTCAGAAACCACAACAGCAAGGATAGCAAAATTTATAAGCAACTCCCTTAAAAACCAGTCCAGAACAGAAGTCAAAGCATTTGCTGCGGCAGATAAAATGGTTCCCGTGACATTCGCCGCAGGGCTGGCAACACTTCTGCTCACGAGGGATTTCAGGCGTGCATCGTCTGTCCTTTCCGTGGATTACTCATGCGCATTGCAGCTTGTAACTCCCACCGCTATCAAAGCAAGCATGTTCAATGCAGCCACTGAAGGAATATTCATCAAAGGCGCACAGGCACTTGAGAACCTCTCTGAAGTGGACACAATAATTTTTGACAAAACAGGAACGCTCACAAAAGGGACACTCTCCGTAACGGAGGTTCAGCCCTATAACGGATATACAGAAAATGAAATAGTGCGAATCGCCGCATCCGCAGAGGAGTATTACTCCCACCCAATAGCCTCTGCCGTGGTGAAGGAAGCGGCAAACAGAAACCTTGACCTTGAGCATACAGGCGAGGTGGACTTCATAATAGCTCACGGTGTTTCTGCATATGTGGGCGGAAAAAACGTTCTGGTGGGAAGCCATCACTTCGTTGCTGAAGACGAAAAAGTCGTATGTTGTTTTTCCGATGAAGATGCACGGAAAATGCGCACCAAGGGGCAGACAATACTTTATGTCGCCATAGAAGGCATGCTCTGCGGTCTGATTGCCCTTAAAGATACCTTGCGCGATGAATCTGCACGGGTTATAAAAGAGTTAAAGAAGAACG
>OBLN01000241.1_pt1 | contig 20046 bp, 23 predicted proteins | sample 1519301 | NCBI WGS metagenome assembly OBLN01 (sample SAMEA2452533, study PRJEB22499) | sediment metagenome | reverse complement strand
TGCCCGGCCGGGGGTTGCCCCGGCCTGGCGCAGCAGGATATCGCGCCGCAAGAATCCATCCAATCCCCTCAAGCCGGGCGTTCCGAGCTGCGTCACTGGCCGGTTCAGCTCCACCTGATCAATCCCGGCGACCCGAGTTTCGATGATGCCGACCTCCTGATCTGCGCCGATTGCGTGCCGTTTGCCCATGCCGATTTTCATTCGCGCTTTGTCAAAAATAAACGCGTGGTCATGCTGTGCCCCAAGCTCGATTCCGGAATCGCTGCCTATGTCGAAAAACTGGCAACCATTTTCAGCAACCGGCGGATTCGTTCCATTACCATCGCACGCATGGAAGTTCCCTGCTGCGGTGGAGTCGAGGTCATCGTCCGCAACGCGTTGCAACGCGCGGGTCAAAGCGCCATGGTCCGGGTCGAGGTCGTTTCAATACAAGGCGATATGCGCTGATTCCACACCGGCGCATCATGGCATGGAGGCAGGATGAAAATCACCAGCGCCAACGATATTTCACCCCTTTACGACAAGGACGGAGTGACGGGCCGACGCATGCGTACGCGGCCGAACGTGGAGATCATCCACATGAAGCTGGAGCCGGGAGCCGTGCTGGCGCCCCATACGACCCCTTTTGACGTCGATTTTTTCACACACCAGGGCACCGCTGTCTATCTGGTGGAAGACCAGGAGATCGTCGCCGAAGCGGGGACGATCCTCGGCTGCCCGGGACAGACTCCACACGGCATCCGCAACGACACCGACTCCGCCATCATTGTGCTGGTGATCAAGTATATGGCGGGAGAAAGTTGAAGAGTTGGCCTACAACCTGCGGTAAAAAAAACACATCATTTTCCGCAGAAAGGAACTCTGCATTTTCTGCATCATCCACATTTCGGCCACGCGTTTGCTTAAAAAGCCCATGGTCGGGAAGGAGTGGGCCAGAAACAGGACGGAGTGCAACCTGATTTTCTTCTGCACGATCAACGCCCACTCGTTGATCATTTCCCCCGACCCTTCACCGACGATGCTGACGCCGTAAACCCGGCCCAGGGGGCTGGCAAAAACCTTGACAAAGCCGACCCCGACGTGCTCGGCGATGGCGGCGCCGTAATCTTCATAGCGGGCCACGTGGGTGCGGTAGCGGACGCCTTTGCGTTCCAGCTCCTCTTGACGCATGCCCACGAATGACACCTGGGGCTCGGTAAACACCGTCCAGGGGATGACATGCCTTTTGTACGAAAACAAGCTCCAGGGACTGACCGCGTTCATGAGAGCGATCATCCCCTGGTGCATGGCCGCGTGGGAAAACATGACCCCGCCGTTGCAGTCGCCGACGGCATAGATGTGTTTAGCGGAAGTCCGGTACTTGCCGTCCACCAAAATGGCCCGGCCGTTGGTTTTGACTCCGGCCTTGTCCAGGTTCAGCCCCTCAAGGACGATTTTCCGCCCGGCGGCCAGCAGCAGTCTGTCCGCATGAATGGAATCGCCTGCGCCGGTCACCAGGGTGACACCGCCGTTTTCCGGCCTGGCGGAAGCCACCTTGGTGGAAAGGTGCACAACGATGCCCTCTTTTGTCAGGGCCTGTTCCAGCAATTTGCCGGCCTCTGGATCACCGTTCGGCAGGAGGCGGTCCGCCATCTCGACAATGGTGCATTTCGTGCCCAGGCGGGCGAACGCCTGCGCCAGCTCACAGCCGATGGCGCCACCGCCGATAATGATCATGCCGGCGGGGATCTCTTTCAGGTCGAATACATTCAGGTTGGTCAGGAAATCGACGCCGTCAATCCCTTCAATCGGCGGCACCATGGGCTCCGTGCCGGTGGCGATAAAGATCCTGCGCGCGCTGATCGTTCTGCCGCCGACACGTACCGTGTGCGGATCGACAAATTCAGCCGCTCCCTCTTTCAACACCAGGTGGACCTGGTCAAACATCTTGATGGTCTTTTTGTTGGAGATGTAGTCCAGGTAGGCGGCAATCCGGGCAAAAGGCGGCTCCATCTCAATGGATCCGCTCTTCAGCAAACCGATTTCGCTCAGTCTGGCTGCGGCATGGTTCAGCTCCGCCAGCTTGAGCAGTGATTTGCTGGGAATGCAGCCGACATTCATGCATTCGCCGCCGATCTTGTTTTTTTCTATGCCGCAGACTTTCAGGCCCATGGCCGCGCCCATGGCCGAAACCGCCATGCCCGCCGGACCCAGACCGATACAAATCAGGTCATAATCGGTTTTCACTTTTAACCTCCGTCAGCCATCGGCTGCGCCCGCTGAACCGGCACACGGGCCATGCACCCGCCGGAAATCGCACCGGCCTTGATCAAAGCGGATAGGTTGTACCTTTCCCGGACCTGACTTGTCAATAGAAATCATCCATCAATCGATGGGTATAACGGGAAAAGCATCAAATGGGACCCTGGGGGGCCCTGGGGCCCCCTCCAGGCCGCAGGTTTACTGGTTCATGAACATGCGGATATCGGCGTCGACTTCTCCGATACCGGCGATGCCGAATTTTTCCACCAGCACCTTGGCCACGTTGGGCGACAGAAACGCCGGCAGGGTGGGTCCCAGATGGATGTTTTTCACGCCCAGGTACAACAGCGCCAGCAGCACGATCACCGCTTTCTGCTCGTACCAGGCGATGTTGTAGGCGATGGGCAACTCGTTGATATCGTTGAGCCCGAACACTTCCTTGAGCTTCATGGCGATCACGGCCAGTGAATAGCTGTCGTTGCACTGGCCGGCATCGAGGACGCGGGGAATACCGCCGATATCGCCCAGGTTCAGCTTGTTGTAGCGATACTTGGCGCAACCGGCCGTCAGGATGACCGTGTCTTTGGGGAGTTTCTCGGCGAACTCGGTGTAGTATTCCCGGGAGGGGAAGCGCCCGTCACAACCCGCCATGACAAAGAACTTTCTGATGGCGCCGGATTTGACGGCATCCACCACCTTGTCGGCCAGCTGAATCACCTGGTTGTGGGCGAATCCACCCACGATCTCACCTTTCTCGATCTCCACCGGCGGCGGGCAGGTCTTGGCCAGCGCGATGATCTCGGAAAAATCTTTTTTCCCGCCCGCTTTGCGTTCGGGGATGTGTTTCGAACCCGGGTAGCCCGCCGCGCCGGTGGTAAAGATTTTGTCCGCGTAACCGGCGTTCTTTTTGGGGGGCACGATGCAGTTGGTGGTAAAGAGGATGGGGCCGTTAAAGGTTTCGAACTCCTCTTTCTGCCGCCACCAGGAATTGCCGTAGTTGCCGATGAAGTGGCTGTAATTCTTGAACGCGGGGTAGTAGTTGGCCGGCAGCATTTCGCCGTGGGTGTAGACATCCACGCCGGTGCCTGCGGTCTGTTCCAGAAGCTCTTCCATGTCCTTGAGGTCATGACCACTGATCAGGATGCCGGGGTTGGCCCCGACGCCGATATTGACGCGGGAAATCTCCGGATTGCCGTAGGATTCAGTGTTGGCCTTGTCGAGGAGCGCCATGGCATCGACCCCGTATTTGCCCGTTTCCATGACCAGGGCGATCAATTCATCGATGCCCAGGTTGTCGTCTGTGGTGGCCGCCAGGGCGCGCTGCATGAAAGCGCAGAGCTCGTCCTGTTCAAAGCCCAGGTTGTAGGCATGCTCCGTGTAAGCGGCCAGGCCTTTCAAGCCGTAGATGGTCAGTTCACGCAGGCTGCGCACGTCCTCGTTTTCGGTGGCCAGCACTCCGATGGCGCTGTTCTTGGCTTCGAACGCCGCCACTGTATCGGCGTACCAGGTGACCGATTCATGGACGTCCGCGGGCAACCGGCCCCCGGCGCCGGCAACTGTTTTTTTCAGATCATCACGGATCTGCAAGCCTTCGCGCACGGCGGCGATGATGCGGTCATCATCGAAATTGGCGTTGGTAATGGTCATGAACAGGCCGTCGTAGACGAACTTGTCCGCCTTCGGGTCGTGAATCCCCATTTCCCGTGCCCGGGTCGCCACGATGGAAATGCCCTTCAGCACGAAAATCAAGAGATCCATCATATTGGCGAGTTCCGCGGATTTGCCGCACACGCCCCGAACCGTACAGCCGGAGTTCTTGGCTGTTTCCTGACATTGAAAACAAAACATGCTCATGGTTCTCTCCTCATTTTATTGCATTTGCGCTTCACGCGCCCGAATCCGGATTCAGGATGCTGCTCACCGAATGATTCCGTGACTTCATCCATGATCGCCTTGCGATCCATTCCCTGTTTTTCCAGGCTCTTGATCAGCATGTACGCCTTGAACAGGGGGGATTGCGCGATTTCCGAAGAAAAATGGCCCACGCCCTGGTTCCAGATAATCAACGCGAACAATTCCGCGAACTGCTCCACCGTGACTCCCAGGGAATAGGCCTTGACCAACTCACGGGTGGCCTGGCGGACCCGGCCGGAACCCACGGCATTGGCCAGGGACAGGAGCAGCTTGGTTTTCAGATCGATCGCCGCATCCGCCCGGTTCCAGATCCGGTCCCAGAAATGGACCACGAGGTCGGCGAGCTCCTTGTCGATCTCAGCGTACCTCGGCATCACGATGGGCTTCAGCGGTAATTCCCCTTCCTCCCGCTCAACCGCTTCGCGACGGAAGAAATAAACCTCGAACACGCCGTCGCCGCGCTTCTCGGTGTGATGCTCATACCCCAGGTTTTCCATGGTGGAATAGAGGGGGATGGGCTCGAAGTTCTGCACGATCCGCATACCCCCTCCCCGGGGGATGTCGCGGGCCTTCTTTTCGACGGCCGGCAGGAAATTCCCCTGCAGCGCCCGCACGTCAAACACGAAGAAATCCTCTTTTTGCTGCAACCAGTCTTTTTTCATGATGATCGCCTGTCCTGCTTAAAAGACGCCATATTCAACCCCCGCATCGATTCGTACAGGTCGCGGGTGATGCGATTCAACTGCCCGCTGAACACACACTTCTGAAAATAGCACTTCTCTTTGCCCAGCGGGCACCCCGACAGCACCACCCGCCCCTCAACGGCTTCAAATACATCCAGGAAGCTGATCTTTTCGGCCGGCCGGTTCAAGCGATACCCTCCGGCGGGGCCGCGCTCGGACCGCAACAGGCCTGCTTTGCCGAGGCTCTGAAAGACCTTCGCCAGGTGGTTGGCCGAGGCGTCCAGCTGATCCGCCAGTTCGCGGATGGTGGCACGGCCGTTTTTGCTTCCGACCAGCAGGGCCATGCTGTGGATGGCCAGCGACGCCCTTTCGGAAAGATGAATCAGGTTGGCCAAGTGTCCGCCTCCACGCTTTATATGTATTATGGTACTCTTATACCTAAATAATGTCAACCGGCATTGCGCTTTTTTTGAAAAACCGGCCCCGTTGTGGGGTCAGGCGGCGGATGGCCGCCTCATCCCATGAAGGGATAGGCGAAATGGGAAGCCGGCACGAAGGTTTCCTTGATCGTGCGCGGACTGACCCAGCGCATCAGGTTCATGGCGCCGCCGGCCTTGTCATTGGTTCCCGAGGCGCGGGCGCCGCCGAATGGCTGCAGGCCCACCATGGCCCCGGTCGGCTTGTCGTTCAGGTAGAAGTTCCCGGCGGCGTAGCGCAACTCCCGGCAGGCCTGGACAAATGCGTAGCGGTCGTCGGCAAACACGGCCCCGGTCAACGCGTAGGGCGAAGTCTGGTCGCAGAGGCGCAGGGTCTCGATGTACTCTTTCTCCGGGTACACGTAGATGGTGAGCACCGGACCGAAAATCTCCTCACACATGGTTTCGCTTTTCGGGTCGGTGGTCTCGATGATGGTGGGATCGATGAACCACCCCGTGGAGGCATCGCTGTCTCCACCCCAGATCACCTTGCAGTCCGGATTTTTCCGCGCGCGGTCGATATAGCCCGTGATGCGCTCGAAAGCTTCCTTGTCGATCACGGCATTCATGAAGTTTTTGAAATCCTGAACCCCGCCCACGCGGATTTCCGCGACCATGTCCAGCAGGCTCTTGCGCACGACCGGCCAGAGAGAATCGGGGATATACGCGCGCGACGCGGCCGAGCATTTCTGCCCCTGGTACTCGAATGCGCCACGGATCAGCGCGGCGGCCACATTCTGCGGATTGGCGGAAACATGGGCAAAGATGAAGTCCTTGCCGCCGGTTTCCCCGACCAGGCGGGGATAGGAACGGTAGATCGGCATGTGGTCGATGACTCCGCGCCAGATGCTGTTGAACGTGGCGTTGGACCCGGTGAAATGCACGCCGGCCAGCAGCGGATCGTCCAATACCCGGGCGGCGATGTCCCTGCCGGATCCGGGCAGGAAATTGATCACGCCGTCGGGCAGGCCGGCCTCCTTGAAAATCCGCATCAGGATGTAGTTGGAAAGAACCGCGGTCGAAGCCGGTTTCCACACCGTGGTGTTTCCCATCAACGCCACCGACATGTTGAGGTTGGAATCAATGGAAGTGAAATTGAACGGCGTAACGGCGAATACGAAACCTTCCAGCGGGCGGTACTCGAGGCGGTTCAGCTGGGTGAACCCCGACCGTGGCTGATCGGCGTAGATCCTGGAGGCGAAATAAGCGTTGTAGCGGAGGAAATCGATGGTTTCACAGACTGCGTCGATCTCGGACTGGTAAACGTTTTTCCCCTGTCCCAGCATGGTGACGGCATTGAGGCTGAAACGGTATTTTTCCGATATCAACTCCGCCGCTTTCAGGGTGATCGAGGCCCGCTCGACCCAGGAAAGTTCAAACCACTCTTTGCGCGCGTCCACGGCGGCTTTCAAGGCGGCCTGGACATGCTCGGGCCCGGCCTGGTGGCAGCGGGCCAGCACCCTGGCGTGATCGTGGGGCGCGGTCACGTCGAAGAGGTTCCCGCTGCGGACCTCGCGCCCGTTGATGATCAGGGGAATTTCCACCACGGTCGCGCTCCATTCGTTGAGGGCGCTTTCGATGGCGGTTCTTTCACTTGAGCCGGGCGCGTACTGCAGCACCGGCTCGTTTTCGGGAATGTTGAATTGAAAAACCGTGTTGTTCATGTCGACTCCTTTTCCAGACTGATTCCATAAGATTGTTCACGCACCGGAAAACACAGTCGCGGATCAGGAAGTGTCGAAGCCGGCGAAAACGTCTGCTTGCATCTTGATCTCCTTATTCAAAGATGGAAGACCATGCCGTTTCCAGCATGACCCTGACGGTCATCCCGCGTGGCGCCGGGCGCTGTAGCGGAAATGACTTCGGAGCAACCTGACTATAACCGCAAACGCGGCATGGGTCAATGGGTGCTGCCGCGCACGGGCCCGGGCCAGACCCGGCTGGCTGTCGCCGGATCGGCCCATAATCGACAATTGTTTCCCCTTGCCGCCATAATGCGGGCAAACCGTCCGGAAATCTTGATCCATAAAGGCTTCAAATGGATTCATCTTTTCGCCGGATCATCCGTACGGAGTTTTGGCACGGCAGATGCTTGGTTTGATCTGTTGGCAGAACCGTTCGAAGCCAGATATGTTTGCTGGACATAAAAGGAGGAGGAATGAAAAAAGGATCTGTTTTTGCAGTGCTGATTCTTGTTTTGATGGTGATTGTCTTGATTCAGCCTTCAGGTGCCGAGACAAGGCTGAAAGGCACACTTGAGCGTGGACCCCGGGGGGAACCGATATGCAATTGTACAAAACCCGCTGAAGAATGTGTCTGTGTGCTGCCGAAGCTTCCAAAAGATTGACGGAGGTCGAAATGAGAAAAAAGATGTTTGTTCGTTCATTGCTGATCCTGCTTTTGTTGTCACTGCTGTTCCCGGTAAAACCAATGGCGGTGAATCACAAGGTTCTGGAAGGCACGCTGTATCTGGAAGGAGTTCCTGATCCGGAATGCCATTGTCCGGGGTCCATGAAAGACTGCATTTGTATTATTCCGATGCGCCCGAAAGATTAAGACAAAGAAATCAGAGAGCAGAATCAGCAATCGGAACCACTCTTCACGAGGAGTTGCCATGTCAAGCACATCCACTCATCGCTTTATCGCAAACTGCTTAATTGCTTTGTTTCTTGCAGCTTCGCCACTCTTGGATGCGTCTCATATAAAAGTGCTGCACAAGGTGATTTTGAATGTCACTCTGGATCTTGATGGCCCGGCAAGAGGTTCATATATCGACCCGCCTGTTTATGTGTACGAGGCCTTCGAAAAAAGCAGGATCATTATCCCTTCCGATGTTTTCTTTGAAGTATTTTCCATGACGGGAAAAAGAATCGCCAGAATCGGGCGAAAAGGTGAAGGGCCCGGAGATTTCAGGTTTTTGCTGGCAATGGAAAAACACAAGGGTTGCTACTATTTTCTGGATTCTCCCCATAAGGTGAATGTATATGATGCGAATTTTTTGTTTCAGAAACGAATCCTGCTGCAGGGGGCCGGGACAGCCCCATACGCATTTTGTCTGGGCTTTCTTGACAATCTGATTCTCGTGGGCCAGAGATGGACGAACGAACCTTTTCAAACAGAAAAATGCGTTTCAATTTATGATCTGGAAGGAAAACTGCGGGGTGCTGTCTTTGATCAAAAGCATGGCTGGGAAATATACCCTGAGAACTCATTGCTGCACCCGGTCATTCTAACCATCGGTAATGAAATTTTTTTCGCTTTCAATTCCATCCCGATTATCTGGAAACTCAATAAAGATGGCTCAATCGTCAACAAAATCATTCTGGGGGGGACCTGGTGGAAGAAAATCGCATTCGAAGCGAAAAAATTCAAGAAAAAAAGAAGCAGAAACGCATGGAAAGCGATCAACGAACTGGCGCTGTCGGGTGATCTGATCCAGAAGCTCTGGAATTGGCGCGGGAACATCGTGGTTCAGGTTGTACGCGATGCTAATGAGGATCCCCGCAATCTGTTCTTCATTATCGACAAGGATTTGAATGAGGCGGGCGACCTGGTTGATTATCCGGGTTACCAGTTTTGTGGCGCCGGCACATTCATCTATCTGGGTAAACTGCTTGAAATAGACAAAAGCAACAGAGAAAAAATTGTTGAGGTGCTTCAATGCGACTGCGTTTTTTAGTACTTCTGATGCTGTGCTCCGGCATGGGGCCTTGCCATCCCCGACCGGGTGCCGACCCGGTTTTTGTTAAAATCGATGTATGGCGGCATCATCAACTGTTTTACGGTTTCTTTCTCAATGCAACCATCACCCATGATGATGAATTGATCCTGCTCATTCACAAACATGGAATCAAGGCGGCCGATAAAAACAGGCTGTATGATTTCGCGCGAATCGGCAACGGGCCCGATGAAGTAAACCATTCCTCCAGTGTTTGCCTCTACAAAGACCAGGTGGCGGAAACCGAACTTTACCGGAAAGTTCAGATCTTTGCAAAAAAAGGGCAGGGGTACAAATGGGAAAGAAACATCTGGCGTCAGGAACAGGGTTGTTTTCAACGGGTTTCCTCGGCCAGGTTCATCAGGAACAAATGGTATTTTGCCGGGATGGAATACGACTACGAACAATCTCCCAAAGGCGTTTATTACCTGCTGCGGATCTGCGAAGAAAATGGCAAATTCATAAAACGGCTGGTTCGACGGGAATACAAAGAACCCAGGCGCCTTAACCTGATGGGTTTTTACCTGGCCGAATACAAAAGGCGTGTTCTCTTCCTCGGCGAAGATGAACCCACCGTGCATGAAATTTCACAAGATTCTCTGCAGGTCACCCGGAAAGTGAAACTCAGGGTGCCGGGGTTTTTCAAACCCATGCCTGCTGACTATTACGCCAGAGAAATCAACCGGGATAGTGAAAATTTTTCCATCCCCGTGTTTTATCGGGCCCTGGAACGATGGAAAAGCACTTATTCCAGAATTACGAACATGTTGATCGAAAAAGGAAGGTTCATCATCCAGATACGAACTGCATCAGATGATCGACCCCGGTTTGCCCTGCTTTTCTATCACCTGCCTTCATTCGAATTTGAGAAAATGATTTTTACCAACGATTACCTGCTCACTTCCAGGTCTGGAAAATTCTACATGTTTCAGAACGGTAACCCGATGATCGATGAGGAAGCGGGAGAGTTTATCGTCAATGTGTATGATTATTCGCCAAAGGAGGAACCTTCAATAAAAACAAACTGATCTCCCGCTTGATCCCAATCATCCTCTTGTTTGCGATCGCAATGGTGGTTACCATCAGGCTCACACATCAAGGAATGAATTTGGCCACGGGCATGGAGAACCTGGAATCAATCGTTCTTACCGACATGAATGGAGACCAATGCCAACTGGCCGAACTGCTGACGGCAAAAAAAAGCACATTCATGATGCTGATGGAGACAGACAACTGTCCTCCCTGCATTTATAAAGGCATTCAGGATTTATCCGCTTTGAAAAAATCCGGACATTGCTGCTTCGTGGTGGTCGTGCACAACTGGCCTGATGAAATCGGGGGTTGGAGCCAGAATTATGCATTCTCTCCGTTTTATGTACTGCCAGAAACCAGCTTTTACAGACATTTCAACCTTACGCACCTGCCGGTCATCCTGAAACTCAAAAACCGCCGCATAAAAAACATTCGCTATATTACGAACTAGTTTCAGGCCCCATCCAAATCCCACCTTGTGAAGCGGCTGACTACTTTTCCCGGCTGTGCAGGCGGAAAAGTCAGTGCGCGGAGCGGGGAAAGCGGCGCAGGAACAGAACCAGCAGGATGCCTGTGACGATCATCAGGCCGGCGGTAAAAAACATCCAGAAATTGCGATCATGCATAAGGTTGTAAACAACTGCGACCAGGCCGCCCAGGATGAACAACGCGCCCACGCCGATCGCCAGGGCCGGCATGAGGCGTTTTTTCTGTTCCGGATTGGCGGCAAATTGCACGCCTCCGATCACCAGGTAGATCAGGCCGATGAAAAAAAGAAAACCGGCGATGCGGGAACCTTCCCCGAACAGGATGACTCCCACCAGCACCAGGGCCAGCCCTTCAGCCACATGGAAGAGGTCGGGAAAATTGGGCAGGCGCCTGGACAGGGATCGGCTCAGGAGAGCGCCGATCAGGATGAACGCCCCCGCCGCCAGGATCGCGATCACCGACAGGGGGTGATGGTCAAAATGGTCCAGCTTGACCAAACCCTTCATCAATACGGCCAGGCCGATCAGGTAGTGAGCCAGCATTTCCAGGACTTCGCCTTGCCTGGTTTTGGATAACCCCATCGACCCCCCCCTGCTCCCGCAACGATCCAAAAGAATTATAGGAACACACATTCAAGCTGTCAACAAACAGCCACCCGCGGCCTTCGCGCCCTTCCGGCTGCGGAAGGTCAAGCAAAGCACCGCTGAAATACCGCCGGCTTACTTTTCTGCGGTATTCTCTGACGGCTTCTCTTCTGCGCAATGCAGCGCATTTTTTTCATCCAGGGCCCGGTTATGGATTGTGAATGAAATTTCTTGCTATTCCCGTGCCAGAGCCCTAGAATCAGTTCTGCATGAGCAAGAAACACCCGCCAACGCCATTCAGGTTGCTCTTCTGCTTAAGAAAGCCGCTGCAGGCTTTCCCCCGGAAAACTGCGAATTCAAAAACAGCCCCCCTTGCGTATGCGACGCATGGGCTTTCCGGGATCGGAAAAACAACCACGAAGAGCCCTGAAGCAAAGGAAATGTTGCATCCGCATGGAGACGCAAGATGAAGAAAGGATTGGCATTTTTATTGTCATTGCTTGTATTCGCGGTCATGCCGGCGTTTCCCTGGGGCGCGGTTGAATTCTGGTCTCCCACCCATCAGGCCATACTCGTTCAGGCCTACACGTTTCTGAGCAATGACCCGGCTTTTCAGGGAAGCGGTTTTTTGCCGCTGGCATCCATTCTTGAACATGAAGGCGTCAAAGTCGCCTCAGACATGGTCATGGATTTCCAGGGCTATGGGAACGGGCCGGATGCCGAGAACGCGACGCCCTATTCCTGGCACTATTACAACCCCTTGACGGGCAAGGGGCTGGCCCCGGGTGCGGTAAGGATGTTTTATAAAGAGCTGATCGATCCCAATCAGAAAAACAACCGGGCAAAGCCGGCGGCCTGGTCCGCGCATTTCCTGGCTGACATGAGTGTTCCCTATCACATTGTCGGTATGTTGAAAAATGAAGCCATCGCATATATGAGAAACAACATCCGCATCCTGCCGGAAAACATCGCCGGCCACCTTTTCCTTTATGACTCCGTATCGTCCGGCATTCAGCCCGTTGACGGCTGGGGGAAAAACCATGATTTCTGGTATGCGACCGTGAATTTCGTCAACAATCACGCTTCAGAAACAGTGGACTGGTATGATCCGTGGTACGCGAACGGTTCAGGCGTATGGCAGTCTCACCGGGTCGGCACATCCAGCCACGTGCAATGGGAGAAAGCCGCCCACAGCAAATATCTGAATTGCGGCTATACCGGCATCGTGCCCAGCGAAACGGGTTGGTACAATCCTTCCTGGAAAAACGCCGCGCCCAATTCCAACTTCAACATGAACATCGTGGAAGCGCAGGCTGCTGCAGCTGCGCTTTTTACCCATGAGGTTGCCTTGTTTACCCGGAACAACATGGCGCATATCCACAAGAACCCGGAAACGGGCATCTTTCATGCCATGAGGAATGTGGCGACTCTGTGGAGAAGCACTTTCACCGCGCTGCGACCGGCAATGTTCTTTCATGAAAAGATTTCCAATGATGCCAACGAGTACGGGCTGGAGTGCCGCATTGCCAATCGGGCCGGCGCCCCGGCCAACAACGTGCAGGTAAAGCTGTACGTATTTTACAACCAGGCAGTCGTTCACACAGACCAGTTACCTGGAGGGACCATCCCCATGGGCGGCACAGGTTCCGTCCGGTTCAGGGTGAAAGTTCAGCCCGGAACGGAGTTCGGCATCGTTATGGCGGTCGTCGCCCAGTACGATATTCCGGATCTGCAGTATGCGGTCTCGAACGCAACCTTCCGCTCAAAGCCGGCGGAGCGGACCACGGATGACCCTGTGACAGGGCATGATCCGTTTGCCGGCATTCTCGGGGCGTGGGAGTTCGGGCGGAACAAAAAGGATCGTATCGGCACCGTAATCCTGACAAAAAGGCCGGGCAAGTACGGAGCGTACTACATCGATGGATACGCTCATGCGAACGAATCCTACTGGAAATTTTACACCGGCAACTCGATCGTTTTCCTGCACGAGAACGGAAGTCCGACAACGTATTTCAAACGCCTGAGCGGAAACTACTGGGAAGGGCGTTTCCTGCCGCCTGAAGACTGGCCCAGAATCAAAAACGCGATCGTCCACTATCTCAGGCGATGAGGTCGATCCATGGTCATAATGAAGAAAACCGGCCGGAATAACGAATAAGGAATAATGAATACAAAAACCCGGTTGATTCCCGCCCCTTATTCCTTCTGCTTTATTCCTTATTCAGGGTCTCCCTGCCTTCCTGTCACCTTGCTACAAATCCCAATGAATAAAATGAAAAAAGAAGTTGAGTGAGTTGAGGGTGGAACGGAAGTTCTTTAAAAGCTCATTGCGGATTTTTTACTTTTCACTTTAAACTTTTCACTTTTCACTGGTTGCCCGTCTCTTCCGGCCGCACCATCACTCGCACCTGAGGTTTCCATCACCTAAAAAAAGGGGGCCTGGCAAGCGGCGAGGGCAGGTGCACGGGCGGGTTTCAAACCCGCTCCTACTTTTTTGACTTCTTGCCTCTGCAACTCTGCAACTTTTCAACTCTTCAACTTTGAGTTGCAGCAGATCCCTTCATAAAAAGGGGGAACCCCCGTTTCGAGCGGGGATCGTCGCGAAATGGCGCAGACGGGTGAAAGAGAGGGGAACGACATGACGTCGTTTGGGAAAGTTGGGGAGTTGAGAAGTTGGGGAGTTGAGAAGTTGGAAAGAAAAGCCGGTGGATGAATTCAGCAGTTGAGGATAAATTCCGCAGTCAACTTTTTTGACTTCTTGCCTCTGCAACTCTGCAACTTTTCAACTCTTCAACTTTGAGTTGCAGCAGAACCCCGTGAGAAACGGGGGTTAAAAAGCCGGTGGACGGACTCGAACCGTCGACCTTTTGATTACGAATCCTAAGGTTTTTTCTGCAAAAGACCGCAAAAACCTCTATATAAAATGGTTTCGGGAGATTTCTTCACAGAAATTCAGCCGAGGAGCAGGGAGTTTTCGGGCACATTTTGGGCACAAAATTCTTATAGAATCCGATAGCCAAAACAGAGGGAAAACCCAAAGCGGAGATCTCCATTAACCCCCACTGTAACCGCCGGCAATGCTGAGGTGTGGCCCGATAGCAGACAAAAACATGGACACAACCTTGAGACGATCACCCAGGGTGTTCACCCCATGCCGCCGCATGGCCCGGACACACTCAGTAACGGCAGCCAGGATTGCTTCTTCCCGCTGGATCTCTTTCTTCTCTTCCTCAGCGGCTTTGATTTCTTCTTCTGTCATGTTCCCCTCCTCGAATTTTGGGAATCTGTTGTTCCTCATGGTAGTATGTTAAAAGGGTTTTTTAATCTTGTCAACCTAAATTAAGATTTCCTATTAATTTTTATGTGAGCTTTCCTTTTTGATTGACTGAGGTATTTATAATTCCTATTATCTAGATAAGATGCCAAAAAAGGTCGCTACACTTTCAGAGTTTGAGCGACAAGTCGCGGAGAGATTTGAAGAGATTCTGAACCGCCGCTTCAAATCCGTTCGAGAGTTTTCGAACGCATCCGGGATCGCATATCAAACTCTGCACGAAATCCTCAATCAGAAACAGCGCATTCACATGGGCCACCTCGGCAAGATCATCGAGGGCCTGGGCGGAGAATTCATCACCCTCTTTACGGACCGGAAATACGTCCCCGAAGATACCATCCCCTCCCTCGATGACCCTCACGGTACAGAGTTCACCGCCGTTCCCACCGTCTCCCCCGCTACATGCGGATCATCGGGCGCCATTCTGGAAAACGAGATCCAGGGATTCAAGTACTTTGATTCCCAGTTTCTCAAGGGATTGAAGGATCCCCTGCTCACTCATGCTTCAGGGGATTCGATGTATCCTTACATCCAGGACGGAGACCTCATCCTCATCGACCGTTCAACCGACTCCAGAGAACGACCCGACACCAGGCATTTCTACCTCGTTGATAATCCGGAAATCAGTGAAGAAGTGGCGATCTCCGTGAAGCGAGTAAAGCTCTGTGGTGATCGACTGGTCCTGGTGCCGCAAAACCCCAGCTATGATATCTCCGAGATCCGGATCAAAGGACGATCACTCCTTGATATCGTTCTCGGGAAAGTGGTCTGGGTGGGGCGGGAGTTGGATGTGAACGGGGTTTGAACTCCGTTGAAATAAGGGGAAGAGTATGTTTAACGAAGAAATCTACAGAGAGATTCTCGAACAGGTTTCCGAAGGAAAATGCAACGGAGACAGTCAACTCATTCAACTTTCAAACAAAAAGCATGATGACCGCAAAGGACTCGCTGTTAAGGAATTGGTAGACGATGGACACCTGGAGGGAATTGATTGTTCAAACAAAGATGTGAGCCCCTGCTTCATAGGGCTCAGAATCACCCCGATTGGGATGAACTATTTGCAGAAACTCCAGAAGTAGAAAAAACTGTTGTACAGGCTAACAAGAAGGCTTGTAAACTTCTGGTCTGCGTTCAAAGGGAATCCGCCGAACTCAATGAGATGAATACATACAAAAGCCTTTTAGGAACGGAAAAACCATGAAATACAAGAATCGTAACCTTCACCAAGCTAAAAGCTCCAAGAAAGATGAGTTCTACACACAACTCTCAGATATTGAGCGCGAGCTAAAGCATTACAAACACCACTTTGAAGGCAAGGTGGTTTATTGCAACTGCGACGATCCGCGGGTCAGCAACTTCTTTCATTACTTCTCTTACAACTTCGAAAAACTTGGCCTTAAGAAACTTGTAACAACCTGCTATAAGAATTGTGAAAAGGATCTTTTCAGCAGAAATGATTCCGAGCGAGCAATCTATCTGGAATATAACGGAGACAGGAACGGAAATAATGTTCCAGATCCTGATGAAATCGGCATTAAACACCTGAAAAGTGATGGTGACTTCCGCAACCCAGAATGTGTCGAATTGTTAAAACAGTCCGATATTGTAGTAACCAATCCACCGTTTTCTCTGTTTCGCGAATATATTGCTCAACTTGCTGAGTTTCAAAAAGACTTCCTTATTATTGGGAATGTAAATGCTGTCACTTATAAAGAGGTTTTCCATCTCATAAAAAACAATAAAATATGGCTTGGCCCCAGCATTCGAAGCGGAGATAGAGAGTTTGGTATTCCCGATTATTATCCGCTAAATGCGGCAGGATGTAGAGTTGATGATAAAGGCAATAAATTTATTCGTGTTAAAGGCGTTCGTTGGTTTACAAATCTGGATTTTAAAGAACGGTATGAAAAATTAGTCCTCTACAAAAAATACAATCCAGCGGAATATCCAAGTTATGATAACTACGATGCAATTAATGTTGACAAAACCAGCGAAATCCCTGTTGATTACGATGGGGTCATGGGAGTACCGATAACTTTTTTGGACAAGTTTAATCCAAATCAGTTCGAGATTTTGGGAACGAGCGATAATGGTCTTGTTGATGATAAATTCAAAAAAACACCCGGTTTAACAAAAGAATTTGTTGATGACTATTATAAAGCTGGTGGCACAGGTGCTTACAAGGAAGGTAATCCAACAGCTGGTTACTATAAAAATAACGTTGCAAAGATGGCTTATAAAAGAATATTTATCAGACGAAGAAAGGAAACCTTATGAAAATAGAACTCAAGGAAATAACTGTTCACGAACTGACATCTGGTTACGAAGACAAAGGAGAAGACGGTGTGTTTGGATATGGTGGTAAACTTGACATCCGGCCTCCTTACCAACGGGAGTTCATCTACAAGGACAAGCAGCGGGACGCAGTCATCGACACCATCACGAAAGAGTTCCCCTTAAACGTGATGTACTGGGCTGTGCGTGAGGATGGCAAATTTGAGATCATCGACGGACAGCAGCGTACCATTTCGGTTTGTCAGTATGTCGAAGGTGATTTCGCTTTCAAAGACAGGTATTTTCACAATCTCCAAAAAGACGAACAGGAACAGATTCTTAACTACAAACTCATGGTCTACTTTTGCAGCGGATCAGACAGCGAAAGACTTGAATGGTTCAAAATCATCAACATAGCGGGTGAAAAGCTTACCGACCAAGAATTGCGAAATGCCGTCTATTCAGGTTCTTGGGTGACTGACGCAAAGCGGTATTTCAGCAAGCGCGGTTGTGCTGCTTACGGATTGGGCGGTGACTATCTGAGCGGAACAGCGATTCGGCAAGATTACTTGGAAACAGTGATCAGGTGGATCAGCAGAGATAACATTGAGGGCTACATGGCGGAGCGCCAACACAAGCCAAATGCCAACGGCTTGTGGCTATACTTCCAGGCAGTTATAGCCTGGGTACAGGCCACCTTCCCAACATACAGGAAAGAGATGAAGGGTATCGCTTGGGGTGACCTTTATAATTTGTTCAAGGATCGAGATTTCGACTCACAGAAACTCGAAGCCAAGATCTCAAAGCTCATGGAAGATGAAGACGTAACGAATAAAAAAGGTATTTATTCCTATGTTCTAGACGGGAAAGAAAAACACCTGAACATCCGGGCTTTCAGCAACAGTCAGAAACGAGAGGCCTACGAACGTCAGAAAGGTATTTGTCCAGTCTGTAAAGAGCATTTCGAGATTGAAGAAATGGAGGCAGACCACATCACACCGTGGCACGAATGCGGGAAAACGAGTTCCGAGAATTGTCAAATGCTCTGCAAGGAAGATAACAGAAGGAAATCAGGGAAATAGAAATGTATGAGGACAGGAATCAGAAAGGATTGTTTGAGGGATGATGAGCGCTGGTGATTGGGTTCAGTTTGGTGTAAACATCCTGATGATCGGCGTGCTGGTCTGGACCGCTTGGATCACATTTAAAAGCCAAAAACTCCAGAATGAAACAGCAATATTTGAAATGGAGTTGGAGAAATTCAAGGCCGCGCCACGAATTGAAATCACAAAAGCTTCAATTATTCACACCAATTCGCCTCGGACTTCAAGAGTTGATTTTGTCTATGAAAACACTGGCCACTCAGTCGCACATATCACGGAAATCAGAATTCTTGCTTGGGTCGACAAAGAGCCTTCTCCCGGAACTTTCCCAACTTGGCCGGCAGAGTTTTTGCTCAAGCCTCATGAGAGCCAAAATCTCACTTTTCCACTAGACGTATTTGGTAAGGCCAAAGAGTTCTACTACTTAAAAATAGCCATTTCCTATTACCAGAGATTTCTTGAAAAAAAGCACTATTACCAGACTATTTTCCACTATGGTGTAGAAAAAGAGATTTTCGATGTCGATTTTTTTGATGATCAGTCGATATCAAGTAGCTACCCTTTACTTCAAATTAAAGTTGAAGAAAAAGGGCCCACGGAATCCCCGCCAGCAAGCATTGACAACATTCGGAAAGCCCCAGATGTCTTTTATGGACCTCCCCCATGGAGTTAGAACTATTAGTTCCTTTTTTTTATTGAAATTTAAAAATACCTGGGCTATTATCAAAGTGCAGAAAGCATACCAATATTATCAGAAGGTTGCCAATGAGCGAAAAAAAGGAAATAAAAATTGAATTTGTGAAGGCAGAAGGCTATAAGACCATGTCCGCTACTGGATGTTATGGCGGAATTTCACCTCAAGGTGAAATTGTTGCTGAATTCTTTGTAGATAAACCAATAACTCCAGAAGAAACAAAACTGATAGTTGAACTTGGAAAAACCACTGAACAGAAAATGGATTTTCCACCTGGGATTCTTCGTGAAATTCAAGCAAGTTTTGTAATTCGCCCAGATCTTGCTTTGAGCATTGGGAAATGGTTAATTGACAAGGCTGAGAAGGCAGGAGGGATGAAAAAATGACCGCTTGCGTGAATACATTCAGGGTTGAGAGCACCGGTTTTATCTTTAGCTTTAAAGACCATTGGAGTAAAGCCATGGCTGAAATAGACAGAAACTTCGACGCTGAAGACTTTCTTCATTCTTCCCTGAAAGATATTTCGCCAGTGTTTGTCAGCTTCGATTATCTACCAAACAGAGAGACGATAAAGGTATTTGAAGAAGCAGAAAGAGGGGAAAACATTGTAAAATGTAAAGATCTTGACGACCTTTTTTCTAAACTCGGCATTTAGTTGACTCGAAGAAAGCCTCTTAAACCACAATACCACAGAAAGTTCCAAGAAGACTTGGATTTATATCTTAAGAAATACCCCAAAGTGAAAGAGGATAACAAAAAAATGCTTAAAGATGTGATAAAAACTATTGCATCTCGGCAGAAACTTGATAGTAATTATTATGATCACAAGTTGAGTGGGGAATGGAAAGATCACAGGTGTTGTCACCTGCGAGGAGATTGGGAATTGGTTTACAAGATTGATAAAAAAAACTTAATCCTACACTTATACCGAACAGGGACACATGCGCGAATATTCCGTATATAGTCCAAATTTTACTAGAAATTTTTCCTCATCCACCAGCATCAACTCATAGTGAAGCTCCCTCCTCCGGTCCGGATCTGTCAGAGCATACTCAATCCTGGCCAGAAGATCCTCAACTGATAAATCACTCAAACACCAGTTCGTAATGATGGAGATCCGATAAAGCAGATAAGCCTCATCCCTGGTGAAATATCTTTCTTTTCCCATGCAAAACCCAAAGCAATTCACATTCCAAATTTACTGGGCCATCATTTGACATAGTAATTCTCTAAGTTCATATATGGAGTGAACCATGCCTTCCAAGACCGGATACCGCGTCCGCAAACGCGGGGATACCTATTTCGTAGATTTCAGACTGCCGGGGATCCCGAGATTCCGGAGATCACTGAAGACCGGCAACGCTTGTCAAGCGGCATATAACTTTACGAGGTTTAGCGGCACATACCTTTACGAGTTTGGGGTATAAAAAAGGGCTTGTGGTAATGTGTGAACCCCGTAAGGGGTTTGCACATTTCCACAGCCCATGGGCCGGTGGATAAGTGG
>OBLN01000240.1_pt1 | contig 20105 bp, 12 predicted proteins | sample 1519301 | NCBI WGS metagenome assembly OBLN01 (sample SAMEA2452533, study PRJEB22499) | sediment metagenome | reverse complement strand
ATTATCCGTCAATAGTACCAATGACTGTGATTTATTCGATTTGGGCAACAGCCCGGAGAGAGTTGAGGGCGGGAAAGAAGTAGGTGCGACCGGCCGGTCGCCCTGAAGTTGGGAAGGAGGGGGCAGGTATCAGGTGACATGAGGCAGAAGACACGGTGATGGTGCGGCCCACCTATGGACGCCCTGGACGAGAAACCTGAGGCGATTGGCGGGAAACAGGCCGGAATAATGCTTAAGGAGTAATGAATAAAAAACCCATGTGATTATTGCACCTTATTCCTTTTTCTTTATTCCTTATTCAGAACCGGTTCCGGCTTTTTTATCACCGAGCCGGGGAGTACCTCATCACTAGAACCTCCATCGTATCCATCACTCGAGCTTGAAGTTACCATCACCGGTTTTTACTTTCGACTTTCGACTTTCAACTTTAGACTGATTTTTTTTTGAATTTAGAAAATTTGAATTTCAAATATGTTTCGGATTTTTCTACCTTCTACGTTTTAAAGGGCGGCCAGATGGGGCCGCCCCTACACCTGTCTCCTGCTTTCTGTTACCGGTCACCTTTCTGCCTGCTTCCAGTTCGCGGGAGAAGGCTTTTATTTCCGGCTCGGTGGCTTCCCTCCAGTGACCTACCGGGATACCCTTGAGCTTCAGGCTGCCGATCGCGAGCCGACGCAACCGCTCGACCGGGTGGCCGGCATACTGCAGCAGCTTGCGCACCACGTGCTTGTGCCCTTCCGTAATGGTGATTGTCAGCCAGGAGTGGCCCTGGGCCGTGCGCCGGATGAATGTGATTTCCAGGGGCCGGACACGGATCCCTTCCAGATGGACGCCTTTTTCCAGCAGCCTGCGGCGGTCGGTTTCGCTGAGTTCGCCGCGGATTTTGACCAGGTATTGCTTGGGAACCCGGCTTGACGGCGTGATCACTTTTTTCATCAGCGCGCCGTCATTGGTCAGAAGGATCAGGCCCTCGGAGTTGTAATCCAGTCTGCCGACCGGATAAACACGTTCGGGAATGCCGCGGATCAGGTCTTTGATTGTGGGACGCCGGCCCGGGTCTGATAGCGTGGATACCACGCCACGTGGCTTGTTCAGCAGAAAGTAGACCAAAGGCTCGGCGTTCAGTTTCAGGCGCCGGCCCTGAAAGCGGATTTCATCACGTCCGGGTTCGACCGGGAAGTTGGGGTCCGTGACCGTTTTCCCATTGACCGTGAATTCGCCATCGGCAATGCCGCGGCGGATGCGGCGCCGGCTGTCGAATCCGGCCGATTGTAACATGCGATGCAATGTGGTTGTGCTCATTTGTGGATGTCCAGGCGCTTGATCAACTCGGAAAGGGTGGTGGGCTTGATGTTCAGGTCTTCGGCGGCCCGTTTCTGTACCCAGTCGTTGCGTTTCAGCGCGTTTAAAATCAGGTGATGTTTATAACGGTTGACCATTTCGTTGAAATCGCCGTTGTTGCCGTTGACGCCGTTTGAGTCGGCGGTGCGGACCTCTGAAGGCAGTACCTCGGGAGTCAATCTGTCGCCCGAAGCCAGGATGACGGAACGCTGCATGGCGTTTTCCAGTTCGCGGATATTTCCCGGCCAGGGGTAATGCATCAGCTTATGCAGGAATTCCGGAGTCATCTCGGGAACTTCGCGGTGGTTTTCTTCAGCGTATTTGCGGGCGAAGTGTTCAGCCAGTATGGGGATGTCTTCCATGCGTTCACGCAGGGGGGGGAGGTGGATATTGATGATGTTGAGGCGGTAGAAAAGGTCTTCGCGGAATTCTCCCAGCTTGACCTTTTCCAACAGGTTGACGTTCGTAGCCGCGATGATGCGTACGTCCACCTTGTGCGGGCGATTCTCGCCCAGCGGCTGGATCTCTTTTTCCTGGAGCACGCGCAGGATCTTGGACTGGGTTTCATTGTCAAGGTTGGCGATTTCGTCCAGGAAGATGGTGCCTCCGTCCGCTTCATCAAAAATCCCTTTGCGGTCGGCATGGGCCCCGGTAAAAGACCCCCTGCGATGACCGAAAAGGATGCTTTCAAAGAGGGTGGAGGGAATATTGCTGGAGTTGAAAGAGATAAACGGCTTGTTGTGGCGGTTGGAGTTGGCGAAAACGGCTTTGGCGATCAATTCCTTACCGGTTCCGCTTTCTCCGGTAATGAGAATGGTTGAGTTGGTGGCGGCCACGTTCTCAACCAGGTTGAGCGTCTGCTTCAAGGCGTTGCTGTTGCCGATAATGTTTTCAAAGGAAAACCGCTGGTTCAGGGTTTTTTTCAGGCGGATGTTCTCCTGGTTGACCTTGCGCTCGCGGATGGCCCTGTCGATGCGGTGTTGCAGCTCCACGTTGTTGAATGGTTTCTGCAGATAATCCACGGCCCCCAGCTTCATGGCTTCTATGGCGGATTCGATGGTGCCGTAAGCGGTCAGAAAGATCACGCGGATCGAGGGGTCGCTCTTGGCCAACTGCTTGAAGATTTCGATTCCGGAAGTCCCCGGGATCATCAGATCCATGATGACCACATCCACTCCGGGGTGGTGGTTGGCCAGGGCCTGGCTCATGTTTTCAGAGATGATCAGTTTGTACTCATCCCCCTTGAAAATGCGGCGGAAAATATCATGAATGATGCTTTCATCATCGATCAGGTGGATGGTTTTTTCAATCATAGCGGATGCTCCGTAAGGGCGTGACCAGGGGAAATTCGATTTTGAAAGTGGTCCCCCGGCCTTCACGGCTTTGTACGTCAATTTCACCGTAGTGCTCACGCACAATATTGAAAGCAATGGACAAGCCGAGTCCGGTGCCTTCTCCAGGTCCCTTGGTGGTGAAAAAGGGGTCGAAAATATGGGCGACATCACCCTGATCGATCCCGCTGCCGTTGTCTTTGACTTTTATGGTGATTTTTTCGGCGTCATCCCGGCCTTCCAGGCGGATTTCGCCATCGTCATGATCAATGGCATCGGAGGCGTTGATCATCAGGTTGATAAAGAGCTGCTGCAGGCGGGTGACAAAACCGGTCATGCGCCGCGAAAATTTCAGGTCGGTTGCCACGCGGATCTTTTTGCGTTTCAGCTTGTGTTCCATCAGGGAAAGGCTCTCGAGGATGACTTTCTCGATGTCCACTTCTTCGGGAGCCTCGCCTTTTTGCCGGGAGAAATCCAGCAGCGTGCGGATGATCTTGTTGGCGCGGGCGATCTGTTCCTGGATGCGGGAAAGAAATTCCCGGTTTTCGGGATTTTCCGGATTATCCAGGATGAATTGGCAGTATGACGAAATCCCGGTCAGGGGCGTGTTGACTTCATGGGCGATCCCCGCGGACAGCATGCCCAGGGACGCCATTTTTTCGGTGGTGATCAGTTGCTTCATCATCAACACTTTTTCCGTGACATCTTCAAAGAGCAGGATGGTTCCGGTGATCTTGCCGCTCTTGTCGCGCAGGGGCGAAACGCGGATGTCGAAGATCTTCTGTTCACTCCGGAGGGAAATACGTGTCTGGAATGTGGACGCTTCGCGGGATTTGCGCGGCAGGATCTCTTTCCAGAGCGCGTTGCCCAGTACTCGGTAAGCCTTGCGGTTAACAGCCTGGCGCCTGGAGATGGCGAATTTTTCTTCCATGAACTGGTTCCAGCTCAGGATGATGTTCAGGCGTGATAAGACCACGATGCCGAAACTCAGGTTTTCGATGATGGTTTCGTTAAACTCTTTCAGCCAGTTGATCTCTTCGAGCTGGGTTTCCAGCTCGGAATAGAGGAAAGCGTTTTCCACCGACAGCGACAGGGATGAGGAGATGTTGAGCAACAGTTCCCAGTCTTCGATGGATAAGTAAGTGCCATCGCTTTTCAGGCTGAAAGCCACCATGCCGGTCAGTTTGTCGGCTGTTTTCAAGGGCAGGAACTGATAATAGCCCATGGGTTTGAGCGTGGCGGACTCCTTGGGGAATCGGCTCGCGTACTCCTGGGCTGCGGGGATCACCAGGTGGTCCCCTCGGAGCAGTTCTTCGCGAAAAGTCCGGGAAAGCACCAGCTTGGTTTTCCCCGGCAGCGAATAGAACACGTTTTTATGCGAGTGGATCAGGATGGCGGAATGGCGCAGGGAAAAACCGCTGTTGATGGTGTCCAGGAAATTGGTCGCCAACTGGTACAGGTTCCGCTCTCCCTGGAGTGATTGGATGAGGTTGCGCAGGCGCCGCTTGAAATTGAACGAGCGCTTGAGAAAAAAGCGTTCAAAATACTCCTGGACGGTTGATTCAATCGGCTTGAACAGGTAGCCTGCCGTGAGAATGGCCGTAACGGACCAGAAGACCCCCATCAGGCGATTCTGTTCGATGTTGATGCCCAGGAAGAAAAAGACGCCGAAAATAAACAGAAAGATTGAGGATATCGACAGGGTTTTGCGGATAATGGCCTGGATATCCGTGAAACGACGCTGACTGAGGCTGATGATCAGGCCGATCGGCGTTGCCACGGTCAGAAACAGCAGGATGACGACGGGCAATGATGAAGATTTCTCGTTGATCAATATCAGGAATGGCGAAAAAATCAGGGGCAACAGGCCGATAGCGCTCAGTGCCAGGGCGGCGAGGAAACGCCGCTGACGCCGGCGAATGGCCAGGTTCAGGCAGGACCGGGCCAGCAAACCCAGCGAAATGAGCACAAAGATCACCATGAAGGTTTGCATGACGCGGTTGAAGTACTTGATGATATCCAGTAACACCCCGGTATGGGGGTTGAACAGGTTGGGAATCAGGAAAAAGAGGTAGAAGAAGAGGATCGCTGCGGGGAAGGTGTACACGGCAAGCAGGACACGGTTGCCGAAACGTTTCAGGACCAGGGCTTTTTGCGGATGGATCAGGGTGAAATGCAGCAGGAAAGCGGGAAACAGCAATAGACTGAGCCGATCGAGGGAGAGGAAGCCGAAATCCAGCATGTGGTAGGCGCCGGTCGGTGAGAAAATCAGCAGTCCCGAAAACGAGAGGCTTACCAGGAAAAAGCTGGGATGGGTGGCAAACTCCTTTGGCTGCACCAGGCGGGCGTTCAACAGGTTCAGGGTCAAAAGGATAAAGATGATGGCTGAGAATACCAAAATGTAATAGGAGATGGGGGTATAGCGGCGCAGGATATCGATACCCACGATCTTGATCAGTCCGTCGCGCTCAATCTCGTAGCGGCAGTAATGGCGGGGTTCGATCACCCTGTAGAGGTCGATGCGGTTGTGAATCACGAAATTGTTGACCGTCAGCAGGATATCGCCTGCGCGAATCGTGACTCCTTCCGGCGCGGAGGCGCAGAGCAAACCCTTTTCGGTCTGCTGCCAATGAATCGCATCCGTCGGTGTGTACCATTTGAGTTTTTGAAAAATATTGGACAGGCAGATGATGATAAAAATCAGGTATACGAAATGCCAGGGGTACTTGCGGATCATTGGAAGATGTCACTGTCCGCCAGGCGGAACGACCAAAGGATTTTTTCGTGGTTGGAAAGAGACGGCAGCGTTTTCTGAAACAACTTGCGCGAAATGGTCTCCTGGTCATAGAAAAAATCATCCTCGTCGGAGCGTGAGGGATCGATCACCTGGTCCATCTCCAACTGCATGTCCGCCGGTCGGGCGTGAGCCAGGGTGAAGGCTTCGGTTTCGGCCTGGTCGTGAACCCCGGCGGGGAACAGCAGCGTCAGCAGCAGGACGGCCAGGGGCACAACTTTTTTCATGTCCAGCATTATAGCAGGCCGCAGGTTGAAATTGAAGGCCGGCCAACGGTGATAAACCATTGGGCCGCGCATGCGTATCTATTAAACAGCCGCAGATTGCGGCCAATCTTCCTGAGCAGAGAGGAAAACATGCGCAGATTAATGTTTCTCCTGGTAATCACCGCGGTCCTCAGCGTAAATCTGGCCGCGGCGGCCCCCGATTGTGTACGCCTGATCCGCGAAGCCGGCGACAGCGAACGCTATCCCGGAGCGGCGGTGCTGGTTGTCAAGGATCAGAGCCGGGTCGAAGTCATGGACAGCGGACTCAGCCATGTGAATCAGCACATTCTGTACAAGGTGCTCAAGCCCGAAGGGGCCGGGGAATTGAAAACCCTGACTTTCGGTTATGATCCCCAGTCCGCTTTCGTCGAAATCCGCAAGGCGCGGATTATTCGTAATGACGGCCGCGTTGAGGATCTGGATGTCTCCCTGATCAAGGATTATCCCGCGCCGGCGCGAGCCATCTACTGGGGAGCACGCGAAAAAATGCTCTCCGTGGGGCGGCTCGAAGTAGGAGACGGCCTTGAAGTCGAGTATTATCGCAAGGGATTCACTTATGCTTTGTTGAAACAGGACAACGGGGCCGGAATGGCCGATGACAGCCGCTACATTCCGCCCATGAAAGGTCATTTCTATGACATCGTCCCCTTCTATTCCGATCGCCCCGTCAAGTTGAAGCGTTACGAAGTCACCATTCCCAGGGACAAGCAATTGCAATTCGAGTTTTACAATGGAGAGGCGCGTCATTTCGCGCGCATGGAAAAAGATCATGTGCACTACCTCTGGGAAAAAACCGAAATCGAGGCGTTCAAACCCGAACCGAACCAGGTGAATCCATCGGATGTGGCGCCGAAACTGCTGCTTTCCACTTCACCGGACTGGCAGGCGAAATCGCTCTGGTTCTACCGTGTCAACGAGGATTTCGGTTCCTTTGAATACAACGCTGAAATCAAGGCCAAGGTCGATGAAATCATCGCCGGCGCCTCGGATCCCTGGGAGAAGATATCGCGCCTGACGCATTGGGTGGCGGAAGAGATCCGCTATTCGGGCATCTCCATGGGAGAAGGAGAGGGTTTTACTCTCCATCCCGGCATCATGACGTTCCGTGATCGTTGCGGGGTGTGCAAGGACAAAGCGGGAATGCTGGTCACCATGCTGCGGGCGGCCGGATTTGTTTCCTATCCGGCCATGACCATGGCGGGATCACGGATCGACCGTATCCCCGCGGATCAGTTCAACCACAGTGTAACCGTGGTCCAGGTGGATGGAAAATATCATCTGCTGGATCCCACCTGGGTGCCGGGTGTACGCGAATTGTGGTCTTCGGCCGAACAACAGCAGGAATACCTGATGGGTGTTCCGGAGGGAGCGGATCTCATGACCACACCGCTCAGTCCGGCGCAGAATCACTATCTGTATTACACCATTCAGTCCCGGGTGGCGCCCGACGGCAGCCTGACCGCGGATGTGCGGATTGAAGCTGAAGGACAAAGCGATTCCGGACTCAGGCGTTCGCTGGGATTCGGGCCATTGCACCGTCGCGCTGACATGCAACGGGCGATCTTGAGCGCGGGGATTCCGGGGGCGGAAGTGACCCGGCTTGAAATGCACGATCCGGAAGATCTCTCCAAACCCATGTTCGTTTCTTTCCGCATCCATGTTCCCGCGGCGTTCAATCCCGGGGAAAATGTCAGCCTGCTGAAACCTCTTTCTTATCAACTGCCTCTGGAAAACCTCTTGTCGTTCCACTATGTCCGTACGCAGATGAAGACCCGGAAATACCCATTCCGCATCCGTTGTTCGCAACTTGTGCGTGTAAACGAAACCCTGACGCTTCCCCGGGCCATTAAACCGGAAAACCCGCCGGAGTGGAAAAGCGAGCAGAGCGACGCAGCGGATTTTTACGGACGCTTTTCAAGCAAGGGCCGGCAAATCAACATTTTCCGGGAAATCAAATTAAAGAAACGCATCTATTCCGTCGCGGATTGGTCCGGTTTCCGGCGGAGTGTGCAACAATTCAAGCAGCCTGAAAACGGAATACTGGTGTTCCGGAATGGAGGTGCCCGGTGAAACGCGTCACGATCTTCAGCCTGGTTGTTTTTCTGCTGTCCGGTGTTCTGGCCGCGACGGAAACCCGCTACGATGGACGATTGTTGTCACGGGAAGTGACCTATACCCTGCATGCGGATGGTTCATGGTCGCGCGAGTTGCGTCATCGCATGCAATACAATTCTCATAACGCCACGCGGCGCATGGGAGAAACCTTTATCCTGTTCAATCCGGATTTCCAGGAGTTGAGCGAAATCGAGTCGGTTACGACCATGAAAGACGGCACGCGCGTGCCTTTGCCGGAAAATGCCTTGAACCTGGTGCTGCCGCGCGTCGCCCACGAACACCCCGGTTTTTCGCACCTGCGTGAAATGGTTGTGACGCACACCGGGCTGGAACGAGGCGCCGTGGTGGATTTCTCGTACCGCCTGCACACACGCGCGGATTTTCAGCCCGGGTTCGCGGCCACGGAACCACTGGCGGATGCTTTGCCGATCGATCGGCTGGTGATCCGCGTTCAAGCGGAGTCCGGGCGCAGGGTCTGTTTTGCAGCCCCGTTCGAGTTACCGGTTCAGAAGGCAAGCGGGGACGGAAAAGAAACCTGGACCTGGGTATTGGAAAACATCCCGCCCGCCTGCGCTGAATCTTCCATGCCGGCTGACCAGTTGCCGGAATTGATCCTGGGTGAGAATCAGGACTGGCAAAAGGTTCTCGAACCCATCCGCGCATCCGGGCCTTTGCCGGCCGAGTTGCTAAAGCAGGTCGAAGAAACCGTCCGCGAAACCATTGCTGTTGCGGATCGGGTGGTCATGATCGGCCGCCTGGTGGACAAGGGGATCGATCTTTGCCGGGTGCCCTTGACATTGTCGGGATGGCGATTCCGCTCTCCAGAAGAAGTATGGAACCTCCACAGCGCGACCGCTCCGGAGAAGGCGCGTTTGCTTCAGGCGGCACTGAAGGCTGCCGGGTTGCCCGCTGAAATCCTGGTTTTTTCCAACCGGGGATGGATTGATGACGAGGGGCCGGTACTGCCGCAGGCGCAACGTTTCCTGGTGGAAGTGCGTGAAAGCGATACACGCGCCTGGTATCTGGATCCCCTGAATGAATCCGCAACACTGTTTCCCTACGCGCTTGAAGGACGTGTCGCCTATCGGGCCGTGCAGGATCGCTTTGAACGACTGTTCAATCCCCTTCCGACGAATCATGACGTGGAAGTTTCCGGCGAAGTGAATATCGACGCGGCGCGGAACTCGACCGGTTGGCTGGAAGTCCGCTTGACCGGCGCCTGCACGGAATACAAAACCGCCATGGATGATGCGGCCGCAGCGGCTGAATCCGCGCTCAAGCGCCTGTTGCCATTAAAGAAAATGCGCATTGAAGCCATTCGCGAATTGACTCCATCCAGCCTGCGTGCGCGTTTCAAAGTTGAAGCGGTTGCCTTGGAACAACTGGCCGATTCCGTGTTCGCTTTTCGTCAGCCGCGAATCAATCATGTCAATGCCATGATGGTTGCGCCCGCTCAACGCGTTTCACCCCTGGTTTTCCCTCATTCCCTGCACGTGCGCGTATCCATCGCCGTACAAACGGCCGAGGAAGTGCGGTTGCAAACGGCGAAAGCGTCCCTGATTGAGCACGGAAGCGCCGTTTTCTCACATTCCAGCCGGATCCGCGATCGCGGCGTAACTGTACTGACATGGGAATTCACCCTGCCGACGCGGGTTGAAACCGCTCAGTATGCGGGTTTTCGCAAACTGGTCGGACGAGTTTTGGATGGCGCCCCCTGGTTTACACTGATTTTTCCTCCACAAAAATAGCCGCCGGGTCCCCGGGGACATAAACCCCGGGGACCTGGCACTTTTTCACTCACCCGTTGTACAATGGATTCATGCAGGGTGATGCACGCGAACAGCGCAAGCGCATGGTGGATCAGCAGATCCGCAGCCGGGGCGTGCGGGATTCCCGTGTGCTCGAGGTCATGGCCAGGGTACCCAGAGAACGGTTTGTACCCGAGACAGACCGGGCTTTGGCCTTCCGGGACGGCCCCCTGTCCATCGGCAACGGGCAGACGATTTCCCAACCCTATATCGTGGCCTACATGACGGAAATGCTGGAGCTGCTGGGAGGGGAGCGGGTTCTGGAAATCGGCACGGGTTCGGGCTACCAGGCCGCGGTGCTGGCGGAAATGTGCCGTGAGGTGTATACGGTGGAACGCATTCCGGAACTGGCCCGGCGCGCGCGCAACCTGCTGGAAAAGGAAATGGGGTATACCAATATTCATTTCTGTTGCGGTGACGGCCGTTCGGGCTGGCCCCAGGCGGCTCCATTTGATCGCATCCTGGCCACCGCGGCCCCGGCCGCTCTGCCGCCTGCCTGGGTGGAACAATTGGGTGATTCCGGCATCCTGGTCGCGCCCGTGGGCGTCGGTTACCAGCGCATCGTCCGGCTGCGTCGCCAGCCGGAAGGCGTCCTGCAGGAAGACCTGATCGCAGTTTCCTTTGTGCCGTGTGTGTAGGGAGAGTTGGAAAGTTGGAGAGTTGGAAAGTTGGAGAGTTAAGGAGTTTGGGAGAAGGTATCCGGTGACAGGAAGGCAGACCCCTGGCCCTTCGGGTTCTGAATAAAGAATAAGGTAGAAGGAATAAAAAAACGGTTCCTTCGATTCGCTTAAAGCATTTGTTATTTGTTTTGGATTTGGATCATTTGAATTTATTTGGGATTTCGGATTTTTCTACCTTCTACAGGGCGGCCCCCCGTCTCCTGTAACCTCTTTTCCTGTGCCTTCTTCATCTTTCCCGGCAAAAATGGTATACTGTAGTATTGAAACCGGAATAGTGGTTTCGCCACCTCCTTGGATATCGGCCGATTTTCTATTTCCGGGACCACGAGAGGCAAAGCGTGCGCCTGTTCCGCGTCAATCATGGAAAAAAATGAAATTTGCAGAATTGAAACTGGATAAAGACCTGCTGAAGGGAATCGAAGAAACCGGTTTTGAGGAGTGCCTGCCGGTTCAGGCGGCCACATTGCCGCTCACATTGGAGGGCAAAGACGTAACGGTACAATCTCAAACCGGGACGGGCAAGACCGCAGCTTTCCTGATCACGATATTTCAACGCCTGACGCATGATTCATCCGTCAAGGGGAAGAAGGCTTTGATCGTTGTGCCTACACGCGAACTGGCGGTCCAGATCGAAAAGAACGCCGCGGAAATCGGCGCGCGTATGGATTTTGTCATCGGATGTTTTTACGGCGGCGTGGGCTACCAGCAGCAGGAGTCGCTGATCCGCCGGAATGTCAATGTCATTATCGGCACCCCGGGCAGGCTGCTGGACTTGAACGGTTCGGGGAAACTGAGCTTCAGGGATGTGGCGATCCTGGTAATCGATGAAGCCGACCGCCTGTTTGATATGGGGTTTCTCCCCGATATCCGACGCATGATGCGGCGCATGATGCCGCCCCGCCAGCGCCAGACCATGCTGTTTTCGGCGACACTGGGGTACGAAGCGCGTTCCATTTCGCGCGAGTTCATGAATCAACCGGAAAAGGTCGAGATTCAGCCGGAGCAGGTCACGGTGGACAAGATCACCCAGGTGATCTACCACGTCGGGCATCGCGAGAAGATCCCCCTGCTGCTGGGATTGCTCAAGCGTGACCGGCCCGCCAATACCCTGATTTTCACCAACACCAAACACATGGCGGAAAAGGTTGACTTCCACCTGCGCGCGAATGGGTACGCCAGTGAATTTCTCATGGGCGACCTGCCGCAGAAAAAGCGCTTGCGTATCATCTCGGATTTCAAGGCCGGGCGCATCCCGATCCTGGTGGCTACCGATGTGGCTGCCCGCGGCCTGCACATTGAGGATCTCGATCTTGTCGTCAATTACGATTTGCCCGGAGATTGCGAGAACTATGTGCATCGTATCGGACGTACCGCCCGTGCCGGCAAGAGCGGCAAGGCGATTTCACTGGCCTGTGATGATTTTATTTTCAACCTGGACGCGATAGAAAAGTTCATCGGCATGCGCATTCCCACCGCCGCCGTGGACGCGGAACTGCTGGTAGCCAGCAAGGTATCGGATTACGATTTCCGCATGCGGGGGCGGGGAAACGGCCCGGCACCGGAATCTTTCGCCGACCGCGGCCGCAGCCGTTCGAATGGTCCGCGTTCATCCCGCAACTCTCAGGGGAAAAGGCCATTGCGCCCCCGGGGCGAAAACCGCGCCAGCGGAAAAACAGACCCGGCGGCGACAGGGCGATCGCGAAAACCGAGCGGTAAGGCTCCCGTAAATACCGCGGCCGCGGGTTCCTCCCCCCAGCGCGCGGCGAACTCAGCACGCAGCCGCACCACCAGTCGGGATGGCGGAAGCGAAAACCGGGCGCGGAAACCACATCCCCGCCAGGCCGACTCCATGAAGCGGCAGCACCAGTCGCAAACACAAGCGGACATGCCAACCCCACCGGCGTCGCTTGCGCCGGAATCCAAAGACAAAACCGGCCGGATCAACCGCCTGCTGGGGCGTTTGAAAAAAGGTTTGCGTGGTTCCTGATCCGTTGGGGGCCGTTGCCGGCTGAACCTTGGGGCGTGCTTTTTCGTATTCCTGGTATGAAGCGCCCGGTAAAAAAGTTTCCAGGTTCTGTCCTTCCGGGAAGAAAGCCTGCATTGATTCCGCGAACCTGCGGTCGATCATATGAAACCTTAATAGGAGGAAACAGATGAAATCCACGCATTGGCAGAAGTGTTCCGTTTGCGCGCGAAAATTCCGTACCACGCTGGCGGCCGTTCTGGTCGCACTGAGTTTCAGCTGCGCCCCGCTGGCGGCGAACGATGCGCCGGATATGCTTAAGCGATTTCCCCATATCCACGGCGATACCGTGGTGTTTGTCGCCGGTGGCGACATCTGGAAGGCCTCGGTATCCGGAGGTGAGGCGGTGCGCCTGACCCTGCACGACGGAGAGGAATTGTATCCCCGCATATCTCCGTGCGGCAAATGGGTGGCGTTTACCGGTGAATACGACGGCAATGCCGATGTGTACGTGATGAACCTGTACGGCGGGAAAATCACGCGCGTCACCTGGCACCCCTCCCATGACCAGGTGTTGGGCTGGCACAAAAAGAGCGGCCGCATCCTGTTTGTGTCCGACCGCTATAGTTATTCCCGTTTCCAGCGACTGTACCTGATCCGTCCGGATGGAACGGATCTCGAAGAACTGCCCATGCCGGAAGCCGGAACCGGGAGCTTTTCCGCGGACGGCACGCGTATCGCTTACAATAAAACACGGCGTGAGGACCGTACCTGGAAACGCTATCGTGGCGGCCGGGCTCAGGAAATTTACATTTTCAACCTGCAGACCCTGAAAGAAACGAATATCACCAATTTTGCGGGAACCGATCGCGCCCCGATGTGGATTCAAGATCAAATCTATTTTGTTTCCGACCGCGATGGCGTGCTCAATATTTATCGTTACGGGACTGAAGATGGTTCCATTGAGCAGGTCACCCGCCACCGGGACTACGATGTGCTCCGAGCCGGCGCGGGGGAAACGCGCATCGTATATGAAGTGGGTGGAGATATCTGGATGCTCGATACCACTACCCATCAGTCCCGCAAACTGCCGATCACCATTCGCGCGGATGCACCGGAGGCGCGACCGGTGATGCGCAATGTCGACAAGTACATCACCCATTACGGTCTTTCACCCGACGGTGAAACCGCCCTGGTGACCGCCAGGGGGGAGGTGTTCAGCCTGCGTGTCAAAGACGGTGTTACCCGCAATCTCAGCCAAGATTGCGGCGCCCGGGACAAAGACGCCGTCTGGTCGCCTGATGGCAAGCACATGGCTTGGTTATCCGATGCAACGGGTGAATACGAGGTGGTGGTTGCGGATGCCGAAGGCAAAAAGAAAGCGCGTACATTGACCAGTCATCAGGATGGCTACCGCCATACCCTGCGCTGGTCGCCCGACAGCAGCCGTCTCGCATTCGCCGACAGCAGCCTGCATTGTCATATTCTGGACGTTCAGACCCGTAAGCTCACGACTGTGGACAAAGCCGAGTACGAACATGTGGATGTATCGCTCGACCTCAAGCCCATCTACGACTTCGCCTGGTCTCCTGATAGCCGTTACCTGGCGTATTCCAAAATGAATAGTGACCTCGTGTACCAATTGCATATCTTCGATACCCGCAGCGGCAAAACACAATGTGTCAGCGACGGGCGTTACAATGATTTTAATCCCGTGTTTTCGGAGGACGGCAAACGCCTGTTTTTTGTTTCCAACCGCTTTTTCCGTCCGACATATTGTGATTTCCAGTGGGAGATGGTGTACAAGGACGCGGCCGGTATTTTCAGCATCAGCCTGCAAAAGGATTTGCCGGCCCTGTTTCCGCCGAAAGGGGTGGCGCTTGATGCGGTCGTGCCGGTTGCGCCCAAGCAGCAGACTCCCGGATGTGAAGTGGAATTTGACGGTATTGCGAAGCGTGTGGAAGTTTTTCCGTTACCGGCGGGGAATTATCGCCGCCTGCTCGCCGCGAACGGGCACCTGTTTTTCCTGAATTCGGAAAAAGGAGATTTCAACCGCTTCGAATTCCGCGGAACCGGCCCCATGGACCTGATGGCGTTTGCCTTCAAAAATGCTGAGGCTGAACTGGTGACCGACAAGATCAGCGGTTATGCCGTTGCGCATGATGGTAACAGCCTGATTTTCCAGAAAGGGACGAAACTGTTCGTGGCTTCCAGCTCAGCCCGTAAGGCATCGGGAACTCCACTCAACCTGTCCGGCCTGCGCATGCGCCTGGATCCACGCAAAGAGTGGCGGCAGATATTTACCGAAGCCTGGCGTATTGAGCGGGATTTTTATTACGAACCCAATATGCATGGAGTGGATTGGCCGGCCATGCGCGAAAAATACTCGCGCCTGTTGGATCGCGCTACCTGCCGCCAGGATATCCGTTTCATTATTGGAGAACTGATCGGCGAGTTGAACACATCGCATACCTATGTGTACGGTGGAGACCGCATGCGTGAGGCCCCCCGCGTCAGTGTCGGCGTGCTGGGAGTGGACTGGAAGGCGGACGCGCAACACAACCTCTGGCGCATTGCCCGAATCCTGACTGTGCCGGAATGGACCGGCAAAGTGGTTCCACCGCTCAGTCTGCCCGGCCTGAATGTGGCTGACGGCATGTACGTGCTGGCGGTGAACGGCGAAGCCGTGACCACCCGTCGCAACATTCACAGTTATTTTGTCGACCTGGCCGGAAAACCGGTTGAACTGACCATCAACTCCAGGCCCGACGCTCAGGGCGCCCGCACCATCACCGTGGTACCGGTCCGCAATGACAGTTATCTGCGTTACGTGGATTGGGTGGAACGCAATCGGCGGACGGTGGATGAATTGTCGGGCGGGAAACTGGGCTATCTCCATCTTCCCGATACCTACAACGGATCCGCGATGGTGTTTCCCAAGTATTTCTTTACCCAGACGCGCAAACAGGGAATCGTCGTGGACGGCCGTTTCAACGGCGGCGGACTCGACCCCTACGTGTTTCTGCGGCGCCTGGCCATTACCCCTCACACCTATTGGACGAGGCGTTATTCACAGGATCAGACTTCACCGTTCTACGCGCTCAAGGCTCACATGGCGCTGTTGACCAATCGCGAGGCCGGATCCGGCGGCGACATGTTGCCGCGTCAGTTCAGGCTCATGAACATGGGGCCGATCATCGGCACCCGCACGTGGGGCGGCCTGGTGGGCGTATCCCAGTTTCTGTCTCTGATTGACGGTGGTGGGCTGACTGCGCCGGATTACCGTATTTACAATGAAAAAGGTGAATGGGTGGTGGAGAATGTCGGCGTAAAGCCCGACATCGAAGTGGAACTCGACGCCGCCGAGATGCGCAAGGGTCATGACAACCAGTTGATGACAGCCGTAGACTACCTGATGAAAAAAATCGCCGAAAATCCTTTATCCTGGCCCCAGCACGGCCCATTTCCCGTGGACAGAACCCGCGGCGAATAGCAGGGAATTTTCTGCGGGGCCGGGGTGATTCCCGGCCCCGCTTTTTCATGGGCGTTTTCTCGAGGTTAAAAAAAAATGCCGTGAGATTCGCCCACTTGATACGCGTTTTTCTATATCAGCCGGAGTGTGCTGTTTGTGGCCGCCCGCTGGTTGATTTCAGCGAATCGTTGTTGTGCCGGCATTGCCTGAAGGAATTATCTCCCAGCCAGGATCCCGCCTGTCCGCGCTGCGGATGCGCAGTATCGAGCCCGGGGGGCATTTGCGCCGGATGCATGTCCGCTCCGCCCCCCTTTCTTTCCACCAGTTGCGTGGCCGCGTACACGGGGATTTTTCGTGAAGTGATTCTGCGTTACAAATACGGGAGGGTGATGGGGCTTGCCGGGCCGTTGTCTCGTTGCCTGCCGCCGCCGCTTTTTCATGATCGTGAGGGTAAAGCGGCCATCCTTGTCCCCGTTCCGGATGATCCGGGTCGCCGGCGCGGCTTTTCCCCCATGAAGGAAATCGCGAGACGTTACGCACGCCTGCACGATCTGGGCTATTTTCCGCAGGCCCTGGTCAAGGTGCGTTCCACGCCGCCCCAGGCTTCCTTGAGCCTCGCGGCTCGGAAACGCAACCTTGCCGGGGCGTTCCGCTGCCGTTCGCGGTTTGTCCGGGATCGTGACGTGGTGTTGCTGGATGATGTGTACACCACGGGCAGCACCCTCAAGGCCTGTGCAAAGGAACTTGCCCGCGCCGGTGCACGGGTACGCGTGGTCACCCTTGCGCGAACACCTTGAATCGGATTGACAACCGCTCGGCGTTGTGCTAGATTCTGACTTCCCTCCGAGTCCCGTCCGCTACGGACTTTCACGGAAAGACTAGGCGACCGGACCGACAGGGTGATGCTGGAAACGGCATCGCCTTCCAAATTTGAAAAGGAGGCTTGCCATGGTGCAATCCAAGAAGTCCTGTTTTTTCCTTTCCTTCATCCTGAGCATGTCGATCATCGGCACGGCCGCGTCTCCGGCTGAGAAAAAAAACGCCACGGAACAAAAACAGAAACCCATCATCGAGGAAGTCGTGGTGACGGGGAAGGCCCCGGCGCAACAGCCCATTTCCCGGGTATCGCGGATTCCACGCGCCACGATCGAAGCGTTGACGCCGGCCCACATGGGCGAGGTGATCAATTTCACCACCGGCGTATACGCCACCGACGGCAACAAGAATGAATCCCGCCTGATGATTCGAGGGCTGGCGTCCAGTCGCATCACGCTCATGCTGGACGGCATCCCGGTGTATGAACCTTATTTTAATTCGTTCGACCTGAAAACCATTTCCGCCGCCAATGTGGATAGTGTCAAGGTGATCAAGGGAGCGAGTTCCGTCCTGTACGGCGCCAACACCCTGGGCGGAGTGCTGAATGTGGTGACCCGGCGTCCAGATCAGCCATACCTTTCGCTGAACTCCAGTTTCGGGGACAATCAGACCCTGCTGCTCAATGCGTCGGGTGGGGCGGCATTCAAACGTTTCGCGGTACAGGTGGACGCGGTTATGGATCGCTCCGACGGCTATGATATCCGCCAGGACGGGGAGCGTGTTTTGCGCCAGAACAGCGACCATGAACGCGTAAACCTCAACGGCAAGGCATATTTTTCACTTGCGGAAAACTCGGAAATCATGGCGCAGGTCATGTTCAACCAGTCGGAGTTCGGTTTGCCGGCGGCAACCGAGTACCTAAAAGCGCGCATCTGGCGCTTCACGGATTGGCAGCGACTGCAATTGAACCTGGGCGGAACCTTTCCTTTGCTGCAGCGCGGCGTGTTGAAAATACGCACCTATTATGTCCGCCATTTCAACGTGCTTGATCAGTACGGGGACTACGATTTCAGCCAGCGGCAATGGGAATCCACTTACAAGAACCACTCCCTGGGCGCGATCGTATCCGGTGAATATCCGTTGTTTGAGCGGCATGACCTGAAGTTCAACCTGACCTACAACGACAATATCGTGCGTCAACAGGGAGATATCGGCGATCCCTGGGAGGAATACAATCGCGGCGTGCTGTCCGTCGGGGTTGAGGACCACATCCGCCTGAATCAGAAATGGACCGTTGTAGCCGGAGTCAGTCTGGACGCCCTGTACAAGGATTCCGGTGAAAACGAATCCCGCTTCAACCCCATCGTAGGGTTGCGCTTCATGCCCCGGGAATGGCTGGCGATTCACGCCGCTTTCGCCCACAAATCGCGTTTTCCCGCCATGAAGTCTCTCTACGGCTCGTCCGGAAATCCCGACCTGCGTTCGGAATACGGTAACAGCCTGGAAGCGGGGATTACATTCGAGCGCAAATGGCGCATCGAGGCGGCTGTTTTCCTGCACCGTATCCAGGATATGATTCAATCCTACCGCGGCCTGGACGGCTACCGCACCGACATGAACGTCGGCCGCGCCGAGCTGGCCGGGATCGAAGCCGCCGTTTCACGCCGCTTCCGCAAAGTGGAATTTTCATTGAATTACACGTGGATGCATTCAGAGGACCGGGACACCGGCCTGCCCCTGGACTATATTCCCGCCAGTCAATTCAACACCCTGGTCACCGTGGGGCCGTTCAGCGGCTTCAGTCTGACCGTTTGGGCTTTGGCCGCATCATCCTCGCAGGCCAGCCTCGGCAAGGCGCCGCCGTTCCAGGTGATCGATATTCCCGGTTACGCCACGGTGAACCTGCGTTTGGAAAAGCGTTTCAAAGGGTTTATGCTGTACCTGATCGGTGAAAACCTTTTTGACGCGGATTACTTCACCGAACCCGGGTTCCCCATGCGCGCGCGGGGAGTCCGCTTCGGCGCGCAGGTGGATTTGAGGAAATACAAATGAAACAGATTCTTTTCATCTTTCTGCTGGGAACGTCCTTCCTCTGGGGGGGCGTTCCCGACACAACCGCTGGTGAGAACGATTTCTACGGGCGCTTGCCCTACGTGGAACTCAGTGTGCCGCAGATCGTGGTGGACGGAGAAGTGGCGAATCCCGGACCGGTGAACCTGGACACATTACCCCGGCATGTGGTGACGGTGCGTTTGGCGTACCAACATCACGCGGGTCGTGAGTTTGTTGGGGCTTACCGTGTTGAAGGTGTTTCCCTCTTCGATATGTTGAGCCATAGCCGGATCAGCAAAACGGATAAAGATACTTTTCCGCCGCCGCTGGACCTCTATCTGGAGATTCGTGATGACAGGGGAGGGGTGGTACTGGTATCCTGGGGTGAGATCTTTTTTGCCCGCATTCCCCATCGTATCCTTGTGGCCACGCGCGTGTCTCCCATCATGCCGACCAAAATCAAAACAGCCTGCGCCGTTCCCGAATCCTCCCTGCTGGTTTGCGCCGACGACCTGTATGACGTGCGCAACCTTTCCGCGCCCCGCCGGATAACGGTGCGGTCGGCCCAGGTGACGATCCCGATCCGCAGGGGCATGGCTTACGTGTCATCACGGGAAATCAAGCTCAATGCTTTCGGCGAAGATGCGGGAATATTGCGCGATTCATCGCGGTTTCCGGAGAAAATCTCCCAGCATACGGTGTTTTTCGGGCGTGGGCGCGGATTTCACGGCTTTCACGATTTCAGCGGCTGGGACCTAAGCGTTTTGCTGGGCCGTTATATCAACCCTGAACCCGAATTCCTGGCTGCAGGTTATCTGGTGGTTACGGCGGTGGACGGGTACCGCGTGGTTTTCAGCGCAGCGGAGGTGTTCAACCGCAATGACGGAAACGCCTTCATGCTGGTGGATGGCGCTTTGTGTGAAAACAAGGGCCCGTGGTCGCTGTTCCCGGGGCCGGATTTCTTTTCCGATCGTGCCATCAGCGGAATCGAGGGCATTGCCGCAAGGAAAGTGGAGAAGAAGAAGTGAAAAGTGAAAAACGGTGATGGAGTACCGGGCGGACTGTGATGGGGAACCTTGCAGAGCGGTGATGGCGCGAATGGGTACGAGTGATGGGGAACCCTTCGGCTCGGTGATGAAAAAGCCGGAACCGGTTCTGAATAAGGAATAAGGTGCAAAAATCACATGGGTTTTTTATTCATTATTCCTTATGCATTATTCCGGCCTGTTTTCCGCCAATCGCCCCTTCCCAATCGCCTCTCGCCATCCCGATTCAATGACGCTTGCGAAGCAAGCTAATGACATGAGCGAAGCGAATAAATGACAGGGTATCTGAATGACAAGCACGCTTTGGCTTGGTTCATTTGAATTTGTTTGGGATTTGGGATCACTACTGTCCTAAAAAAACATGAAGGTATAGAGGCCGGCCTCTTTTTTGGTTAAGATAAGATTTTCGAAGACCAAACCT
>OBLN01000238.1_pt1 | contig 20179 bp, 18 predicted proteins | sample 1519301 | NCBI WGS metagenome assembly OBLN01 (sample SAMEA2452533, study PRJEB22499) | sediment metagenome | reverse complement strand
GCTCCGGTTCTTTCACTGGAAGTACCTGCCTTTTCCGGAGTTTTCCCGGTTTCAGGGCTTTTTTTGCCCTCAGTTTTCTCCGGATGATTTGCTTCTTTTCCGGGATTCTTTTGGGGGTTTGACTCGCTCATAACTGAAAACGTCCTGTAATGAGACCACTGCTTGCCTTTTTTATATAACTTTTTTAAAAATAGTGTTACAGCTAATGAAGTTATCTTTTTTATGTGTTATGGTTTGTACTTGCCGGTTTGCAGAGATAATTCTAGAAATATCCAGAAAAGCAACCATACTCGAGAGATAATTATACAAATCTTCCCTGCATCTTTTCATTTGATGCAGCGGGTCATCCTTCATATAGATATGGATTATTTTTTTGCAGCCATTGAAGAAAGGGAAAATCCTGAACTCCGCGGAAAAGCGGTTGTAGTTTGCATGCTCTCAGGAAGAAGTGAATTGAGCGGTGCTGTAAGTAGCTGTAACTACATGGCACGGGAGTTCGGGATCAGAGCGGGAATGCCCTGCGCAAGGGCTAAGAAACTCAACCCTGAAGCTGTTTTTCTGCCTGTCAGAAAAGACTTCTACACTTCGGTTTCGAACCGGATTATGGAAATCTTCCGCAGTTATGCAGATTCCGGAGTAAACGGAGACTCTTTTGAACAGGTGAGCGTTGATGAGGCATTTCTTGAAATTTCAGAGAGAACAGGTGGAGACTTTAATCTCGCCTTTGAACTCGGGATGCAGATTAAAAGAGAAATTAAAGAAAAGGAAAATCTGACCTGCTCCATAGGGATAGGTCCTAATAAGCTGATTTCCAAAATGGCTTCCTCCGCAAAAAAACCCGATGGGATAACGCTTGTAAGCCCTCAGGACCTGAAAGCTTTTCTCCTGCCCCTGAAAGTTTCCAAACTCTGGGGAATCGGAGATGTTACTGCAGGAAAATTGCAGGAAATCGGCATAATTACGGTAAAGGACCTTGCGGATCATGATGTTATTGAACTTATCTCCATATTCGGGAAGTCCAGAGGCACATGGCTTAAACAGGCTGCCGCAGGAATTGACAATTCTCCTCTTAAGGAAAGAGACGGCTCGGAACAGATTGGAAGGATTGCAACGCTGCCTTCGGATACTCTGGATAAAGAAATTATCTCTTCACTTCTCGAGAGGCTGGCAGAAGATGTTATTGAAAAACTGAATTCAAGGGAACTTTCCTTTAGAGTTGTAACCGTCACGGTCATAACCTCAAATTTCAGGATGTATACCAGGAGCCGTACACTCAATCACCCGATTTCTTCAAAAAAAGCCCTTTTTGAAATAGCCAGGGAAATCCTGGAAGAATTCCTTTCTGAAAGCAGGATAGAATTCCGGCGTGTGGGAGTGAGAGTAGGAGGGCTCCAGAAAAAAAAAGGTCAGAAAAGCCTTTTTGATTACTGAGTTAATTTTATGTTTTCTGTGAGTTTTTAAATATGGTCTCCTCGCTGCCATCCCATTTTATTTTATGTCCTCCTAACTATTGTATAAATTTGGAAAATTTCGTTTACCCGGTTGATTTCAGGCTGGACTCGGGCCCATTACCTGATTTATATTTATAATTAGTATATAAACAACTAATACCTCAGTTAAAGTTATTTTATCCATTGTATCTTCTTTTCTGTTAACCTTTTAGAGATTTTTTTCATAAAATTTATCAAACAAGAAATGTAATAATAATATGGCTATATTCCGAGATTGATTCCATAACCTGAATTTCTACCCCCATTTTTAAGCCAGCTATTTTTATGTAGATCATTTCTGCATGCGGGTTTCTTCAAAACGGCACTTTCTCTGAAATTCGCTAAAAATGGCGAAAAAATTTATTAAGTGGGTAAGGAATGACGGCTGCATAAGGACGGTCAGGAGAGGGACAGATGATTAAAAAACCGTTTACAATCCAATTTCCGGAAAATCCAATCAGCGGATTCAGCTGGGACATCGCGACCAGTAACGGGCTACAGATTATGAGGGATAGATTCATTCCAGAGAATGAGGAGAAAAACGGCAGTGGAGGATACCGAGTATGGGACATTCAGGTGACTTCCCAGGGTAGTCAAAAGATAACAGGCACGTATCGGAGGGGGAACCAGATAGCAAGCTGTTTCGAAATTAATATTGATGCCGAATAATTTTCAACAGGCTTGGAAGCCTGAAGCCCTGGAAAGGTCGCCTTCTCTGGTAAAAATCCAATCCGCCCTGCCTTTCCAGGTTCATTTACTTTTTTCCTGCTCATCAAGTCAGTGTCTTGTTTTATTCTATTACGTCCTGTTTTTATCCCATTCCCTATCTTTAGTTTTCATAAAGGTTCACATAAATTTCACAAGCGGGCAGACTTCTATACAGGCTCCACAGTAAGTACAGCTATCCTTTATCCAGGCTCTGTTTTCCTTCATTTCAATTGCGCTGTATTCACATTGTCCCACACAGATTCCGCACCCCTGACAGAGGACAGCTCTCCTTACCGAAAATTCAACCTTTTGCATGAGTTTTTTCAGTGTTTTTTCGTTTTCGCTTCTTCCGTTCACATTTCCTGAAGCAAAGACCTGAGCTCTTGATTCTCCCATAGCAACAGAAGCGGCTCCTTCTATAAAGGAAACCTTCCCTATCGGCTTAAGCATCCCACTTTCCTCCAGAGTCTCTATATCTATTGCCTGCTCGAAACTCCCATCCGCAGAAATTCCTCCTGCCTTGCAGGGCCTGTAACCTGTGGCAACCTCAAAATTTAGTTCCTTGGGAGCCTCCTGGGAAGGAAGAAGAGAAATTCCTTTCCTATCTGCGAGTTCCTGAAGTACCTTTGGATAGCGCTTGAAGCGCCATAATCCGTACTTTACCCATTCGGAAGAAAGCCCCATTTTATCTGCGTAAACCTGAAGGTGGGAATTGAGCTTACCTGCAAGTTCAGGGTGGCTTTCCTCAAGCTGGAAAAAGTCGGATAAAGATGAAGACGGACAGAGCCAGCATCCCATCCGGTCATACCCTTTCTCATATGCCGGATTAAAAGGAGCATTTGTCATGAATAGATATAGCCACACATGCAGAGCTGTCCATTCCTGTATCGGTGATGCTCCTACCTGGTTTCCTACCCAGGGGTTTTTCCAGACCCTTTTGCTGATAGACCGGGCATGAGACTCGTACTGGCGCTGTCCTATAAAGCTCAGGCAGCCTCCTTCATAGTTTTCGTCAATCAACCTTGTAATGGGTCCCAGTTTGCAGATCTTGCAGCACCAGCGCGTGTCCATTGTAGGGGGACCGAAAACTCCTATCGACTCCCAGAAAGAATCTCCTGCACTCGCCGTCCTGATAGTTTTTCCGTAATATTCAGCGACCTTTCTGACGTTTTCAAGGGTTTCCGGAAATTCAAGCCCTGTATCTGCAAACATAAGCTCGTAATCGTCAAGAGCTTCATCAACCAGCTGGAGGACCGCAAGGCTGTCCTTACCCCCGGAATAAGATACGCTGACCTTCAGGTCCATACTCCCTGAAACATCCTTTATGAAAGCATGAGCTTCCTCTATCATGCGGTCAAGGATTTTCTCATTGGCTTTTACGGCGTCGTCCCAGCTTTTTCCTGACTCGAGGGTTTTTGCAGCCGTAGGCTCCGCACTCCAGCGCGGCTTTACCGCATTTCCGCGCTTTTCTTCTATCATCTCTTTTCCTGCCATTCGTGCGCGCCCGCAGCAGACTACTTCTCCGGCAGGGTTCAGGACAACTACCTCGTCCTCTCTTTTGATTTCAGGGTCTGCGTCAAGAACGCCGGGAGCCAGGATACTTGCCCCTTTTTTCAGGATAAAAGGCAGGATCTCCTCTTCAATGACGATCCATTTTTTCATATCTTTTCTGTCCCTGCCCTGAAAAAGCCGCCTTGCCCCTTCGAGGCGGGGGAGAAGGACCCATTCACAGCTCTCGATTTCAAACCTTATGGATGCGATAACTTCCCCATCCACTATGATTTCATCCATCCGGTCTTCATAAGGGGCTTTATTAAGCACCACAAGGTGGCCGTCTGAGATAAGAGAAGCATTAAATTGTTTTTCAGAAACGAAATTTATGCGTTTTATGTCATAATCAAAAGCCGGACGAATATCGCCGGGAGGGGTGACCTCTACTTTTTTTGTTCTTTTGCCACACCCACACTGTTTTCCGAGTACGGGCACATTACAGGCCTCGCACCAGTGAAGGAGCATTTTGCCAAGGTATGCTGGTCTGGACATGTCACGCAGATTGAGATAAGTTCACCTTTAAAAGGCTTTGGCTTTTCCTCAAAGTCTTTCTCAAAATCTAATTGATTTTATAGCTGGGATAGGAGTTACGCATTTGAACTGAAAAAAATAGTATCAAGCCGTTAAATGTATGAATTGTGAACTTTTAACTTTAGCATTGTTGTTTTATGCCCTGCAATTCTTGAATTATTTTTTTCTGAGTTTCCATCCTCCAAAGAGGCAGGCCAGGCTTCCCAGTAATCCGAAGAATGGGGCAGAGTTATTTTTGCTCGATTCATTTCCGCATAGGTGACTACCTCTCTCAGGTTCGGAATCACTGTTCTTTGAATGAGCAGAAGAATCAAAGCCAGTATTATCCGGGTAGTCAGTTGAGTTTCGAGCATAAATTCTATAACTAAATCCATCAAAAATATAAAAGGTAAAGTTTTTATGAGAAGAAGCTGCCCACCTGGTTCCATAAGTAACCCCGGGACCACTGGCTTCAAAATTGTCCGGGTTGTCAATTCCAGGTTCATTAAGATCAGCACTTGCAATTAAATGTTTATCCATAATCTCAGCCACATCACACAGCACAAGATTATCAGCAGCCACAAACTTCTCCGGATACCTCTCCCATATATCTTGAAGGTTAACTTTTAACTTTTCTTTATCCTCTTTCTCAAGATCTGATTCGTCAATCGCAGTCAAATAAGCAACCCGACTCTCGTTATCGGTCGCGGCAAAGGCGATAGAGCTATAAGGAGATGCCTTAACGACATCCGGCAAAGAAGCCTGCAGCGCCAGGTAATCCGCAACTTTCTTCATTCCTTCTTCGCCCAGCTCAGCCTCCAGAGCCTCCATTTTTAGCTGGGCAGCATCTTTAGTCTGGTTGGCTTGCTGTTCTTCGGTTGAAGCCATTGCTAATGGCATCAGACACAGACCCAGTGCTATAGCAATAAATAGTGCTAATGTCACATCCTTACCATTCATCTGTTCTCTCCAGATCCAATCAAATGGGACAGTTTTTTCCCATTTTTGTACTGTGAGCTTTTTCCGTTCATTCCCTGTTCAGAAAAACTTGGACATAAGAGAAGAATTTGAAACGCAGTGTTCTGAAAAGGTACATTCAGGACAGAACTTTTCTTCCGTTTTTTCAGGCATGAATCCTGCTTTTATTTTCTCCACACGCCTGTAGATTTTCAAAACTTCTCTGCGGTCCGAACTCCGGATGACCACTTTTCGGATTATCCCGAAACTCGCATACTCTACAAAAGCAAATGGAACCTCTTTTCCGGACTCTGTTTCAAGGAGGAGGGAAAGTGACGCAGCATGTATTCTGTCAGATGCCCACACGCCTTGAATGGGGCAGCTTCCGGGCTTAATAATTGATGGGACGTTCACGCCTTCAAAACAGACTATCTTGGAGGGCGAACCCTTCAGATTCAGCCGTTCCGAAGAAATAATAGGTTCCGTTTTAACAGGAGTAAGTGCCGCGAGCATGGACTCTTTTCCGAATTCTTCAAGTCCTTTGAGGAGGTTAGTTGCAATTTCAGGAATTTTAGCTCTTGCCCGCAGGTTCCCTTCCTCCAGAGATTCCTTTTCTATGCGTGCAAATTCCCGAGGAAACATTAGCGGTAAGTCTTCATACACCTGGTTAAGAGCAGTTTCAAGTTCTTTGTGAAGGGTATCGGCGTTTAACGAACACTTTTTCACAATTTCTGGATAATTCAGACAGAGTTCTTTGAGTAGCATTCTCTCGAGCTTTAACTCGTTTATTTCAGGAAGCAATTCAAATCCGCGGTTGACAAAGTATACGCGTCGCGGGCAATTGATATATAGGAGAAGGTCTGAGACGCTTATCTCCGGATTCCGTGAATCTGCAGGCATTACATTCTAATTTCTCTTACACATGTTATAAATTTTTTCATGAAGATTCTCTTTTCTCCAGCGGTTAACGCTCTGCGACAATTGCCGAACTCACATTCGTTAGATATATATGCTAATGCTTCCTCTTAGATTAAGTAAGTCATGACAACTAACGATTCCTCTGAAAATTTACGCAACCGCCTGGCGGAAAAAATGGCTGGGGATATCACACTCTCAGAGAAACCCGGAGAGTCCCTGAAGAAGTGGAGGTTAAACTTCGAGATTTCCCAGACTGATATTGCAAACTACCTTAAGGTTTCTCCCTCTGTTATCAGCGATTATGAGAGCGGGAGGCGAAAGTCCCCCGGGACATTGATTGTCAGGAAAATCGTGGAATCTCTGCTTGAAATTGATATCGAGCGGGGGGGCAAAAAGATTCACACTTACGAATCAATGCTTAACGCCGAGAGCGGCTCCAAGTCAATCTACTCAACCTACGAGTATACTATCCCGATACAGCTTGCTAAACTGGTTAACCTTATTGAAGGCGAAATAGTCTACAAAGGGTCTGAAAAGCCTCTGTACGGTTTTTCCGTAATCGACAGCCAGCGTGCAGTCCTGGAACTCTCATCCCATGAATTCCAGAAGCTCTACGGCTGGAGTACGGACAGAGCCATGATCTTTACAAAAGTCACTACCGGAAAATCTCCTCTGGTAGCTATTCGAGTTACCAACCTGAAACCCGGGGCTGTCGTACTCCACGGACTGCGTAAAGAAGAGGTTGAACCTGTTGCAGTCAAGATGGCGGAAGTAGACCGTGTTCCCCTGGTCGCAACTACAATGGACCTCGATCAGATTGTGCAGCTACTGAAAAAATACAGTCAATACTACGCAAGGGAATGACCCCTGGAAGATACCTAATTATTTAAAAACAGGTGAAAGAATGACCATAGGAATTGTATCTTACGGTGCATATGTTCCGAGATACCGTATAAAAATTGAAGAAATCGCCCGGCTCTGGGGTGATGACGCAGAGGCTCTTAAAAATGGTCTCATGGTGTACGAAAAATCCGTGCCTGATACGGATGAAGACGCAGCAACGATTGCAGTTGAGGCAGCAAGAAACGCAATGGTAAGAAGTGGCGTCGACCCCTCCAGAATCGGGGCAGTTTATACAGGCTCGGAAAGTCACCCCTATGCTGTAAAACCAACAAGCACAATTGTCGCCCAGGCTATTGGCGCAACCCCTCAAATGACTGCAGCAGACTTTGAATTCGCATGTAAAGCGGGGACAGCCGCAGTACAGGCCTGCATGGGACTTGTGGGCTCTGGCATGGTCGACCTCGGTATGGCTATAGGAGCGGATGTTTCCCAGGGAGCTCCAAGTGACGCTCTTGAGTATACAGCTGCAGCAGGAGGAGTTGCCTGTCTTATCGGGAGAAAAGAATCCGAGATTGCTGCCATCATCGAAGATACATACTCTTTTACAACAGATACTCCTGACTTCTGGAGAAGGGAAGGAATGCCTTACCCCGAACACGGAGGACGTTTTACGGGAGACCCCGGGTACTTCAAGCACGTAACAAACGGCGCAAAAGGTCTGCTTGAAAAACTCGGGACAAAGCCTGAGGATTATGATTATGCAGTCTTCCACCAGCCGAATGGAAAATTCCCGAGCAAGGCTGCAAAGATGCTGGGGTTCACAAAAGCTCAGATCACTCCCGGACTTGTTGTTCCGAAAATAGGAAACACCTATTCGGGCTCCTGTCTGATGGGAATTGCTGCAACCCTTGACCAGGCAAAGCCAGGGGACAGGATATTTGCAACCGCCTTCGGGTCAGGAGCAGGGTCTGACGCATTCAGCATAACAGTTACTGACAGGATTGAGGAAATCCGAAACAGGGCTCCGACGGTTTCCGAACTTATAAAGGATCCTGTATACATCGACTACGCAAGGTACGCCAGGCATAAAGGCAAGATCCGCCTGGCTTGAAAACGGGGTGAGTATAATGAGAGACGTAGCAATTATCGGAGTAAAGAATACCAAATTCGGTGAACTCTGGGAACGCTCTTTAAGAGACATAGTTGTAGAAGCCGGAATCGGAGCAATTGAAGATGCAGCTGTAAGTGGAAAAGATATTGATGCCCTTTACATTGGAAATATGAGTGGAGGGCGCTTTGTTGAGCAAGAACACATAGGAGCTCTTATTGCGGACTATTCCGGGCTTTCAAGGAACCTTCACGTCCCGGCTACCAGAGTGGAGGCCGCCTGTGCGTCCGGAGGGCTTGCCCTGCGCCAGGCTATAATGTCCGTAGCTTCAGGTTACAGTGACATCGTGGTTGCAGCAGGAGCAGAGAAGATGACAGATGTAGGGTCCGAAGAAGCATCCTCGGCTCTTGCAGCAGCTGCCGACCGCGAATGGGAAGGCATGGCAGGAGCAACATTCCCGGGGCTTTATGCAATGATTGCAAAGCTGCACATGCACAGGTACGGAACTACAAGCGAGCAGCTTGCAGAAGTGGCCGTAAAGAACCACAAAAATGGTTCTTTTAATCCAATTGCTCAGTATAAGAACGTGATCACCGTAGATGATGTGCTGAAATCAATAATGGTGGCCGATCCATTACATATCTTTGACTGCTCCCCGATAACGGACGGAGCGTCAGCACTTGTCCTGGCGCCTGCAGAAATCGCCCACAAGTATACCGATACTCCCATTTACATTAAGGCAACAGCACAGGCAAGTGACACGATTGCCCTGCATGACAGAAGAGATATCACAACCCTTGATGCAACCGTAATGGCTGCAAAGCGGGCATATTCTATGGCAAAACTGGCCCCTCAGGATATCGACCTTGTCGAAGTACATGACTGCTTTACCATTGCTGAGATCTGTGCAATTGAAGACCTCGGTTTTGCTGAGAAAGGTAAAGGCGGGATTGTCACCGCAAACGGAGAAACTGCAATCGGGGGCAGGATTCCTGTTAACACATCCGGCGGTCTGAAGGCATGCGGACATCCCGTAGGAGCAACAGGTATAAAGCAGGCTGTAGAAGTCGTAACCCAGCTGCGCGGAGATGCAGGTAAGCGCCAAGTTGCAGGAGCCGAGTACGGGATGACCCATAATGTAGGAGGGTCTGGAGCGACAGCAGTAGTACATATTTTCTCGAGGGAGAGGTGATATCCGATGTCCTCTGTTCCAAGATTCTGGAGAAACCTCGGCAGCAGGTACAACCTTGAAGGAACCCGCTGCAAGGAATGCGGGGAATATTTTTATCCCCCACGCAATGTTTGTGTAAACTGCAGGCGTATGGGCGAACTTGAACCATTCAAATTCAAAGGCACAGGCGAAATCGTAAGTTATACTTTGATTCATACTGCTGCTGAAGGCTTTGAAGGCCAGGCTCCGTATACTCTTGCAATTATCAAACTGGATGAGGGACCCCAACTAACTTCTCAAGTAGTTGGCAATCCTGATAAAATCCAGATTGGAACACGGGTCAAGTCCGTGTTCAGAAAGCTCGGGGAAGACGGTGACCGCGGAATGATTTACTACGGCACCAAATTCGTCCCTGTAGATGCCTGATGTCTCCGGATTTCACCCGTGTGACCCCAACATTTAATAACGGATTGAATTAACCATGATTTAACCGGAGATGTCTGGAATTATGATTGAAGTGGAAGTCAAGGTAAGAGCGGATCATTCAAAGATCCGCCCTCTTCTTATTGAAATGGGGGCAAGTAAAATTGGGATTGAAGAACAATCAGATGTTTATTTTGCAGCTCCCTACCGGGACTTTGCAAAAACCGATGAGGCGTTAAGGATCCGCTCTCTTGGTGGGCAGGCCATATTGACCTACAAAGGTCCTAAACTTGATAAAGTTTCCAAAACCCGAGTAGAGCTCGAAACACCTGTTGATGGAATTATTACGGCAAAAATCTTTCATGCGCTGGGCTTTCAGAAAGCCGGTGAAGTCCTCAAAAAAAGGGAAATTTTCAGGGCAGAGGAGATAATAGTCTGTCTTGACAGAGTTGAAGGTCTCGGGGAGTTTCTGGAAGTAGAGCTTGATGTACCGGACGAAATAAATCTTGAAAGCTCAAGGGCCAGATTATTTAAATTTTTATCTCAGTTTGGCCTGGGCGAAAATGATTCTATTCGGACTTCTTACCTTGAAATGGTGCTGGAAAAAATAAATTAAAGCTGCTTCAGGCTTAACGCTCTGGAATTTTTAACTATTTTGTTTGTGAGCTAAAAGGCTTTTCTTACTTCAACATTTCTTTTTTGTGTCCGGACTGCACACCACTAATTCTAAATTTTTGTATATGAACGGACTAAAATTTTATATACCGCTAACTGCTAGTATTTTATAACTAACTTTTATTTTGGGGTGGAAAATGAGTGCAGCAGAGATTTTATATAACAGTAAAGCTATCTCGCCGGTCTTTGGGGTTGCTTTATTAGTTCTTTTAACTGTTGTTTTTGCATATGCCATAGGTTCCAGCAGCATTACTGGAATTTTGCAGTCATATTCCACAGGTCTTGGAATGGGTGGCAGGCTCGACAGTGGTGAGCTTGAAGGAAATACGATAAAGCTTGAACACAATGGTGGAGAGCCATTTGCATTTCAAAATGATACGAAAGTAGTCGTAGAAGTTGAGGGAGATAGTTTCGAACTGAACATTTCCCATTTATATGGTACAACCCTGACTGCCGGAGATACTGTAACCCTTTACCTGACTCCCAGATATCCTGAAGACATCGGCAAACTTGATACTGTTACTGCAGGAGATAAGATCGTTCTCAAGGTAGTTGACGGGCAGAAGAGACTTATGGTCTTAAGGCAGGAAGTAGTCGTCTGATCACTTCCTGCCATACGTCTTTATGCCCATATGCAGAGTGGGCATGAAGGCGAATACCAAGCTTTTGTTTTGAACTGTTTTAGTCAGAACCTTAACTTTATATTCTTTTATGTTTCTACGTTTTTATATTTTTATTCCATTCTATTTCTATTTCTATTTCTATTTTTTATAATTCACCTGATCCTGGACCCCGGCTTTATCTCTTTATCCGGCATCAGGGCTGACACGATTGCTCCTCCGTCATCAGCTGCGAGCATCATGCCGTTAGATTCAACTCCGCAGAGTTTGGCAGGTTTCAGATTAGCGAGTATGATTACGGACTTGCCGACAAGTTCTTCGGGAGTATAATATGAAGCCATGCCTGCAACAAGCTGCCTCGGCTTTTCCTCTCCTATATCCACTTCAATCCTCAGGAGTTTTTTTGACTTCTTTATGGGTTCAGCAAGGAGTACCTTTCCTACCCTGATGTCAAGTTTTGCAAAGTCATCGTAATCGATCATGGGAAGAGTTTCGATCTGTACTTTTTCTTCTGCCTTTATGGTTTCTCCGGTTTTTTCAGCTGCCTTTGCCTCTTCAGAAGGTCCCATTCCTTCGGACTTTGAGGGTTCCTTTCCATTTCCTTTTGCTGCATTTTTCTTTGCATTCGCAGCTGCTACACGCTGATTTGCAATCTCTTCCATTTTTCCTATCCTGTCATCTTCCAGCTTCGTAAAGAGAATTTCAGGTTTTGCAAGCTTTATGCCCACTTTCAGGGGTACGAGAGCTTCTTCATAATTAGTGGCATGTATATCACTTTCATGCCCAAGCTCTTTCCATGCTTCTTCCATAGTCTGAGGGAGCACGGGTTCAAATATAAGGCTCAGGGCTTTTACGAGATGAAGGCAATTATAGACAACCTGTCCGCATGCGTTTCTGTCTTCTTTTATCAGTTTCCACGGCTCGTGGGACTGGAAGTAAGTGTTTCCGAAAGATGCAAGAGTCATTGCAGAATCAACAGCTTTCTTGAACTCGTATTCAGCCATTGCAGCTTTGACTTCTGTCAGAGTCTTTTCTATTTCTTTCTGGATTTCAGGCTCCAGTTTTCCTTCCGGGACTTCTCCATAGTTCTTGAAAGCAAAGAGCATTGTCCTGTAAAGGAAATTTCCGAGTACCGCTACCAGCTCTGTATTAATCTTTTCCTGAAGCACGCGCCAGGAGAAGTTCAGTTCCTTGGTATGGGATGTGTAGCTTGCAAGATAATATCTGAGAAGGTCGGGGTGGAAACCGTGCTCAAGGTAGTCTTCTCCAACCCAGACAACATAGCCTCTGGTCTTGGAGAATTTCCTGTCTTCTATCTTGACCATTCCCGAGGCTACAACGGCTGTAGGTACGGAATATTCTGCACCGTTAAGCATGGCAGGCCAGAAAATACAATGATGGTAAGTAATGTCCCCTCCGATAAAGTGGACTATTTCTCCATCTCCTTTCCAGAACTTTTCCCAGGAATCTCCTGCCTGTGCAGCCCATTCCTCGGTAAAAGCGATATACCCTATCGGGGCATCGACCCATACGTAAACTACAAGGTCATCGTGTCCCGGGAATTTAACTCCCCATTCCAGATTCCTTGTAATGCACCAGTCCGTAAGTCCCTGCTTTACCCAGCCAAGTGCATAATTGATCGCATTGATAGTCCCTCCAAGGTCATTTGAGAGGTAGTTCATCAGGTAGTCGCTGAATTCGGAAAGTTTGAAAAAGAAATGCTCCTGCTGACGATACTCTGCAGGGCCTCCGCAAATAGTACATACCGGGTTCTGAAGCTCTCCCGGTTCAAGATGTTTTCCGCAGCCCTGGTCGCATTCATCTCCTCTGGCAGTTTCTCCGCAATGGGGGCAGGCTCCCTCAACATAGCGGTCAGGAAGAAACCGGTTGCATGCCGAGCAGTAAGCGATCTCTATGATTTTCGGGTAAACATAACCTTTTTCAATCAGCCTGTTTACAATGTCAAGTGTCCGGTTATGATTTTCAGGGTCATCCGTTGTCCCGAATGCGTCAAAATAGACCCCAAGCTGCTTGAAAGTCTCATCAAAGTGTTTATGGTAAGTTTCCACAAGTTCTTTAGGGGTGATCCCCAGCTCTTCTGCGTTTACGACTATAGGAGTGCCGTGAGTATCCGAACCGCAGACAAAAGTAACCTCCCTTCCTTCTTTCCGCAGTGCACGGACATAAATATCGGCGGGCACATAGGTCCTGAGGTGCCCAATATGTGCCTTGCCGTTGGCATAGGGCAGGCCACAGGTAACGAGTACGGGTTTACTGGATGAGTTTGACATTCTTATCTCCATATATTTTTATAAGTGTATCTCTTCTGGATGACTGCAATTCTGAAATATATTTCGCTATTATGATTACAAGGTAACTTATTTGAGGGATAGTTGATAATCATATTTAAAGAGGGATGGAAAGCAGAGAAACATAAATAGTTGCTCTGACAATTCAAACCTGTTGAAGTAACCCTTTTATTTACGGGCTTTTAAAAAATATATATTTGGTAGTTCATCCTTCCGGAGAATCTGCCTGCCCATTTAATAGAGTTTTTCAGCAGTGTATGCATTGACCGGAAATTTAGAGAAAAAATCCAAGAAAAGCGGTCCTGTAAGATATGAATGACGAAAATGTAAGTCCAGAAAATCCGAATTCAAAAAACATGAGTCCGGAAGAAGTATCTGGAGATGACCTTTCGAGAAGTAATGCTTTCAATAAACAAGAGAGTGTCATTCCTGAAAGGGGTATTTCAGACAATACCATCAAGGAAAGTTCCTCAGATTCCTATTTTGCTCCTGAAACGCAAGGGACGGCAAAAACGGATCCTCAGGAACCCTCTTCCCTTAATTCTGATAATAAAACGATTAAAAGCGAGCGTTTAAGCATGAATTCGGGCTCTTCTCCTTCCGTACAGAAAAAGAAGCGAAGCAGTACGTCCTATGTTCTGGTCTTACTGGCTCTGGTCACTATTATTCTGGTCAGTATGGCTGCCATTTTTTACGGCCTCGGTTTCGGAGGAAATCTCGGAAGCTCGGAGAAGATAGCGGTAATTTATGTACAGGGCTCCATGCTCACCGGAAACGTTCCAGCCGGGCTTGGCTATGCAACTTCAGAGGAAATTTCTGAAAATATCCACAGTGCAGTAGCGGATGAAAATGTCAGGGCAATAGTGCTCCGGATAAATAGCCCTGGGGGGTCTCCTGCAGCTGCCCAGGAAATTTCCATAGAGATCGAAAAAGCCCAGGAACAGGGTATTCCGGTTGTCGTTTCCATGGGGGATCTTGCAGCCAGCGCTGCCTATTATATTGCTGCGCCTGCAGACTATATCTTTGCAAATCCTTCTACGAGTACGGGGTCTATAGGAGTTATATGGACCTTCCAAAATATGTCAGGTTTTTATGAACAGGAGGGAATAGATTATTATATCTCAAAGTCCGGAGAGTTCAAGGATATGGGGGGGACATGGAGAGGGCTTACGGATGAAGAAAAAGAATATGCTGACAGCGTTGTTATGGATAGTTATGAAGATTTTGTCACTCAGGTTTCAGAAGGGCGTGACCTGAGCCGGAGCGAAGTCAAAGAACTTGCAGATGGGCGAATTTACACAGGGCTAAGAGCAAAAGATCTCGGGCTTATAGATGATTTCGGAAACCTGTATGATGCAATTGATAAGGCTGCAGAACTGGGAGGAGTTCAGGGTGAGCCAAAAGTCATATACATGAACAGGCTGAGCCTCTCAAAGTTACTTCTCGGTTCGGAATCCGGGACTTCGGATGAAGAATCCAGTCCGTCTGTCAATTACTTTGAAAAAAGTCCTTATGGGAGAATTCTTGCCTGCATAAGGTAATTATCATCTCTCTTTTTTCATTGTTTTTGTTTATTTTTCGATTTTTCGACTTTTTATAGTAAACCTGTGGTCCAAGAATAGCAAAATATATATTAGCTAACATGCAGGATATTTCGGGCTTAATATGCTGGAACTGAAATTTGTACGTAATAACCCCGACATAGTTGGGCGTGCTCTAATCAACAGGAATATGGGCACCGAGCTTATAGACAGCCTTCTTGAATATGACGCGGCATGGAGGGAATGTCTCGCTGAGGGTGACAGCCTGAAGCATAAGCGAAATGTGATCACTCGCGAGATAGCGCAGCTTAAGAAGGAAAATAAAGATGCCGAATCCAAGATAGATGAAATGCAGGGCATCAACAGTCGCATTAAGGAACTGGACGATAAAATACGCGACTATAAATCAAAAATAAATGAAATAATGCTCAGCATCCCCAATATCCCTTCTGATGCCACACCGATAGGCAAGGATGAAAATGATAATCCGGTTGTAAGGGTAGTCGGAGAGCCGAGAGAGTTCACATTTACTCCAAAGCCGCACTGGGAACTGGGAGAAGAACTGGATATACTCGATTTTGAAAGAGGAGCAAAAATCGCAGGGCAGGGCTTTACAGTTTATAAGGGAATGGGTGCCAAACTTGAAAGGGCGCTCATAAATTTCATGCTTGACGTACATGCCTCACAGGGCTATCTTGAGGTTTTTCCGCCTGTCCTTATCAACGAAAAAGCCATGACAGGCACAGGGCAGCTTCCTAAGTTCAAAGAGGACATGTACCTTTGCGCTGACGGCTATTATCTTGCCCCGACAGCAGAGGTCCCGGTAACTAACCTTTATATGGATGAGTACATGGAAAACTTGCCTGTATTCCTTACCGCTTATACTGCCTGCTTCAGACGCGAAGCCGGAAAACACGGTCAGGATACAAGAGGCATTATCCGCCAGCACCAGTTTAACAAGGTCGAACTTGTCAAGTTCGTGAAACCTGAAACATCCTATGAAGAGCTGGAAAAACTGACCCTTGACGCCGAAGAGATCCTTAAACTCCTTAAGCTGCCCTATCGCGTCGTAAGCCTCTGTACGGGCGACCTTGGGTTCTCGGCTGCCAGGACTTATGACCTTGAAGTGTGGGTACCTGCACAGAAAAAGTACAGGGAAATCTCTTCATGCTCGAATTTCGAGAACTTCCAGGCAAGGAGAGCAAATATCCGCTTCAGGACTCCTGAAGGTCCGCAGTTTGTCCACACGCTTAATGGCTCCGGCCTTGCCGTTGGCAGGACTGTTGTCGCAATACTTGAGAACTATCAGCGTGAAGACGGCAGCATTGAGATTCCTGAAATCCTCAGGCCTTACATGGGCGGAGCTGAGGAAATCAGAAAAAATTGAGAGCCGGTGAATCCTCGATAAGAGTCCGTTAATTCTCGATAAGAGCCTGTTAATCATTCAGGCTCTACTATAGCCGTCTATACGCCCGCAAAATGAAAGGAACAAAAGGCGAAATGTTCATTTGAACATCCTGTGATTAACGGGTATCTATTCTTTTTTCATTGCCCGTTCTTATTTTTCTTTAAACATTTTTCATAACTTGGAGCCTTATTCATAATTCCCTGCATTTTTTCTGCAAATCTTGTCAAAGAGAATGATATTGTCAAGGATTAAAGAACCGCTCCAGCCAAGTGGAATTGCCCATGCCGGTTTGCCTGTGGACTTATCCACCTGTTCAGGGAGAAGCCCTGTGCTGGTCGCTCCCGCAAGCGCCCACCTGAGGCACTTAATCCCTTCCTCAGTCAGTTTTTTTGCCTCTTCGGCATATGGTCCTTCTTTTCCGTTGGGAAGGTCAAGGACAAAAGCAAACATAGCCTCTGAGAGCCAGAGAGTGGTTACTATCCATGGGTTTCCGTCGATATAGGTGTCGTTTTCGTAACGCTTGATTCCGTAACCCGTATTTATGGGAATTGAAAGTTTTTTCTGGATATTTTCTATCAGGAAAAGGATCATATCCCTTTCTACAGGGTCTTTCGGGGAGAGCATTCCAAAGGGCATATAAGCGCCCAGTATACTCGCATCGATAGTTTTATCCAGCTTTTCATGAATGATTCCTTTTGCAAAGTAGCCTTCTTGAAGCCAGAAACGGTCAATTGTAGCCTGCTTGATAAATTCGGCTCTCTTTTTCCAGCGCCTTGCCATGCCGGACTCTCCGTTTTCTTCTGCAAGGTGTGAAGCGCCCATAAGCCCTGCATAGATCGAAGCATTGGTATATGTGAAAATTCCGTAATAGGTCTCCCAGAGGTCCATACAGCTCTCATGCAGACCTGATTTGGTCCGCTTCATCAGGTATTCGGCAGCCCTGAGGACAGAGACCCATACCTCTTCCAGAAACTCAACCTTTTTCAGGCCTTCAAGGATCCTGTAATACACGTCCATGGCATGAAGTGTGGACCCTGTCTCGTCTATCTGGGTTGAATAGTCAAAATTTCCCCAGGAAGGGGCGATGTCCCCATTGAGCCAGTACCTCTGGAACCATGAACCGTCAGGCAGCTGGGTCCGGATACACCATTTGAAGAATCTGTCGCAATATTCGGGATATCCGGAATGCTTGAGGGCCAGGACTAACTCCGAAGTATCTCTATTCCAGCAAAACCCATATCCACCGCATTTCTCAAAGTTGGAATCAAACTCCGGAGCAGCTACAAAAGACCCGTATTCGTGGTCGTTCAGGAGGTAAAGCATAAGAAGAGCCCGGTTATAAGCATTAAATAGCTCCTGACGCAGGTTATCGTATCCTTCAATCCCGGGCATTTTAAGCACATGTTTTTTCGACAGCCACATAACCCAGTATTCCCGCGTTTTCTCAAAGATCTGTTCCAGGGGCAGTTTGGACAGCTCACGCATCCTTTTATACAGGAGACTACGAGAAGATGCGGCCCCTATAAAAATAACGAATTCATTTGCCCCGTCAGCTCCAAGTTCGAGGTCCCAGCCGGCAGCATTATTGATATTTCCGATATCTTCTTTATTCCGTTGCAGCTTCCCGTCTTCCATATCATACTTGGAATTTGTCCACCAGATGGTGTCCATGGCTTTTCCGACCTGCCATTCAGTAAACTCGGGCAGGGCATAGAGCCCTATATAATAATCCTGCCAGTATTGGGCAAGCATATGGGCTTCCGAGTCGCAAAAACCCGAGTTTTTCTTTGAGGTCTCCCCAACATCGAAGTTCGAGTAATAGAAAAACTTCCCGGACATTTTCTGCTGGGACTGCACCTTAAATCTACGGATAAGGACAGGGACGTCAGGGTGTACGAGGTCGAGAATAGAAATTCTGATCCCTGAATCGTGGTAAAGCTTTGTGGATACGATATTGGTATCTTCTATATAGTTCTGAATTGAATGCCATTCGTTGTCGTTTGTCCAGAGAAGCCTTTCTCCTGTGTGGATGCAGGCAAGGGATTCCTCCACATGCTGGGCATGGTCCCTGCGGGGATAAAACAGGCCCAGAATTTCCCCTTTTCTTCCCATTGTTACAAGAAGTTCGTTATTTCCAAGGATAACATTCGGTTGCCTGATCACCTGATCTCCCCTCTGAGCTGCTGTTCCTGGTTAGAGTTCGTGGGAGCCAGTGAGATTATATGTTCGCAGACACCCTTCCCTGTGGCTTTACAGCTTACTTCCCTTACGCTTATATTCTTCCCGAAGTATTCTGTCAGATAGCCTGCAAAATATCCGCTCATAAAGGCACAGACTGGCTGATCCGACCCTCCGTAAACATCAGCTATAAACGAATCTTTTACAATAATTTTGCCTTCATAGGTTTCGGGGTTGCAGTCAATTTCCAGAATTCCCCAGCCTACAGCTTTGTAAAGCTCTGCAAGCATGCTTGCGAAGTTGCTGTTATTAATGGGCATAATACTTTTGAAATATTTTGCGGCATGGCTCCCTCCGCGCAGTCCTGAAAGCGTAAGAAGCCCTTCAGCATGCGGCACACTCTGGTTAAGAGTCTTGATTATGTCAACAAGTGTAAGTGCCCTTGCCATAACTCCCCTGACTCCTATTACGTTCAGGGGGAAATCAACTGAGTAAATCATCCCGAACTCAGAAATCCCATGTTCTACTTTGCTTACAACCTCCAGTTCTTCTATTTTTCCGGCGAGCTCCTCGATATCCACATCTTTCTTAAGTTCCGTAAATATCGAATATTCTCCCATGTCCTGTGTAATATTGTCAATATGCCCGAACTTAATGAACGCATTTTCTTTTTCAAGGAAATCGGTTATTAAGGATAGTGAACCGGGCTCTTTCGAATAAGCAATTTTGAACCATACAATTCGCGAATCTTCATTGAATCCTGCAAACATGCATAAGTCCCTGACCATAAGACTCAAACTCCCATCAATCTTTACTCATATTAGGTAAAATGTATATCCCTTATTCAGTTCTGTTTAAGTTTCCGAATACCTGAGCTTTGAAGTCCATAAGTACAGCCATGAAATTGACTGCTGCCTCGAAAGGTGTGGAATGGACACTGAAATAAGAATGCACATCTCCGTCCCCGAGCCATTTGGTGCACATATAGTAGTAATGGTCCGAAGTCAAAAGGTGCTTCCATATCCGCAGGATTTCGGGGTCTTGCATCTTTCTTACAAAGGGCTCAAGCAGTTTTATTTCCTCAAAGCAGCGCCTTTGCATATCATTCCCGAGCCATGCACTGGTATCGCGTTCCATATCAGCCCAGGAAATCGTTGAAAAGTCTCCTATGTCGATTTCGGTTACAGGTGAATACTTTCCGATAAGCTCTACAGGAGTTCTGAACTCAAGATCATTTTTAAGGACTTCTGCAGGCAGTTTTTCCATAAAATCAAAGATCCCGGTTTCTCTCCACTGGTGCTCTCCAAAAGTTTCGTAATCCATGAATATATTAATGCAATCCTCTTTAACTCCTGCAGCCCATGAAGCCCATTTTTCTGCTGTCAGAGGGTAGCCTTCCCACCACCTTGCAGAGAAGCGGTACCCAATATCGTCGCTTAGCTTGTAATTTCTGAGGAGGACGGGCAGCCCTGAACCTTTCGCTTTATAAGGTACGTTAGGCGACCTCCCCTCAAGAATATGGTCGGTACCTTCCGTAAGAATTGCCTTATAACCCAGCTCGGAAACAAGCTTTGCTATGGTGTTATTGTAGAGAAGCTCAGTGTTTCGGAAGACCTGAGGCTTGACTCCAAGGAGCTCGGAGACCATCTTTCTATGCTCCTTAACTTCTTCGATAAACTCTGTTTTGTCTTCGAAGAGGCTTGAAAGGGAATGGTAAAATGTTTCTTCGAGAATCTCAACAGCCCCCGTTTCCGCAAGTTGCCGAAAGC
>OBLN01000237.1_pt1 | contig 20207 bp, 9 predicted proteins | sample 1519301 | NCBI WGS metagenome assembly OBLN01 (sample SAMEA2452533, study PRJEB22499) | sediment metagenome | reverse complement strand
TTGCAGGATTTGTGGCAGCTACTGCTTTAAGAGGGCTTCCGCTTGTTCACATCCCAACAACCCTGCTTGCTATGGTTGACAGTTCCATCGGGGGTAAAACTGGAGTGAATCATAAAACCGGAAAAAATCTGATAGGCAGCTTTTATCAGCCTGAGGCCGTTTTTGCAGATGTCAGTTATCTCCGAACACTTGCTGAAAAAGAGTGGGTGAATGGAATGAGTGAGATACTTAAATACGGGATGATCCATACTCCTGATATCATCGGTCAGTTAAAAGAATTAACTGAATCTGAAATTAACATGGATGGTAACAGTTGGTTAGACCTGATCCGACAAAGTGCACAGATCAAAATAGATGTTGTTTCAGAGGATGTATTGGAAGCCGGAAAGAGAGCGTTTTTGAACTTCGGTCATACCTATGGTCATGTGCTTGAAAGCCTGGGGAATTATAATACCTATTCTCACGGAGAAGCGGTTTATGCCGGAATGGTGGGAGCTACCTATGCTTCCAATAAACTGGGAAGTCATATCGACCTGTCAAATTTATTACAGTTTCGTTCGTTGTACAATTTTGACCTGCACGGTATTACACAGAAACCTGCACAATTGGTAGATCTTATGATGCGGGATAAAAAAGTAAAAGACGGCACGTTGCGGCTGGTTCTGCTCAAAGATCTTGGTGAACCGTATCTATACAGGGTTGCAGAAAAGGCCTTTGTGGAAGATAGCTGGCAGCAGACTTTAAAGATATTTTATTAGTGGCTTACATACGCTGGATATATAAATCTTGGAACATCTTCTGGACCTTCGTAGGGGTCCTGGTTCTTACTGTGGCATTACTTATAGGAATTGCTTTTGGGGCCTTGCAGTTAAGTCCGGTTCAAAACAGCATTGCTGATGAGATCGAAGATCAATTCAATAGTCGATTTGATGGAGTATTAAGTATTGGGAAAGTGGATGGTTTATTGCCATTCAATATGAACCTCAAGGATGTAACTATCTATCCTAACGATTCCACTTTTACACCGGTAGTGTCAGCCGGAAATATTTCTGCAGGTATTGATCTTTGGTCAGTATTGCAAGACAGGCTGGTTATCAATAAGATGATCGTAAATGAGCCAAAGGTGGTTCTTGATCAGATAGAGGGAGCACATTTCACCTTATCCGGGGCTCTCAGAAAACGTGAGGCCAATCAAAGGTCAGTAGTTGACACCCTTGAGGTTCCCCTGCAACCCACTGATTTTGAGGTCATCATACCATCCTTTGTTTTATCGGATGGAACGGTGGAGTTCAGGGAATCTGAGACCTCTGAACCCAATCGCACACCGGATAGCCTGATCGTATCAAATCTTCAAATGGATATGTTCTTTGAATTCACAGAAGAGCAACGTTTTGTTGATTTCAATTCCGTAAGCTTCAATACGAGTGAGCCGAATTTATCTACTGTTGAACTCTATGGACAGATCTTTAATGACGATCAGTTTTTTGAACTGAATTCATTCAACATCACCACTGAACACTCTATGCTGGGTTTTAGTATTGAGGCTGATGGAATTAACGCATTGCGTGGAAGATTCATGGATCAGCTGGAAAACTCACAGTTGACATTGAATCTGGATCAGATGAATATCGGACCTGCAGATATAAGAAGGATATATCCAAAACTTCCTGATACTGAAAATTATTTACAGGGCACACTGGAAGGTGAGGGAACGCTTAGTGAAATGATATTCAATAATGGAGAATTGGTTTTTGGGAATAGTTATACAAATTTCAATGGCCGGCTTAGATCTATCTCCAATCCACAGGATCTGGGATATTTGCTTGAGATCGAGTCGCTGATCCTTTCAGATAATGAGGTCGACCTGTTTGTCGGCAGCTTAACAAATGAACAGATCGAAGCCATCATAAATACTCGATATGAGGGAGTTTTTGAGGGTTCGTTAGACTCTACGAATACAAGCCTGACCGCGGTAGGTGAGAGAGGGTCTGTGGCTATGAACGGAACCGTGCGCTATGGAGAGGATCTGTCATTTGATCTGGGGCTTGAAACTGATTCACTGGATATTGGAAATCTGATCGATCCACGAATTAGAGAGACAAATCTTACCCTTAATGGAAGGATCAGAAGTACCTCAACAGATCCCAAGACCGCAAGGGGAGGACTCTTCATAGAGACAGTGGACTCTCTAAACACATTCAACGGACAGCACGATCTTTATGCATTGGTTAACTGGGATAACGGAATAATAACACCTGAATTTCGTGGGAATTTTGGAGAAGCACGAACCCAATTCAGTGGTGAAGTAAATATTCAAAATTCTGAGCCTGAGATCTTTTTAAAGGGATCTGCTGACAATTTACCACTTAAGAAATTAGCTGCGGTTGATCGGTTAAAATCGATCTACTCCGATATTGAATATGAAATAGATGTAATCGGAAATGATCTTGAGAATCTGTTCGGGAAATTCACGCTTGACGTACTTGAGTCTCGTTCAGAAGAGGATACGCTTGGCCGGCATCAGCTGTACTTTGATTTTAACGATCCGGCGGAAAGGCAAAGGATCTTACGTTTTACTTCCACAGCATTTGATGCGACGGTAGAAGGTGAGTTCAATACGGAGAGTGTAGTAAAACTTGCACGCCAATGGAGCAGATATCTAAAAAACAGGATCGATCAGGAGATCTTTTTTAATGATGCGATAAATGCGGCGCCTGTTGCTGAGATCGGCAATCAAAATATTGAGTTTGAAGGTCGTGTTAAAAATCTCGGTTTGCTTAATTTTTATTTAAGTGATCTGCCTCAAATATCCTCCACCGCACGCTTCAGTTCCTCATTCAACGTGAATTCTCAGCAGCTTTTGTTTACATCCAGCCTCAGTGACAACAGCATAATAGTCAATGATTTTAATGCCGATACACTTGAGCTGCAAACAACCGGAGGGTTCAGGTACGGTTCTTCACTCAAGGATTTTGCGAATCTTCAGATACAGTCTACCGCCAGTCGAATAGACCTCGGTATTGTAAATGGCCAAGGTTTTACCTTCAACGGAACCATGAATCGCGATTCCCTGGATCTAAGCAGTTCAGTGGCTCGGTTATCAGATAATGCCACGTTTAATTTCAAAGGCCGCGGTAAGATCCTTGAACAGGCTTTTGAGTTGAATATAGATTCACTTGGACTCGGTACGGATACTTACACCTGGCAAAATGATGGAATCCCAACCATAGTTTATAACTCAGATGAGGCCCTTGAAGTGCGAGATTTTGTATTTGAGAATCAGCAGCAATTTCTGGCGATCAACGGAACATTCAGTACCAATCCGGAAGATTCTGTAAGATATAGCATAGAAGACCTGAATCTGGATGAGATCTCTGAATTGCTCGGTAAACGTCTCACTTTCGGCGGAACTCTGAACGGGGATTTCATCACACGCACCCTAACCACCGTGCCAACCGTTCAGGGAAATATGGATGTGGAAGCCCTGGAGTTTGGAGAAACCCTGGTTGGTGATCTGACACTTAGAAGTAATTACAACAGGGATCTTGACCGGTTTGATACAAATATCTCTGTGACCACAGATTCTTCAAAATATCCGCAGTATTTCGAGAATACGAGCCGCAAAGGACAGGAATTTGATATCAGTGGGTATATACTGGCTCCTAATGACGGTAATTTTCCTGAGGTGGATTCACTGTACAACTTTGAAGTCGATTTCAAAAATATTGACATGTGGATATTACCCATTATTGCACCAAAAGTATTCACGGAAGGATCCGGTTTGGCAAGTGGTAGCGGAAAATTGTGGGGGAATACGGAAACCTATGACTTTAACGCAGACCTGATGGTGGGAACCGAAGATGCCGCCTACCTGAGGCCACGATTTTTGGATACCTATTATTATGCACAGGGTGGAATTAATTTCAGCCGAGACCGAGGGCTTACGTTTCAGGATATCTACCTGATCGATCCCTCCGGGGGTAACGCCATCTTGAGTGGGTATTATGATTTCAATGATTTCACCCCGACCGATAGTATGAATATCCGTCTGGAAATGAATGAATTTCAATTCCTGAATAGTACCTTTGATCCGACACTACCATTCTTTGGGGATGCCTACGGTTCAAGCACAATAACCATTACTGGTACGAATTTTGAACCGGTTTTAAGAACCGAACAACCGGTGCAGATCAGTGATTTCTCGGAAATTTCGATACCATTGCTTGAGGAAACGGAATTTGATGAAGGCAACCGATTTATACGATTTGTGGATTCTTTTGAGGAGGGCGCTGAAACAAATGCAAGTTTTAACAACCGAAACCGGGGAACGACAAACGGTGAATCAGAAGAAGAGGAGGAAGTAGATCTTTCATTCACCGAACGCTTTACTATGGACCTTCAGTTTGTGGCAAACGACCCTATGACCGTTCGCCTTATATTTGATCCTGTAACGGGTGATATTGTAACCGCTGAGGGAACCGGACGTATTAGGATCTTACTTGAGGATGAGAACGTGTCTATGTTTGGCCGGTTTGATATTCAGGGCGGACGGTATCAGTTTGTGGTGGGTGATATTTTTACACGACGATTTGAGATCGAATCGGGTGGAAGTATTGTATGGGAAGGAGATCCTGCCAATGCCCGACTTGATCTGAATGCTATTTACAGCGCCAGGCCGGATATCAATACCCTGAGTACTGCAGGAACCATTGATCCTGATAATACACAGCGGGTTCCTGTAGAGCTGGTTCTTAATATTGGGGGGACTATCTCAAGTATTGAGAATAATTTCTTCTTCAGATTACCGAATACTATTGAGTCTCAGCAGAATTCCACACTCTCCACACAGATCGCGACCATAAACCGGGATGAGGACTTGAAACTTTTACAGGCATCAAATTTTATGCTAATGGGTAATTTCATTCCGGTTTCGTCGGGTGGGCAGGCTCAAAATAACCTGTTTGGAGAAAATCTCTCAGGCAGTGCAGCTGTGTTGAATCCATTGTTATCCAGTCAGGTGATCAACCCATTGCTGTCCAGTCAGATAAATTCGTTATTGAACAGCGATTTGAGTAGTTTAGACGTAGATTTTAATTTAAATACATACAATCAGGTTGACCTTGGAGTTGCGTTGCGACTCTATAATGATAAGCTGATACTTAGACGAGAAGGACAGATAACAGGACGACAATCCAACATCGGTGATTTGGGGGCCACTTACAGGATCAACCGAACATTTGCAGTAACCGCATTTCACCGTCAGGATCTTACCTTTGGAACATTAAACAGCACCGAACAATCACAACAATCTCAGGATATCAACGGCGTGGGCCTTGAAGCTAAGGTAAACTTTAATTCTTGGGATGAATTTTTTAAACGATTATTCTCACCATTCAGGAAATTGTTCGGGATAGAAAATAAAAACGACAATCAAGAAGAAACTGAAAATAGCGGGACAGACAGTCCGGCGTAAAACCATTTGAATGAGTAAAAAAGACAGACTAAGTAAATTTGAAGATCTGATCATAGATCTGCTGAAAAACAGCCCCGATCATAAAATGACAAGAGAACAGATGATCAGCGTTCTTCGCCTTGAAAGTAACAACGAAATAAAAAGACTCGATAAATCGCTGAACCGGTTATCGAATAAGAAACATATTGACCGAAAAGACAACTACGTGATGCTTCCTCAGAAAAGGAAAGCCCGTAAAAAGAGATCAGACTCCGGTGGTGCAAAAACCTATGAGGGCAAGATCGATATCTCTGCCCGTGGTACAGGTTATGTAATAGTAGAGGAGCTGGATCAGGATGTGATGGTTTCCTCAAGAGACCTTGGGTTGGCACTGAATGATGATATCGTAAAAGTGAAGATCACCGGTCAGGATAAGCGAAGTGGCCAACCCCGTGGAAAGCTTCTCGATATTGTGAGGCGAGGGAAAGAATTTTATGTGGGTACGCTAAGGGAGGTCACCAAAGGCAACTTTGTGATCGAAGCCGATACGCAATCGGTTCATACCAACTTTTTTGTGCAGCCTGAACATCTAAACACTGCTCAGGATGGTGATAAGGTGATATTTGAATTGGTTAATTGGGTACATCCGAAAGCCTTACCCGAAGCAAATATCAAATCTGTGCTTGGTAAATCCGGTTCCAACGATGCCAACATCCTGTCAATTCTGGCGGAAAATGATATGGTGGCGGAGTTTCCTAAAGAGGTTGAGGATTATGCTCACCAGATCCCGCTTGAGATTCCGGAAGAAGAGTGCAAACGCCGCAGAGACATGCGTGAAGAAAACATCTTTACCATTGACCCGGCAGATGCCAAAGATTTTGATGATGCCCTGAGTATCAAAAAACTAGATAATGGAAATTATTATCTGGGGGTACATATTGCGGATGTAACCCATTATCTGACACCTAAATCGATCCTGGATCAGGAAGCTCACAAAAGAGGTACCAGTGTATATTTGGTGGATAGGGTGATCCCGATGCTGCCGGAAGTGCTCAGTAATGGGGTGTGTAGTTTGCGACCTAATGAGGACAAACTGACGTACAGTTGTTTCATGGAGATCGATCCTAAGGGGCAACTGGTCGACTATTCGGTTGAAGAAACGGTCATTCATTCCAAACAACGGTTCACCTATCAGGAAGCACAGGAAGTGATAGATGGAAAGGACCATCCATTTAGCCATGAGGTAAATACCACCGCTGAGCTGGCCCGAATTTTACTGGATAAGAGGTTTCGTGAAGGAGCTATAGATTTTGATAATCCCGAGCCGAAGTTTGTATTGGATGATGACGGTAAACCACTTGAAGTGATCATTAAAAAACGCATTTTTGCGAATCGTCTCATCGAAGAATGTATGCTGATGGCCAATAAAACCGTAGCGGCTCACGTTGAGAACATGCGAAAAAAATCCGGAAAGAAACGTTCGAAGGATCTTTTTCCTTTCTTCTATAGAGTTCATGACAAACCGGATGGTGAAAAGCTGGCGGGTATAGCCGAGCAGGTGAAACCGATCGGTATCAACTTTGAGGTTGGTAATGACATGAGCCCTAAGAAGATCAATAACTTGCTTGAAAAGGTGAAGGACACCAACCTGGAGTATATTGTAAACGGGCTAATGTTGAGAGCCATGGCCAAGGCCGAGTATTCTCCGAATAATGTTGGACATTTTGGTTTAGGTTTTAAACATTACGCACACTTTACAAGTCCGATCAGACGTTACCCGGACGTGATCGTCCATCGTTTGTTAAAAGGCTATAATTCCGGAGCGAGGGTTTATACCTACGACCAGCTTAAAAAGGATGGTGAACACTGCAGCGAAAGAGAGAAAGTAGCTGTAGATTCGGAGCGAGATTCGATCAAACTGAAACAGGTTGAGTTTCTAAGTGATAAAACGGGTGAAACATTTGAAGGAACCATTAGTGGAGTCATGGAAAGAGGTATTTTCGTAACTCTGAAAGATATTTATTGTGAAGGAATGATCAGGATCAGTGACCTGAAAGGTGATTATTATGTTTATCATGAAAAAAGACATGCTTTGGTTGGTCGCAAAAGTAAGAAGCAATTTCAGCTTGGCGATGAGATCAAAGTGCGTGTTAAAAGCACCGACCTGCAGAAAAGGCAGATCGACCTTAGTTTAGCTCAGTAATTTCTCATTTTTACGTTTATGAAGACCAAAATTTTCTCCATACTCTTTATCGGACTTATGATCCTGGCTGCAGATTCTATGTCTGCTTTTGCTCAGTATTATCCTTTTGGAAAGAACCGTGTTCAATACGAAAAATTTGAGTGGCGGTACGTACAATCCACTCACTTTGATGTGTATTATTATGGAGAAAAGAATTATGAGTTGGCTGAATTTGCAGCTAAAAGTATTGAATCGGCCTATAAGCAGCTAAGTGAGGATTTTGATCATGAGATATCGAACCGTATTACCCTGATCATCTACGATTCTCATAACGATTTCTCACAAACCAATGTGGTTAATTTGCCAACAAACGCGGAAGGCATTGGTGGAGTGACCGATAAAATGAAGAACCGTATGACAGTACCATTTGCCGGTGACTATGCGGATTTCAGAAGAACACTGCATCATGAGTTAGTTCATGCCGTTTTCAACGACATGTTTTATGGTGGAACCATCAATTCCATCATTCGAAATAATATTCAGCTGGTTTTTCCACTTTGGTTTGAAGAGGGTCTCGCAGAATATACCGCGCTGGGCTGGGACACTAACACGGACATGTACATCCGGGATGCCGTTATTAATAACTATCTTCCACCTATTCCATATTTGAGTGGTTATTATTCATACCGAGGGGGACAAGCCGTTTGGAACTACATTGTTGAGCAATACGGCAGGCAAAAGATTGGTGAGATTTTACAGCGCATAAAAACATCCCGAAGTGTGGAATATGGTTTACAACAGTCCATTGGTTTGAATATTGAGGAACTGTCCAAGGTTTGGCAGGATGCCCTTCAGGAGCGTTATTATCCGGAAGTGGCTGAACGTGAACGAGCCGATATGATCTCAACCTTGTTAACAGAGCGTGGTGATTACGGTTCCTATAATACCAGTCCATCCATTTCCCCACAGGGCGATAAGATCGCGTTTATTACCAACAAGCGTGGGTATTTTGATGTGGTGGCGATCAGTGCCATTGATGGCCGAAAACTGAAGACTTTGATCCGCGGAGAGGATGATCCTGAATTTGAGGAACTCAATATTTTAAATCCCAACATTGCCTGGTCACCCGATGGCCGAAAAATCGCCATGTCAACGAAATCAGAGGGGAGAGATGATCTTGCGATCATAGATTATGAGACTACTGGAGTTACTAAAGTGAAATTCCCGGACCTTGATGCAATCGGATCGATATCATGGTCACCTGACGGTGAAAAGATCGCCTTTGACGCTAATATTGGGCCTTATCAGGATATCTTCGTGTATAACCTTAGTACTCAGAAACTCACGAATGTCACGGGTGATTTCTTTTCAGACATGCAACCGGTTTGGGGTCCTGACTCCGAGCATATCTATTTTGTATCCGATCGAGGGGATAAGGTTGAACTCCATAACTATGCACTGAATTTTGATCTATTGAGTACGGAAAGTATATACCAGACAGATCTGTATCGGGTTCGAGTAAATTCCACAGAAGCGACTCAGCTTACCGATACCCCAATCTGGAGTGAGAAATCTCCCAAAACCACCCGTGATGGTCGTATGGTCTTCATATCAGATAAAAATGGCATACAGAACGTCTATGAGTTTAATCTGGATACCCGGACTTCAACCCCGCTCACGAATCTACAGACCGGTGCTTCTCAAATATCTATGAGTGCTGACGGTTCAAGATTAGCTTTTAATTCTATAAATGAAGGGTACCTGGATATCTTCCTTTTACGCTCACCATTTGACCGAAGGAAATCTGGGGAACTTACACCCAATTACTGGGCACAACGGCGAGCTACCGAATCAGACGCAGAACGTGTACCTGCCACAAAATATGCCCGAGAAATGTTCAGTGTAGCGGGAGCAGGATTACCGGTTGGAGAGGATTTGGCTACTATAGCGGATGATACGACCCAGGGTAATCAAACCGATGTTCAGTCTGCAGGCATAGATACAACAGCCATCGGTGAAACAGGCGGACAGGTTCAGGAAGAAGAAAATAACAATGAGATCGATTTCCGGAATTATGTATTTAGTACGGAAGTCATGGAAGACACAACCATTGTACTGGAAGACATTGAGAATTTTCAGCCGGAAAATACTCTGACTGAGGATGGACGCTTTCAGCCCAAGGAATATCGACTCCGATTCTCAACGGATATCTCATACAATCCATCTATTGTGGCCTCTACCTATGGGACCTATGCGCTGACACAGTTTATTATCAGTGACCTGCTTGGTGATCATCAGATCGCATTGGGTACGAACTTTGTGACCGATCTCAGAAACAGTGATTACTCGCTGCAGTATGGGTACATGAAAAATCGCACCAATTGGTTTTTCAGTTATTTCCACTCTTCCAGACAATATCAGACCTTTTATGGTGAGAATATAAGGTTCAGAACCTACGGTGGGGGTGTAAATGCCCAGTATCCAATCAGTAAATTCAAGCGAGTGGATGCCGGATTCTCCTTCATGGGGATCACACGTGATTACAGTTCTGTAAGTGACCTTTATGCCGGCAGCAGCTTTAACCTGAATCAGGATCCTAACCAAAGCAGTTTCTTTTTGTATCCTGAAGTGATCTTCACTAACGATCAGACTTTGCCCGGGTTTATTACTCCACAGGGGGGTAATAGGTATTCCATTGGTTTATCCGGAAGTCCCGGAATTGGAAATAACGCACCACAGTTTGTATCCGTACTGGGCGATTATAGAAAATATTTTAACCTCGGATCCCGGTACAGTTTTGCCGTCAGAGCTTCTGGTGCTGCTTCGGTTGGACCTGATAAACAAACATATTTTATGGGAGGTCGTCTTGGGTGGATCAATCAACGGTTCAACCAGAATGGATTGTCCTACGATAAACTCACAGACAGTTTCTTCACCGTTCCGGCTTTACCGGTCAGAGGATACGCTTATAATAGTATCTACGGCAGTAATTTCTCACTGATCAATGCAGAATTCAGGTTTCCATTGTTTGCGGCCATCGTACCGGGAGCAGTTCCAATATTACCACTTTACAATGTAACCGGTGTCGCTTTCCTTGATGTCGGGTCAGCCTGGGGCGATCGTATTGATTATGGATTGATCGATGGCAATGGAAACGATATCATTAACGAGTCCAAACTGGATTTCAAAATAGCGGAAGAGCGAACAGGTACGTTTGAGCTTAGGGATCAGAACGGTAATTTACTTGGCTCAGGTCCTGCCCCTTATCTTGATGGTGATATTCTTATGGGTGCCGGTTTTGGACTTCGTACTATCCTGTTTGGCTTACCATTCAGATATGATGTAGGCTGGCCTTATCAGCGGAGTGGTTTTCTATCCAAACCGATCCATTATTTCAGTATCGGAATCGATTTTTAGGATCCACTATCTGGCATAAAAAGTTTCTACGGCTAAGAGGCGGTCAAACTTTCGTTCTGGATCATTGAAGTACACATAGCTCATGTATTCCTGAACGTTTGGTGAATTGTTATCGGAAAGTGAGGTAAGATCAATATGCCCGGTTTCATCGAGCAAAATGTATTGATAGCTGTAGATGCCTTCCTTAAGTAACTGACTATTTTTCCATAAGCCTGTGGTAGAGTCAAATGCCATTACACTTTCAGATGTGGCAGACCACTGATTAAAATCCCCAAGTATATAGATATTGTTATCTGGAGTAAGGCTATCGGAGCCATCTAAACGGAAAATGACTCTTGCATAATCGGCTCGTTTAGAAGATGCAGGTGAATAAGCTCTGAATGAAGAGGAAGTACCAAAGTCAGAATTTAGAAAATTTACAACATCCTCTCTGAGGGTAACTTTGGGTGGGTTAGAGCCGGGATCCCATTCAACGATGTGTGTGTTATTCTGAGAAAACGAATTCAGGTTCTTGATAACGTAACCGACGTTTGCAGGAAAGGCATTGGATTGAGTGAGATCAAATTTAGCTGTACCCGGAGTGTTGAAGTCGTATGAGTCAGTAAATCTGGAGTCCGACCAGAAGCGGTTTTGGACGTAAGAAAAACTAAGGTCGAATTCAGGATACTTCACAAGATCGGGGACATCATAAGTGCTGAATAAACGATGTACAGGCATGAACCTATTTCCGGAGTTGAATAGTGTCTGTGAAGTTGAACTGAGCTCTCCTTCATTTTCGGTGATAAAAAAGGGGAGAGAAAATAATTCTTGGCCACTTTCAGGATCTGTGACGTGTAGCAGGTAATTTCCACTGCTCGTAAATTGGATTTCATTCAAGGGGATCCTCATTTCGTAGTGAATGTAATCGGGGCCTCGAGACTGACTCACTTGTCCACCACCAAGAATGAGTTCGCCAATACCATTCAAATACCAATCCTGGGGGATGTTACTGGGTGCCCATGTTTTACTGTGGTGTGTAAAGGTGATCCTGAATTGCCCGTTAATATCGGTCAGTTCATCAAAAGATAGAGTCAGATGGTCATCAGAATTGAGTTCTAATACCGGTGGGTTATTCTGAGCATTATTGGCATAAAGCTGAACACTTTTGAATGAAGCAGGAACCGGATTTTGGTTTGGTACCAACACCACACTGTTAACCGAAGAAGTTTCACCTGCTGATGCAGAAGCAGAAGAAGTATTCAAGGTTGAAGAACAACCTGAAAACTGACTCAACAAGAGTAGCACACCGGCCAAAAGCAGCCAATCAGGTTTTTCTTTGATGATATGGATAAACTTCAGGTTCAAATTATTCGGATGATACCACTGAAATACTTCCTCTGAAAACAAAATTAGCCGGACCCGATAAGATCAGCTGATGATAGGTTTGGGTCTTAGCATCATAATCAAAAGAAGCGGTTAAATTGCCCCCTTTAACCTGTACCTGATACCCATTATGGCCCTCTTCATGTCCGAATTTGTGATGGGTTGCAATGGCTGAGGCCAGGGCACCGGTTCCACAAGCAAGGGTGAGGTCTTCTACGCCTCGCTCATAGGTTTGCAGGGAGATCTGATTGCCATTATCACAATGAACAAAATTAACGTTGGTACCCGGTGGATCTACGGATTCGTGATACCGGATCTTACGACCGGTCTCAACAAGATCATCCACTTCATCCAGGTGTTCCTTATCCACAAAATGTACAAGATGTTCGGTAGCTGCATCGGCTTTGATGAAAGGGAGGCCATCCACCATTATCTCTTCTGCTTTTACATGAACCGGAAAGTGAATACTCACGGTATTATTAGCATGGATCTCAGCTTCGTACACATTCTGATGCACATTAAAAGTCTGGGACGAACCGAACCCAAAGTGATGCGCATACATGGCCAGACAGCGTGCACCGTTGCCACACATGCCCGCATCACTGCCATCAGCGTTTCTGTAGATCATAGTGTAATCCACATCTTCACGTTTTGCTTCCTGAAGGACCAGAATGCCATCAGCCCCGATACCAAATTTACGGTCACATAGATCCGGGGTGAAGGCAATGATATCTTCAAGGGAAAATCTGTAATTGCGGTTATCAATGACCACAAAGTCATTGCCCGCACCTTCCATTTTATGAAATGAGATCTTCTGCATAATTACTCCACAAAAGCCGGTATATGTTGCCAGTTATTATCTTTTGATATCACAGGATCGAGTCCCCTCATTAGCATGGAAAAACGCAGTGATATCGCAATAAATATTAGTTTAGGGTTTACGTTCTGCCGAATGGCTGACCTAAATGAATCAAGATGATCGATCATCTCCTCAAGCTTTGCCTCTCCAAGAGAGCCCACAAATTTCTGGATCGATTCCAGCTGATCGATGTTGGTTACGAATGTTCGGTTCTCTGTTTCACGATAGACCATCAGATCCCGGATATACATCTCTATCAGGTTAGTGATCGAGATCAAACCCTCAATGTTGTTTGAGCTTTGCCAGTCCTGCACCAGTGTTGATAACCCGGCGGCATCCTGACTGAACGCCATACGCATGAATTCCACCACCGATTCACGGTTCTCTTTCAGTTTTTTGACATCAAAGAACCGGGTCATGGCGTAATTTCCACCAGAAACCCTCGCCAAATAAGCAGCATCATCAGGACTCAATCCATCCACATCCATCAATCCCTGTTTTATTTCCTTATCCTTCAGTGTGCCAAGTGGAATATGCTGACAACGGGACGTAATGGTAGGTAACAGGCTTTCGTAACTTTCAGTGGTGAGGATAAACATCAATCTATCAGAAGGTTCCTCAAGCATTTTAAGGAAGGCATTTGCGGTTTCCTTACGCATGGTTTCAACCTGTGTCATGATCACCACCACCCGGTTACCCTCATTCGGTTTCAGTTTGGCAATAGGACGGATGTCTTCTCTGAAATAATCAATAGGATAAAATGCCTGCCGATTCTTGGAAGATTCATCATCCAGTGAAGGACGTTGTGAAAAGCCTATGATTTCGTAAGGATCTTTGGCTAGTAACTCCAGTCGGTCTCTCAGTTCTTCCGTTTTAACTGTGGTTGGTTTTGGGATGAACACATGTATATCAGGATGGGTGAACCAGGATGATTTTTTTGAGGTGGCATATTCACCGAGATCACTCAGGTTACTGATGCCATTTATGGCCTCAGCCAGTGCAAGTGCAAAAGCCGTTTTGCCAATACCACCGGGCCCTGAAAGCAGGTAAGCATGACTGATCCGATCGGAAGCAAGAATTCTCTCCACCTGATCTTTAGCCCGTTTCTGCCCGATGATACGCTTATTGCCAAATTTAATAGTCATTCGTTCTATTCCTCCCAGATAAAATCAAAAAGCAAAATGCCGGATGTAATGGTCACCCCGGCAAAACCAACTAATGCAGTAATATTGTTTAAAGATGCAGCCCCTCCATCCACGAATGCCGTTTTACTGATATCGGCAAGTAGCAATACTAACGGCATGAACAAAGGAATACTTAATACAGAAAAGATCGCCCCCTTGCGGTCAGCTTGCGAGACGACCGCTGCGGTCATGGTAGCCACTCCTGAAAGTCCGGCTGTACCTACCAGAAGCATGATCAAAAAGGCCGTCCAGGATTGAATACTAAGGTTCATCAGAAAAATGTAGCCGGCAAATGTGGTCACATTAATAAGCAGGGTGAACAGGTAATTATAGATCAGCTTACCGCTGTACACGTTGGTTCCGTTAGCATAGATCCGTAAGAGGTCGAAGGTCTTTTTGTCGGTTTCTGAAATAAAACTACGGCTGAGGGCCGATAAAGCCGCAAAAAGTATAATGATCCAGACCAAACCTGATTTGGGACCCGGTTCCAGCTGATCAGCGCGAAGAGTAAATAATACCAGCAGCATGGATGCAGCTACAAATGCCAGAACCATGTTAAAAGCGAATCGCGTGCGCAATTCTATACGCAGGTCTTTCATTAAAATAGTATAAGTGCTTCTGATCCAGCTCATGGTCAAGTTTAAGGATTTTAGCGGGCTATTGATAGAAATAAAGCCCGGATAAGGTAACTAATTTAGTATGCGAGAGGGCGTTGCTATCCCTCTCGTTTAAAAACCGGATCTAATTCTGGAGTTGTTCTAAAGCAAGTTCAATAGCCCGGGTTAGCTGAGGGTCTCTTTCCATGAGTCGGTCCTTAAAGGTGTTAGTAACCTCGATATCGGGAGATACACCGGTTCTTTCCAGGTTATCTTTTCCGTCAAGGGAATAGACTCCCCATGAAGGTAAACGGTAAAAGGATCCATCTACCAATCCTTTGCCGGAGGTAAAAATGATCCACCGGTATGTTTCGGTTCCTAATACAGTACCAAGACCAAGTTCCTTAAATCCGGCAGCAGTAACTTCAGCATCACTGAGGGACTGTTCGTTGATCAACAGGATGATCGGTTTGGCGGCCGGTGTAAAATTAGGCTGAGAAGCGAAATCACCGCCCCGATATTTCCATTGCAGATAAGGCTTTTGTGACAGGAATTGCAGCACATCGTTATGAACATTGCCACCGGTATTATATCGAAGATCAAGGATAAGTGCGTCTCTATGATAGGCTTCTGAGGTCATCTCGACCAGGAAGTTTTCCAATTCACCACCACCCATATTTTTCATATGTATATAGGCGATCCGCTCCTCACTTTCGTCATCAACGATACTCTGATTGAGTTCGACCCATTCGTCATAAAGGTTATTTCGGGTTGAAAAGTAACTGTCCGGATGGATCTTCAAAATATATGAGTCATTCCCTCTTTCAAAAGTGAGGTTCACTTCTTCGGGCATAGAAGGGGAGTTAAAGTACATCTCCCGGTTTGAATCAGGATCTATGGCTTTGCCATTTACCGCAGTTAGTACATCTCCGGGAAGAATGTCCGTCTCAGCTATATCTGCAGGACCATTACTTATGATATGTTTTACCGTGTATGGGTTGTTTTCCTCAAACAGTATGCCTGTTGATATGGAAACCGTCGAGTAAAATTCCTCTTCTTCTTCACCTGAGGTGCTAAAGCCCATGTGTGATGAATTCAGCTCACCAAGCATATCATTAAGAAGCCGGCTAAGGTCATTTCTGTTGTTGACATGAGGAAGGAAGTCCCGGTACCGGTCACGGATATTTTGCCAGTCAATGTTATGAAAGGTTTCGTTGTAGAAGTTTTCCTCAATATTTGCCCACAATTCTTCAAACATCTGATCGAACTCGTTTCTAAGGTTTCGGTTGAAATCATGGTTGATCTCGATCTTTGTTGCCTTGGCTGAAGCGGGATCCAGTTCATAAATATCACCGCGGGATGCCCCATAGAGCGTGCCATCTACATTCAGGATGTTACTCACAAAGCTGATTCCCTCAAATTTCTTGGTTTCAGGATTTTCAAACGGCTGAAGAGTCGTTACATATAGAGCTGAGTTACCTTCATCGTGATTACTGCCGTACAGGATCATGCTCTTATCCCCATCCTGAACCACAAAGGGAGCATATTGTGAGCCGAACCGTTCTCCGATCACAGTCAGCCGTTTCATCAGGTCCTGAGGGTTAATGGAGATTTCGATCTCTGTTTCGGGGTTTTCTTCCTCTCCGTTTTCTTCTTCCTTCACTGTCTCCATAAACAGATCATCAAATTTATCGGACTTGAATGGTTCTTGATAAACATCGAGGGCCATTTGGAAGAGATCCGTTTCGCCACCACCCCGGGGATAGGATGGCTGTGTTCTGGATGAATAAAAATAGATGTATTTACCATCGGGCGACCAAAATGGATCCGATTCTGAAACTCCGGTTTTGGTTAGATTTAAAGTTTCTTTTGAGTCAATATGGTACGTAAAGATATCATGCTCAAAATCTCGAATTGCCGTGTAAAGTACATATTCATTATTAGGAGAGAAGCGAGGTTGCTGATTCTGAAACCCCCAAAATTCGTCTTCTACGATCAATTTACTTTCGAGGGATCCCAGATCCATTAAACGCAGTTCACTTCGGCCGCTCAGATAAAGTGCCATGCTGCGGTCAGAGTTCATTTCCAATGCCCGGTTATTTTGATCGTCAGTTGTGATCTGTTTTTCTTCACCGGACCCGTCAGCTTGAATGGTAAACAGATTTTGATATCCATTTGAAGTTTGATTGAACAGCAGAGTTTTGTTATCCGCCATCCATTTTACTTCGAGAACCCGTCCCATTGGGTCTGTTTCAATTTTACGGACGAATTTTCCTTTGATATCAGATACAAATAATTCCCCCCGCGATATAAAAGCTACCTTGTTTTTATCGGCTGAAACATCGAAGTAGGAGATCTCTCCCTCAACATTAAAACTTTGTTCTTTAGATAAAGTCTGGTTCTTCAGAATCCGGATCGGAACCTGTTTTGAGCTCTGAGTGCTTACATCATACGTGTAGATCTGATAATCTCTTTCAAATACTACGGTTTCGCCGTCAGCACTAACCTGTGGGTAGAAGATGGAGGTGTCAAAATCAGTAAGCTGCAATTTCTGATTCCCGTTCAGGGTGTAAAGGTTATACTCACCGTTGCTTTCGTCTGAGGCAAAATACAGGGTACCATTGCGATCGGTGGTTGGCCAAAGGTCTTTGCCTTCCCATTCAGTGAGTTTATAGTACACCTCAGAGTCAGTGTTGTAAGATTTTATGTCAGGATTGTAGGGCCCCCGGTATTTCTTTCGCTGAGGGAAGATGAAGCTCTCCCACGATTCATTGAAGTAATAGGTAGCCTCTTCAGGATGTTTTACCAGATTATGCACGGTATTGTGATAATGGCTGAACAATCTTGCCGGGGTTCCTCCGGATTTACTCACAGTGTACACACTGGCTCGGTTATATCGGTCAGACCGAATAAAGATCTCATCAGAATCCCAGTTCCAGGACTCAACCTGGTCATCGGCCTGATGGAAGGTCAGTTGCCGGATCTCCCCACCGTTGATCGGCATCAGGTAAACATCATTATTTCCATATTGGTTGGAAGTAAAGGCTACCCATCGTCCATCGGGGGAAATGGCTGGGGCACTTTCCTCACCATCCATCCCGGTTAATCGCACTGCCTGACCACCGGTAGCTGAGACCTTCCAAAGATCACTTTCATACGCAAAGATAATGGTTCGCCCATCCGGAGAGATAGCAGGATGGGTAGTGAAGTACACCTCATTTTGGGCTGAGGCTGGATTGAGGCCGGATAGAGCTAAAATAAATGAAATAACGACGTATGGTAAGATCCTCATGAGAACGCTTCAATTGATTAAGATTTAAGAAAGGTTACTTAAACACCAAGTAAATCACAAAGAGGAGGGCTGAAAATTTTTTATCTTACTCATTCAAAATCGCAGAATTAAACTTTGATTGATTATCACTTCGGTGCCTATATTCGGTTGCTGAGTTTTAAAAATTATTTGTCAGGATATTACATGAATTTATTTTCGTTGCTGGATGAAATTACTGTTCTCCCAAACCACATTGCAGGCTCAAAAAAGGAGCTCATCAATGCATTGGTGGATACGTTAAAGGATAAGGTTGACAGTAATGAGCAACTTGAGGATGTACGAAAAGCCGTTTTTGAACGAGAAGAGATCATGTCTACCGGGGTAGGCAAGGGGCTGGCCATTCCGCATGCCAAAACCAAAGCCGTGAGTGAAAACCATGCGGCCTTTGCACTGCTGAAAGATCCCCTCGACTTTGATTCTATCGATAATGAACCGGTTCGCCTGGTATTTCTTTTAGTTGGGCCCGAATCCAAGAATAGTCAGCATATCAAACTTTTAAGCCGTATTTCCCGCCTGATGAACAGTGGCTCGTTCCGTGAAAAGATACTGGCCTGTACTTCCTCAGATGAAATCCTGGAAGCATTCAGAATGGAAGAAGAAAAATATTTTGTGAATTAGATGAAGCATTTATTCCGAACTGCAATACTCATTCTTCTTTTTGCAACTTCGGACTATTTGTATGCTCAAAATTTAGGATCGGTCATAGAAAATGCACCCAATCAGGAGGCTTTCTGGTCTGTGACGGTCCGTGATCATCAGGGCTATATTTTAGAGAAGCACAACTCTGACAAGGTGATCATCCCGGCATCCAATCAAAAGCTCGTAACAACAGCGGCACTTCTGGATCATTTTGGAGCCGATTATCAGTTTGAAACGGTGATCTACGGTGATGGCAGTCTATCCGAGGGAACCTGGGATGGAGATCTTATCATTGTGGGAAGCGGTGACCCCTCCATCAGTGGAGATCTGTATGACGGTAACCGGTATCATGTGTTTGAGAGTTATGTCAGGCAATTGAAAGAAGCAGGAATTCAGCGTATAAACGGTAACCTGATCGCAGATGTGTCTTTGTTTGATGAGCAAGTGTACCCTAAAGGGTGGGACTGGTACGACTTCTCCTTTTACTATGCCGTTCAGATCAGCCCGCTTTCATTCAATAATAACACGGTGGATCTTGAGGTTTTTGCGGATGGAAATATCGGCGATACTCCAAGGATTACCTGGTTTCCGGATAGTACTGATTATGTGACCTTCATCAACCAACAGGTGATCACGCACCCGAATACAGAATACGATGAATATTATCGGAGAGAGTTGGGAGGTAATACCATTACGCTTGGGAGTACGCTGCCTCAGGGATATTATGAAGATGAGTCACTTTCTGTGAATGACCCTCCGGTATATTTTTTACACTCATTCCGTAACTACATGGCTGAGAATGGCATTGAGGTAGAAGGAGAGCTGGAAGTATCATATGATGGGCTGCAGACATCCGGTATGGAGCCGCTTGCCATACACCGGTCATATCCAATGGGAAAACTGATCGAGTGGACGAATAAGGAAAGTGACAACTTCTACACTGAAATGATGACCAAAACCCTGTCAGCTCAAAAAAGTGGAGTAAAGGGAAGTTTTGAGGATGGAATTTCACAGATCCGTGAATTTCTGTTTGAGATAGGTTTGGATACCATGCACGTACAAATGAATGATGCCTCAGGAATGGCGGGTGGAAATTTCAATACCACTGAGAATCTATCAAAGTTACTGGTGGAGATGCAGTCTCATGAATGCTTTGAAGCCTATTTTAGTAGTATGTCGGTGGCC
>OBLN01000236.1_pt1 | contig 20232 bp, 16 predicted proteins | sample 1519301 | NCBI WGS metagenome assembly OBLN01 (sample SAMEA2452533, study PRJEB22499) | sediment metagenome | reverse complement strand
AGAGATTCCAGGAATGCTACGATGTTGCTACCGTAACACCAACCGACGAATACGTCAAGGTCTACGACGGTGCACGCAAGAAGCTCGAAGATCTGGGACTTGTATTCTAAGTCCAAAATCCACGTGATAAATTAGTTTATCACTTCCCTAGCAGCCAGCGACTTATCACCGCTGGCTCACCCTATTTTTTATATGATAATGTATTTAAATCGGATATCTCATGGGATATGACCTACAAAAATTCAGTGTTTTCATCACGCCAGAGCATTTTCTTCTCCGGAGTCGAGTGTGAAGAGGCAGGATGAACCCGTTAACTCTACCATCCTGCGGATGAACTCAAAATCAGGCTCATAGGACAGCGTGAATATATTCAGAGCTGTCTGAGGTACTTTCTGAACTATACTTTCAATATCACCTTCTAAAGCATAGGTGTTGACGTTTGGAAGTCTTGCCAGTTCAGCGAGTGTCTTAATATATTCTTCTGCTATCCTTTTCTGTCCTTCCTCACCAACAGCGCTTATGAGGTTCATTGAAGCCCCCCATTTTCTCTTGAGCTTGTATCCAATGAGAATTGCAAGGTCCATATTTCCAAGATTCATGCTGATCTCCCAGTCCGGGCTTTTGTCATTTATCCAGACGTTAATTGATTTGTGTCTTCCAAGGCCGGACTTTGGATGGGCTGCGTATATCACAACACCTGTACGGATATGTGATGCCTTTTGTATGATTGTCCGAATGTCCTCTTCTCTCTTTTTTGATAACGGTAGTTTCAGAAATAGGATATTCGGGCGGAAGAACGCCCCGCCCAGGGCTTCCATGCCTGCAATAAGGTTATCTTCAAAAGATGGTGCATCTATTATTGTCCATGACGAGAACACACCTTCATCCTGGAATGATTTTGTGATATCCGGCAGTCTTGAGTATAGTTCCATTTCATCTACTTTGCCTGTAAGACCTAAAATTTTAATAAATCCTTTCGGATAGGAGATATCTCTTATCAGATTGAACATACCTCGCAGTTCCTGTGGATCTTCTATGGGTACCAATAGATTTGCTGTCCATGCCCTTTCCCTGGATACAGTAATGTCGTTGACTCTCTTTGCCGCCCATTCGGCCAGTGCTACAAAAAGTCCGCTGCGCACATCTCCAAAAGGCGCTTTGAGATGTTTGTGTAAAAGAAAGCTATGTATGGATACAACAACAACCATTGCCACAAGAGTGAATGTAGAGTTCACTGTGAACATTACAAAAAGACAACCTGCTGCTCCAAGGAACGATACAGCCAGAGGTATCCTGAAGAGAGGCCTGAAGCTAACCAGATTCAGGCTCTGTTCCATGAAAACCACCACATTGATCATTGCATATGTGAGCAGGAAAAACATGGTGATAAGGGGAGCAATAGCATTAAGGTCTCGAAGCATTAATGCAATAAGTACGATTGCACCTGTGAATATTATAGAGTTCCTAGGTTCACCTGATTGTGTTCTTATTGAGAACCATTTGCTTTTTGGCAGTATGCTGCTATCTCCCAAGGCTTGCAATATCCTTGGTGCACCAACGATGGAAGCCAGTGCAGAAGAGAAAGTTGCTCCAAGCAGGCCCGCCACGACTATAGGTTTCCATGCTGCGCGTTCTATCATGATGGTGTAATTGCTGACAAGTTCATCCGGGGTTGCGGAGCGGATCAGCCAGTAAGCCAGTAAAAGATAAATGATAGTGCCTAGTACAATTGCTGACATGGTGCCCACCGGGATACTCTCACGTGGATTTTTCAATTCTCCTGACATGTTCGCTCCGGCCATGATACCTGTGGCTGCAGGGAAAAATACTGCAAAAAGTGCCCAGAATCCAATTCCTGTGAACATGTTCTCAGAAGAACCAGAAAATGTTCCCCACCATGTTATGGGCTGCTGTGCCGGAACCGAATATAATGTCCAGAATATAGAGATCAGGGAGCCGACGGTGATTGCCAAAATTACGTACTGAATCCTGAATGCAAGGCTGGCACTTATGTAAGCGATGATGAATAGGGCTGCAAAGGTGCCCAGATCTATAAGAATTGCCGGATGGTCCGGGAATATCCATTGCCAGCCGCTACGGAAACCAAATATATACATAGCTACTGCAAGAGCCTGTGCCAGATAAAGTGGAATACCAATGCTCCCTCCTACTTCGAGTCCCAATGACTGGGAGATAATCGAGAAAGCACCGCCTGCACCTATACGGATATTGGTTGTTATCGAGGAGAGTGATAATCCAGTTAGAAATACTATGCCGCATGAAAGCAGGATAATAAGCCAGGCACCCAGAAGACCTGCATTTCCCACTATCCACCCTTCTCTCAAGTACATTATCACTCCCAGAATTGTGAGTATAGTTGGTGTGAAAACACCATCAAAGGTACCGAAAAGTTTGCCTTTAGCTACCTCGTGTTCATGAACTTGCTCCTGTAATGTAGGCTCTTGAGCATCAGTTGGAAAATTATTAGTCTCTACCATTATGTCCCCAATTATGATGGGCTATACGACTAATAATAGTTGTTGGACTTTGTAGAAAACGTGCAACTTAAAATATCACAGAATACATGAAGCAATAGATTTGATGGGCATTAGTTATGATAAAAAAGACGAAGGGATTAGATGTGTTTTGTTCAACAAACTCGTTATTTTATTTAGACAGTGTTCGTAGTATCATGAAACAAAAATCACAACTGCTGTTTGAACAGAATTTAATATCTTTTCAAACCGGCTCCCCCGGAATATCTCCCATAATCTCATATGAGATCTTCCTATAGAGTGTCAGGTACTCCTCGGTGGGTTCCATGTCATATTCTGAGCGGATGTTGTAGCATTTGTTGAAGGGTTTGCCTTCTGGGGGGTTTTTGAGGCGGTCAACATATTTGGCGTATATTTTAGCTACCAGTTTGTTGGCTTCGGAGAGTGTCAGGTGAGTTGCCATCTGTGCCATCTCACCCATGAACCGGGATTCCAGTCCGGAGGAGTGATCAGGGGTACTTCCCAGGCGACCGGTTGGTCCTAACAGCATATTTCTTCCGCACACAGTGTCTCCTATTGCCTGTGCAGCAGTTTCATAGAGCATCATGTCGGTACAGATACCGGCAGCATTCCAGTAGTATCTTGCAGTATAATAGTTCATATTCCTGGAAATGGCAAGTGATGCCATGTTGGATGCCCACAATATCTCCCTGGCAGAGGATGAGCCTGTTTCAGCATGCACTGCACCGGATGCGTGTATGCTTGAGTGTGCCAGCACCTTGGATTGCAGGGTCTCTGCCACATCTATGATTGCAAGTCCTTCAGGGGAACCAATGCATGGTCCTCCGTAAACAGGTACCTGTCCTGAAATATAGTGGTTGCCGTGTTCCTGATGGTAGATGCATTTTGACAGGGTTTCATAATCTACTTTCAGGTCGTCCATGTAGACTTCCTGAGGGTCGGCACTTGAATAAAGCTCATCTGATGATACAAGTAAGGATGATGTAGTAAGAGTTGAGGTACTAGGACCCATGAGTGCAAGCCCCTCTCTTCCGGCTATCTTTGTAGCCAGTCTCTCATTTCTGGATGCCTTGAGAACTGCAAGCATCTCCAGCGGACTCTTGGGTTGTATATACTCCCCTCCGAATTGTTTCATGGCTCCGCTGTAGATTCCCTGTACAACATTTTCCTGTACAGAACTTAAATTAATGTAAAGGAAATTCTCCTCTGATACGCTTCCACCCATGGGGCCACCTATGATTATAGGCGGGTATGAGACCATAGGGTAGCGGTTTGGCACAACTACTTTTTCCTTGAGCCTTCCGATCTCAAGTGGGTTTGTGGTGTTCAGGGCCTTTAAAATATCTTCTTCATCGATATTGATAACTCGCTGGGTGCTTCTGCAGAATATCCCTACGGAATGAAGAAGTTCAATGCCTGCTTCAAAAACAGAATCAGCGACTTCAAGGTCTTCCGGTACAAAAACAGAAGGATCATACTCTATTTCGTATTTAAGGGCCAGCTCCTCTGATTTTTTGAAAACTTTAATGTCATGCTCTCTTTCAGTCCGTTTTTCTCCATCGATAGCATATTTCAGGTACTTGTAGATGTTTTGCATGATCATTCTCCTATTTAGAAAAAGAATAGCCCTATCAAATGATCAGATAGATTAAGTTTTTTTCTAATAAAAAGTAGTCATTTGTTTCTTCTATTTATATTTTGTCACTCATTCACACTGTAAATTACAACTTATTTTGCAAATACAGTGTATTGATATTGACCTCAGATAATTTGGTGAGAATATAGTATGATTAATTTGATGATCATTATATGTAAAATTCTTTTTCACTCCATGATAATAACATGCATGGCCAATATCTTTTATTTAAGTTGTTAATCTCAGCATATTATCTGAGTTCGATATTTTCATAAAATGCTCATTTCTTATCTCTATCTCCTTTTTCCGTTGTCACTTTTTAGAATTACTATTTATATTTTATGTCTTGTACTAATATTAGCAAAATCCTCTGAATTTTAGTATTCATGGGAGATATTTTGAATGTAATGTTTATTACATACTAATTTATTTGTGTGTGTAATTTTCAAAAACACATTCATAAGACTTCATGTATTTTCATTTTTCTTAAGATGTCTGTTTTCCTAACGAGGTATTTAATCTCCTATTTATGTCTTTCTAAGCTTGTTCTTTCTTTTTTGATATATAAAATTATCTACTTGGCTATGGAAAAATATATATACTGGTGAACCCCATTTGTCACTTATCACACTATGGAGTTTGAATATATGGCAGAATATACACCCAAAGAAAGATTAGCACGTGCATTGAAAGGTCAACCTGTTGACAGGATGCCTGCTGTCTCAGTAACCCAGACCGGAACAGTTGAACAGATGGAAGCCTGTGGTGCCTTCTGGCCGGAAGCCAATGATGATGCAGAAAAGATGGCAACACTTGCAGAAGCAGGTCACACAGTAGTAGGATTTGAAGCTGTGCGCGTACCTTTTGATATCACTGCTGAAGCAGAGTTCTTCGGATGTGAGATCAAAGCCGGTACAAAAGAACAACAGCCATCAGTTGTCGGTCATGTTGTAAAGACGGTTGAGGACATCGAAAAACTCAGAGGCTATAACCTTGACCACGGCAGGATCGGTGTTGTATGTGAGGCAATCAAGATCCTTACAGACAAGTATGGCGAAGAACTTCCTATCATGGGCAGCATGATCGGTCCTTTCTCCCTTGCACAGCACATCAATGGTGATGAATGGTTCATGGCTATTTTCACAAACGAAGCGTTCGCCCTTGAACTGATGGAGTTCACAACCGATTTCAACATTGCATACGCAAAGAAAATGGTCGAGAACGGTGCTGACACAATGGTCATCATTGACCCGACAGCCAGTGCACAGCTTATCGGTGCTCAGTTCTATGAGAAGTTCGTAGTACCTTTCCACAAGAAGATATGTGATGCAATGCACGAGCTCAACGTACCAGTAGTATTACACATCTGTGGTGACACAACCCAGGGTCTTGCACTCATGGAATCATCCGGTGTTGACGGAATAAGCGTCGATCAGAATGTCGATGCAGCAACCGCAGTGAGCAAGGTTGAAAAGGCTATCATAGTTGGAAACCTTGACCCGGTGAACATGCTCTGGAACCAGACACCTGAAGCTATCAGGGAACAGTCCCAGAAAGTCCTGGATGCAGGCGTAGGACTGCTTGGTCCTGGATGTGGTATCGTGAGCAAGACCCCAACAGAGAATCTCCGGGCAATGGTGGAGATGGCCAAGAGCCACAAATATTGAACTATAGTTCATAGATTCCGCCTCCGTAACACCGGCACTTTTTCGCATGGAAGTGCCGGTGTCTGCTACTCTTTTCCTTTTGTTTCCTGTTTTTCCACACATTTATATATACTGAAATTCTACTAGATTCCAAGATGTCCCGCAGAAAACAGAAAGATATTGAGATCACAGATTTTAAAAGTCTGCTGAAGAAACAGGGTTATAGTCTTGCAGGTAAGCACAGTGCTGTCAAGACCTGCCTGTGGCTTCGAAGGTCCATCAAAGATGAAGGCGAGTGTTACAAGTCCGCCTTCTACGGGATCCATTCGCATCGTTGTCTTCAGATGACGCCTACACTCATGTGTAACCAGAAGTGCCTGCACTGCTGGAGGCCCACGGAAGTAGATGTACCCATGCCCGTTGAATGGGACTCTCCAGTGGAAATAGTGGGGTCTTCAATAGAATCCCAGAGAAAACTTGTATCAGGTTTTGGAGACTCAGCTCCGCTTGAACGCTGGAATGAAGGCAAAAATCCCCGGCATGTTGCCATCTCTCTCTCAGGAGAGCCTACTCTTTTTCCGCTTCTTCCGGAACTCATAGACGAGTATAAGGCACAGGGGTTCACAACTTTTGTTGTAAGTAATGGTACTGTCCCTGACATGATGGCAAAGATAAACCCTGCTCAGTTATACATGAGCCTTGATGCTCCTGACAGGGAAACATATGAAAAGGTCTGTGTTCCGAACTCCTCTTCATTATGGGACAGTATTCTCAGATCCCTTGAAGTACTCAAAACCAAGGAAACAAGGACAGTCATTCGCATAACCCTTATAAAAGGGGTCAATATGTTCAACTCCGAAGGTTTTGCAGAACTCATAAAGATAGCCGAACCTGATTATATAGAGGTCAAAGCCTATATGCACCTTGGTTTTTCAAGAAAGAGATTGCCCCGTGAAGCAATGCCTTCCCATGAAGAAGTAATGGCCTTCTCAGAAGAACTGGCAGAACATCTCGGCTACAAGGTTGCAGGGGATGTTGAGGTCAGCAGGGTTGTCCTGCTTTCAAAAGATGGGCTTGTTTCCCCTCTTATGTAGTATAATAATCTTCCATATGAAGAATTAACGATGCTTACCTGTCACAACTTATATTTATAGCAACGCATACATAAGCAACAAAAATAATCGAAGATATAGATAATCTCTTCATTTCAACCGGAGTATTCACACAATGTCAGAACAATCCGCTCATTCAAAATATGAATTCAAAAAGAAATTAGAGGAATTGCGTGTCAAAAAAGGACGTGGTACCGAACTGATTTCTTTGTACATCCCCCCCACAAAGCAAATATCCGATGTTACATCCCAGCTCAAAGGCGAACACGGCCAGGCTGCTAACATCAAATCCAAGGTAACACGTGATAATGTACAGGGTGCACTGGAATCCCTCCTTTCAAGATTAAGATATGTAGAAGTTCCTGAGAATGGTATCGTTTTTTTCACAGGCGCTGTGGACATAGGTGCCAACAAGACCAGCATGGAAACAACCATAGTCGAGCCACCACAGCCTATTGTAACATACAGGTATCACTGTGACTCCTCATTTTTCCTTGAACCACTTGAGGAGATGTTAAGAGATGCTAAAACATACGGTCTCCTGGTCCTTGACAGGAGAGAGGCAGCAATAGGTCTTCTTGTGGGCAAGCATATTGAACATTTCAGGACTCTTACCTCAACTGTTCCCGGAAAACAGAGAAAAGGAGGTCAGAGTGCTCACAGGTTCCAGCAATTGAGGCTCATTGCCATTCATGAGTTCTACAAACGTATTGGTGATGCTGCAAGTGAGGTTTTCATGGCTGTAGATCACAAAGACTTCCAGGGTGTTCTCATCGGTGGTCCATCTCCTACAAAGGAAGAATTTGAATCCGGAGAGTTCCTGCACCATGAGTTGTTGAAAAAACAGCTCGGTCTTTTCGATGTTGCGTACACCGATGAATCAGGACTTTCAGAACTCGTCAATGCTGCCAGTGAAAGGCTTTCAGACATAGATCTGATGGTTGAGAAAAAGCTCATGCAGCGGTTCTTTGTAGAGCTGGTTTCCGATTCCGGAAAGGCAGCCTATGGTGAGACCCAGGTCCGTAGCAACCTGGATATCGGTGCAGTGGAAATACTCATGATATCCGAAGGCCTGAGAGCAGAAAGACTCACTTTGAAGTGTCCAAATGGAGATTATGAGGGTAAAGTAACCCGTAATTTCAAACCGGGAGAGCAGGATGGTTATGGCGGACTATGTCCTGTTTGTGGCAGCAATGTTGAGGTCATTGAAAAGGTCGATATCGTTGATGAACTCTCAGAACTGGCAGATCAGATGGCAACAGAAGTGGAATTCATATCCGCGGACTTTGATGAGGGTTCCCAGCTCCTGAATGCATTCGGTGGTATAGTGGCAATATTGCGATTCAATACCGGTGTCTGATCTATTATAATAGTGTAGGTGTTATCTTTGTTCCTCGAATTTAAAAAACAGGTTACTACAGCTCTTGAAAATGCCCTTGCATCCCTTGGCCTTGAAACGGATGATCTGGGACTTGAGCCATCCCATCATGCAGATATTGCTTCAAAGGTCGCTTTCAGGCTGGCTGCACAGGCAAAGAGCAATCCAAAAGAGCTTGCTGAAAGAATAGTTGCTGCTATTGAATTGCCTGAAGGTTCCCTTATAGGTGATATCAAAACCACAGGTCCTTACATCAACATAACTGCAGGACGTAATTATGTTGACAACACGGTCAACAGCATACTTGAAGAAAAAGAAGCTTTTGGCGGTAATTTCTGTAAGGGCAGGATACTGCTGGAACATACTTCAGCCAATCCGAATGGTCCTCTGCATGTTGGCCACATACGTAATTCCATAATTGGTGACACACTTGTGCGTATACTCAAAAAAGCAGGCTATGAAGTTGAGACCCAGTACTATGTTAATGATATGGGTCGCCAGATAGCTATTGTCTCATGGGCTCTCTCACTTTTTGAGTTTGACACATCCAGAAAACCCGACCATGCAATAGCAGACGTTTACATCAAGGCAAACGCTTTGCTCAATGAAAACCCGGAAAAGGTGGCTGAGATTGACAAACGCATGCAGCTTGTGGAAAGTGGCGATGAAGAAACGATAAAGAGCTTTGATGAAGCTGTAGGTTTTGCTGTTTCAGGCATCAAGGAAACCCTTTTACGTATGAACGTAAGCCATGACAGTTTCCCTCATGAATCCGGTTTTATTCGCTCAGGTGCTGTTTCCAGGATCGTAGAGGAGATAAAAGCAACCGGAAGAACCGAAGATGATAATGGTGCTCTGGTAGTAGACCTTTCAGATTATGGTTTTGAAAAGACACTTGTCATACAGCGCACAGATGGAACATCCCTGTATACAACACGTGACCTTGCCTACCATGAGTGGAAAGGAGAACGTGCAGACAGGATGATCGATGTGCTTGGAGCAGATCATAAACTCATATCCGGTCAGCTCAAGGCAACTCTCAATGCCATCGGCAAGCCTGAACCTGAAATTGTAATATTCGAGTTTGTCTCACTTCCTGAAGGCTCCATGAGTACCCGTCGCGGTAAGTTCATCTCTGCCGATGACCTGCTTGACCAGATAGAGCAACAGGCATATGTGGAAGTTGAGAAACGCAGGCCGGAAATGACAGATGAGTTCAAGAAGGAAGTTTCCAGAATGGTAGGAATCGGTGCTGTGAGGTACGATATTGTGAAAGTCTCCCCTGAGAAATCCACAGTTTTCAACTGGGAAGAGGCTCTTGACTTTGAGAAACAGGGCGCTCCTTTCATACAGTATTCCTATGCACGTGCATGTAATATACTGAAAAAAGCAGAGGAAGAAGGTAAATGGGACCCAGCCCAGAAGATCGATCCTTCACTTCTGACCGAGGATACGGAAATTGACCTCATCAAGAAAATGGCATCCTTTGACAGTATCATAGATCTCTGTGCAAGGGATCTTAAACCACATACAATAGCAATCTATGCCAGAGAACTCGCAGATTCCTTCAACCAGTTCTACAGGTTCGTACCTGTGGTAAGTGCTGAAGAGGATGACATAAGAGCAAGCAGGCTGGCTCTTGTGAACTGTGCAAAGATCGTTCTTTCAAATGCTCTCGACACACTCGGTATCGGTGCACCTGAATCAATGTGAGAAAGCAATCCTTTCTCATTAGGTTTTTTTTTGAAAAATAATCGACTTCAATAATCCGGGAAATTACCATGAGCAAGATAGCTTATCTCTATGTCTTTGATACTATGGCCGACTGGGAGCCAGGCTTTTTGATAGCTGAAATAAATACGGGGCGCTACTTCCAAAAGGATGCTGCAAAATACATTGTCAGGACAGTTGGTATCACAAAAGAACCTGTTATCACCATGGGAGGAGTACGTATCGCACCAGATATAAGCCTTGAAGAGTGCACAACTGACGATGCCGGAGTCCTGATTTTGCCTGGTGGTGATACCTGGCTGGAGGATATCCATGTTCCTCTGCTGGATAAGGTCAAAGAGTTCCTGAATGCAGATGTCCTTGTGGCTGCCATTTGTGGTGCAACAATGGGCCTTGCCAAAGCAGGACTGCTGGACAACCGTCCTCACACCAGTAATGATCTGGGATATCTGAAAGCAGTCTGTCCTGCTTACACCGGAGAAAAGTTCTATCGCCATGAATCTGTGGTTCCTGACGGCAATCTGATAACTGCATCAGGTGTTGCTCCTCTGGAGTTTGCACGTGAAGTTCTCAGAGAGCTTGGTGTTTTCTCAGCCCAAACCCTTGAAGCATGGTATCAGTTGTATGTTACACACGAAGCACAGTATTTCTATTCGCTTATGGGGTCGCTGGAGAAGTGAGATATATTATAATGCTCTTATTTCAACATCTTAAACCTCATTTTTTCAGATCGAACACCCATCTGCTGATTCCGGGCGCCACATTACCGCATCTTCGGTGGAACTGAACTTCAAATCCCATGTTTTCATATTCATCTATAAGTCCAGGGATCTGCTCTTTTGGTTTGAACGTATAGAAATGCACATACCCCCCTGTTTTTACAAGTGAGGAAATGCTTTGAAGGAAATGGTCCATGCCATAGGGTGTTGGTATGATCGCCCTGTCAAATTCCATCTTTAACATTTTGGGTATGCAGTTTGCGTCAGCATTGATTATCTGGACGTTTCCTTCGACCTTATTGAGCCTGCAGTTCTGTACAAAAGCTTTGCAGGCATCACTGTTCATTTCCACTGCAACAACCCTCGCACCGGCTGCTGAAGCAGGGATTGCAAAAGGCCCTACTCCTGAGAAGGGTACCAGCACGTCCTCACCGGTTTTAACCAGTGATGCTATTCTTTTCCTTTCAAAAGAGAGCCTCCCGTTGAAAAAAGCCTGCTTCAGGTCTATCCTGTAAGCAAAACCGAATTCCCTGTGGATGGTCTCCGTCCTGTCACCGGCAATTATCTCAAGATCAGCGACTCTCCTGTCACCATCAAGTTTTGAGACCTTGTTTAGCACAACCTTAATACTCTGCATCCTATCCATGATGGCCAGAGCTATGTCTGCATTGTATCTTTCCATACTTTCAGGAACAGACACAATTGCAATATCTCCGATAACATCAAAACGATTGGGTAGCTTGTCGAGTTCCTCTTCAGGGATTCTTCCTTCCAGTTCTTCTTTAAGGCTCATTTTTCTGTCTGTTTTTTGCTTACGCTACAAAGTCTTAAAAGCATTGGTGCATAATAGCCTGTTCTGGAGATAAAAGATGCTGGAAATTGCTGTTGAGGTCGTTCAGTTCAAACTCCTGGAAGGAGTCAGTGAGAATGAATTTCTTGCAGCATCAAATATCATGATGAAGGAACTTGGCTCACTTGAAGGTTTTATTGATCGTGAGCTCTTGAAAAAAGATGATGGCAGCTGGATGGATTCACTTCACTGGGAAAGCATGGATGCAGCCACAAAAGCTGCAAAAGATACTCTTAAACTTCCATTGTGTCTGGAATATTTCAAGCTTATAGACGAGTCAAGTATGGTAATGAGCCATTACAGGCTTTCCCAGCATTTCGAATCATGATCCTCACTAATTCTCTGTTTATTCTTTCGTATATCCGGGTGTGACTTTCTTCTCAAGCATTGTAAATGAGATATCTATTAGTATCGCAAGCATAATCGCAGGTATGGCACCTGCCAGAAGAGTCCTTGTGTTGTAACCTATAAGTCCCTGGAATATTATTTCCCCAAGTCCGCCACTCCCGATAAAAGCTGTCAGTACCGCAATGCTGTTAGCCAGTATGCCTGCAAACTTGATTCCCGCGAACATTGCAGGATATGCATTTGGAAGCCTTATGTGCCTGTGGATCTGCCACTGGCTTAATCCCACACCTTCTGCGTAATCTATCAGTGCAGGGTCAACATTGCTCAGGCCGATGTATGTGTTCTTGATAATAGGAAGCAGTGCACGTAACATTATAGCAACCACTGCAGGAGTGAAACCAATTCCAAGGAACGGGACCATGATAGCCACAACAGCAAAACTGGGAACTGCCTGCACAAGATTTGCAAACTTCATCACGACAAATTCCAGTTTCTTACTGTAGAGTGATGCAAAAGCAAGAGGTATAGAAACAGCTATGCTAACAAATAATGTGGTGTAGACCAGAACGATATGCTCCCATGTGGCATCAAGTACAGTTTCAAGTATTACCATGTCCCATACCTCTCATGGAGCTTTTTCTCAACAATCCCCGCAAAGCCGTCAAGGAAAACGGCAAGCAGACCTGTCCACAGTCCGGCAACAAGGATCGCATCTTTCTCATAGAGCTGGATACCGTTCTGCAATACGGTCCCAAGACCTCCTGCAGCAACCAGTCCTCCCAGTGTCACAACACCCATGCAGAAAACAAGCGCTATCCTGATACCGCCTGCTATCAGTGGCAATGACATGGGTATCCTCACTTTGAACAATGCTTCGCGTGGTGAAAGCCCAATGGCATGGGCAACGTAAGTGTATTGCTCGTCCACTCCTTTCAGGCCTGTATATGTATTCCTTGCCACCGGAAGAATGGAATAGAGCACGCATGCTGCAATTGTCGGACCTGCACCAAGTTTCAGGATTGGAAGGAGCAGCACAATGAGTGCAAGATCAGGTATCGTTTCAACGATATTCAGGAAATTCAATACCGGATTTGCGGTCTTTGGTCTCATATATATGAAAACACCAACTGTAACACCAATAATGATGGACAGCAACAGAGCTATACTGAACATATGCAAATGCTCAATGGTACGCATCGTCATCAGGTGCTTGTCCCATACATTCGCAATGATCTGTAATGTTAACATACGGTCTCCTTCAGATAAGTTTCAGCAATACTTCATCAGATACAAGGATACCAATGGGATGTTTTGAATTCATCACAATTGCAAGGTATTCGCCGCTGTTCTTCAGTTCCGAGAGTGCAAATGAAACCGAATCAAGTGGCTGGAATGTTTTAACAGGCCTTGCCACATCGGCCAGTTTCTGAGTTTTGACCCTGCATTTCATAAGGTCCATCATTGTGACCTGTCCGAGAAGTTCATCCCCTTCAAATACAAAAGCAGTTTCAAGATCCCTCGTTGTCATCTCTTCAACAGCGTCACAGGAATCTATTTTTCCATCAAATACATACTTTTCATCAAACGGGGACATCAGATCTTTGACGTTAAGGGTATCCATATGCTTGAATTTGCGCTGGGTATCAACGATATCAGCCACAAGGTCGTTTACAGGATTGAAGATGAGTTCCTCAGGAGGACCGACCTGTACAAGTTTTGCCTGGTCCATTATGGCTATCCTGTCCCCAAGTATGAGTGCTTCCTCAATGTCATGGGTCACGAATACGATTGTCCGGTTGATCTCGTTCTTTATTTTAAGGAACTCTTTCTGGAGCTGTTTCCGTAATATCGGGTCAAGTGCACCGAAAGGCTCATCCATCAAAAACAGGGGCGGGTCCATTGCCATGGCTCTTGCAAGTCCGACCCTTTGCTGTTGTCCGCCACTCAATTGTCTCGGATATCTGTCCATGAACATGTCAGGTGGAAGAGAAACGAAATCCAGCAGTTCCCGAACTCGCTCATCTATTCTGCTCTTCTTCCAGCCCTCAAGCTTTGGAACAAGACCTATGTTTTCCCCGATCGTCATATGGGGAAAAAGGCCAATATTCTGAATAACATAACCCATATTACGACGCAGCCGGACCGGGTCAACTTCACGGGTGTCAAGCCCGTTGATGGTAACGCTTCCGGAATCCTGCTCTATCATACGGTTCATCATTCTCAGCGCGGTGGTCTTTCCCGAACCGCTGGGTCCGATGAGAATAAGCAGCTCTCCACCCTGAATCTCAAGATCCAGGTCTTTTACTGCAAATCCGGTACCATACTTTTTTGTGATCCCCTTGAACTGGATCGAATCGATTCGGTCAAATAGTCTTTCGGTTTGCATATCTGCACCCTGACTGAGATCCTGTTTTTAAAAAAGAAGAAAGGGATATACTGGTTCTTATCCCTCTATGATTCCTTCGTCAACAAGGAACTGATATGCAATATCTCTGGGTTCCTTCTGCTCAATATCGAACTGATAGTTCAACTGCCTCATGGTGTCGGTGTCAATTGCACCGTCAAGTTTCTTCATTGCAGCAATAGCATCAGGATTTTCCTCTGCGAACTGCTCTGTCACTATAAGAATAGCATCGTAAGGTGGCAGTGCGTTCTTATCATCCTGAAGAACCCTGAGCTCGAACACCTCATTCCTGGTGTCGGTAGTGTAAGCGGAAATAGCATCCACCTGGCCGTCCTTTATAGCTTCGTACATTACGGTGGCTACTGCCTGCTTATAGTCATTGAACTCAAAACCGTAAACATCCTTTATACGTGGAAGACCATCCTCGCGGGTTGCAAATTCAGGATCAGTTCCAATTGTCATTTCTGCAGCGTATGGTTCAAGGTCGCTTATCTTCGTAATATTATTCTCTGCCGCCCAATCCTCTTTTACTGCGATAGCATATGCATCCTCAAATCCAAGGTTGCTTACTATCATTACGCCATCCTGCTCCAGAAGACCCGCTTCTGTTTCATTGAAAACGACCTGCCTGTCCCAGTTATCAAGCTGGCTCAGGTTGAGTATCTGGCTGTACGCAGTCCCGGTGTACTCGGCATATACGTCTATCTGGCCGGCTTTCAATGCCTCATAATTGACAAATGTGCCACCAAGACCCTGCTTTACATCGGTTTCATATCCGGCATCTTCAAGCACAAGAGCTGTCATGTGTGCCAGAATGTATGATTCCTGAAAGAGTTTAGATCCTATCACAACAGTTCCTTTTTCTACATCTGTGTCAGCAGGTGTTTCAGTACATCCGCTGGCAAAAAGAGTCATAATTACAACTAACGTTATCATTATTGTCTTTCTCATTATTCAACACCCCGAAAATCGCTTATTGAAGCTAACCGTATTTCCGTACGACTTCCCTGTAATATACATTAAGTGCACTTTTTATAAATGTATCTACTTGATTGCGGGTAAATTGAGTTTATCCGGACGAAATTAAATAGAAACATGAATTGATCCTGTAGTTTATTTTCCCATATGTCAGATTCTTCTTTCATTTATTGTGCTCGTTATGCATATGCTTCTCGTACTCTTCTTTAGTGGGGAAGGTCATGTTACATACTTCACATTCAAATTTTGTTTCTTTTTCTGATATGCCTGATTCCATTCATTTTCACCTCACAATGATTGTCTGATGCATAATTCCTTGATCAGATCAAATTATGTATCCAACATATTTTGCTTTTCAATATATTTAGTGACAGTATCCACAAACTCTGCATGGCTCCATGTAAGGGGAGCTACAGATAAAGACTCCTCTGTGAAAGGATGAACCTGCTCCGGCATGATTCCGGTTTCAAGGGAGCACTCTGCAACCCATCTGATAAGTTCAAGTGGTCTTGCAAGACCTTCGATATCCTTTGCTTTTGCTATATACCATCTGGCAAGCCAGAGAGTACAGATGATCCAGGGGTTGCCGGGAACAGCGTCGGTTTGACGATGATAGTAATCGTTCTCATACCTTGCAAGGCCACCCTTTGGTTCCACCCAGAGTTTTTTTTCCAGATCCTTCATTGTCATTTCCACTCTTGGATCATCTGCAGGCAGGACATCGAAATCAAAAATAGCATAGACACTGCTGTCAACAGTACTGTCCGCTATCTTCACATCTATGTTTCCACCCTTGTAGTTGATACCTCTCAAAAATGTCCCCTGCTCTGGCTCATACAGCTCATCTATTATGGCACCTTTTAAACCCAGGTAGGTGCTCCTGCACACCTTACAGGTTTCATGATCATTGAAAAGATCAGCCAACCTTTCTCCGGATGTGAGTCCTGCATAGACAGCCGAAACAGTGAACGTGAATATGCCTCTTCTTTCTTCCCAGAGATCATAGCTTTCACGGGGTATTTCGTTAGGATAACGGTAGCTATTCATAAAGAATACTGCTTTTTTTATTAGAGGTTCATATAGCTCCCTTACAAATCCAATATCCTTTGTTGCCTCATAGTATTGCCACAGGGCATGGACCACCAGTGCTGTCTCATCTTCCTGTATCGGAAGTGAAGGTTTTTCGAATTCCACCCACGGATGCCAGCTGCTTCCAAGTGTTCCATCGGGGTTGTACTTGTGAAGCATGCAGCCTGCCCACCAGAGAACATCTTTGCAGAAAACGAAGAAAGGTTTGGCGAACTCCGGATAACCTGCCCTTATCATTGCAATAGCAACGAGTGCACCATCCCGGGCCCACATGTAACTATAAGTGTCCTTGTTAAACTGCATATTATCAGAGTCGTTTGCAGCCAGTATGGCTCCGCCTCTGTCAGTCTGTGTTTTGATCACAAGAAGAGAGCGCTTGTATAGTTCAGTTATGTATTGATCAAGACCTGAGATGTCTGTTGATGTCTGGGAGAGCCACATGATGTTGTTTTTCTCTGTATATTCCAGAACTCTTTCGGGTCCGTTCTCCATGATGAAATCGTTCAACTCATAGATTTCCTTGAAATCCGTGCCTGCTGTCATGTAATAGTACACGGTCTTTTTAGAGTTTCCATTAATTTCAAGATGAATGCCTATGGTGGAATCCACGGTGCCCTGAGCTACCGGGTTTTTGGAAAGTACTCCGTCTTCAGCATCTCTGAATGTACCCTGCAGATCTGTATCTTCTGCCTGTCCGATGGCAAAATCGTCAATATCACTGGTAATATCTTCTTTTATGTTAGATTTCAATGCGCCTATGAGGAAGTATCTTGAATTTTTATAATGTACTATCACATTGTGATCCATCTGGTATATCGCAGTATCACCGATACCATTGCCGTAAAGATGGAAATCCTGATTGAAAAAAAGGCGGATCTCTCTCTGTCGGTCCTGAAGATTCCTGACAGTGACCTTCCTCAGGAATATGTTCAGCTCGGAATGAACGCACTCCTCAAGTACGATCTCGACACCCAGGTCCTCATTTACGGCATGATTATCTGAGATCAGTACATCTTTTCGGTAACCAAGTTTTCCTTCCCAGCCTGGCTCATTTATCCATGATAGATTTCCATCAACATAGACACCAAGCCTCTGTGCATGCCCCAGTAAGTGATTCTCCTGTCCAACATGAGGAAAATATATGTCTCTGACCTGCAACCATTTATCTATGTTTATCAGCAAGCACTGGTTCCCAAGAACTATATGCCGGGTCATCTTTCGTTCCCTCCGAAATCTATCACCACTTTTATGTTACTCTCCATTTTGTCAAAAGCTTCACCTACTTTTTCCGGCGGATACTTTGCCGTGATGAGCTTTTCCAGAATACCAGGCCATCTTTCCTGAATATCCAAAAGGTCTTTTATCCCCCGATCAAAGTCCCTCCCGTGTGCGTTGACAGAACCTACGACAGTCCTGTTTCCAAGTACCAGACCCTGGTTGAAACAGTCACTGCATATTTCCATCTTTTTGTCACCCCCGGTGATCGAGGTCAGCACAACTACACCGTTGTTACCGACCACCATCATTGAATGCAGAGCAACGCTAGAACTTCCGGTCTCTTCAATGATCAGGTCTATCGGTCTGCCCAATGACGCCGGAATATCGTGAAGATTTATGTTTCCGGTGTTGAAATGTATGATGCCGGCTTCCTTGAAGATCATATCCTTATATGCATTGTCCGATCTATCAACTGACACAACATCAAAGCTTCGTATTTTCAGGAGCATGGCTGTTATAAGCCCCAAAACCCCTGTACCCGTCACCATTGCAGTTTTAGGTTCCCATCTCATTCTTTCCTGCACCGCAAAAGCTGTACGTATCGCCTTTTCTGCAACGCTCACCGGTTCCAAAAGCACTGCCACATCTCCCAGGACTTCAGGGACCTTTACAAGAAAACGCTCGTCTTCTGAATAATACTCTGAGAGAATACCATGGTGCCCTTTAATCCCTCTTTCAATATAATTCCCATCAAGGCAGAGATCGAATTCACCGGCCCGGCAGTTGATACAATCATCAGGTCTTCTTACGGTGCAAACGACCATATCGCCTTTTCTCAATGAACTCACCCCGCTTCCGACCCTCTCAACCATTCCAAGTGATTCATGACCTATCACAAGGAAATCCTCCCCTTTGGGAGCCTCGCCATACAACCCCTCATTGATCTCACGGTCTGTTCCGTCAAGCCCTACAAGCCTGACCTTCACAAGCACTTCCTTATCTTGAACATCCGGCAGCCGGATATCTCTTATATGGACACTGTTGCTTTTTCCTGGGATCACGGCTATAGCTTTCGTAGAACTGCCTCCTCTGGAATGATATTGTTGTTTTCATATTTTCCGGACAAGGATTTGTCATTTTAACATGTAATTGATGTCATATGCTATACTTGGATAGGCAAATACCATTGACCTGAGCTGGGTAGCTGTCATACCATACCTCATAGCCATTGCAAAAAGATTTATTACTTCTTCTGCATTGGGTGCAAGTAAATGTGCTCCCAGTATAGTGTCGCTGGATTCGTCTATTATTACTTTGGAAGCAGCATATCCCGCATTTGTCCTTCTTGAGGAGTACCATTGGCTCATATCATAGAAAATGACCTTGTGATCCTGTGATGAAATGCTCTCCGTGATGCCAACACCTGCAAGAGGTGGTATTGTGAATACTGTGGAGGGTATGACCGTGTAGTCAGCAACGTGTTTATTTCCCTCTATCATATTGTTTGCAGCAATGTCTGCCTGCAGGCTTACAACCGGTGTGAGGGGTGGACCGGGACGTATGCAATCGCCTGCTGCATATACTCTTGAGTTGGAAACGCTCTGGAAGTATTCGTTCAGAGCTATGCTCCCTTTATCCAGAACAACATTGCCTTTATCAAGTTGCAGTTCTTCGATTGCCGGAACCCTGCCCAAACCGTGGACGATCATGTCTGCAAAGAATATCTCATCTTCCCCGCTATCCTGACAGCAGGTTCTTGCCTTAAAGCCATCCGGGGTCTTTTCGATATTTTTGAGCTCTTTCCCTTTAATCACATGGATACCTGCATTCTCAGATGCCTTTACAAGCATATCCACGAGGTCGGGGTCGAACTCTTTCAGTACCCGATCGCCTCTTTGCAGTATTGTCACATCACAGCCTGCCCTCGCTGCTATATGGGCGAATTCGAAGGAAATGTAGCCCCCTCCTGCAAAGAGTATCTTTTTTGGCAATTCGCTGAGTTCCATGAATTCCTCGCTTGTGACAAGATACTCCTCACCCGGTATGTTCAGTCTGCGAGGTTTTGAACCGGTTGTGATAACGATGTATTTAGCCGTGATCTTCTTCTCTCCTACTATCAGGGTGGATTCATCTTCAAAACTTACGATCCCGTGGTATGTATCGACTCCGGCATCCCTGTAACCTTTTTCATTTTGCTCAGGATGTTTATCAGTAAAAGTTTTCTTGTGGTTTATTAGCGATGGCCAGTCAATAGCGATCTTTCCACCTTCAATGCCTTTTCCGAGCATTCTGTTATGTTCATCGACTATATTGGCTACGCCTGCAAGGACTTTCTTTGGAATACATCCCCTTAAGGCGCAGGTTCCCCCATATTCCCTGCTGTCTGCTATTGCCACTTTCCAACCAGCTGCGTTCAATTTATATGCAAAAGTTGCCCCGGCGGCTCCTGTTCCAATTACAAAAGCGTCATATTCCTCTTTCATCGAGATTTCCCCATATTTGATATTTTCAAATATGTGGATGTCAGGAGTTAAATGTAATCTTAAATATCACAGAAATTATTCTTCAATTTCTCAGTCAGCTTGATGTTCTCTGAATAATCAACCG
>OBLN01000235.1_pt1 | contig 20239 bp, 18 predicted proteins | sample 1519301 | NCBI WGS metagenome assembly OBLN01 (sample SAMEA2452533, study PRJEB22499) | sediment metagenome | reverse complement strand
TTCACATTTTGTTTCCATCCTGCAGGAAGCTCACATGGATAACTGGAGGATGGGAGTATACTGCCCAAAGGAACACTGCGAAGCTGTGGGAAAAGCTTCAAAGGAATACTTTAACGTGAGAAAAGTTACAAAACAATTTAAGCTGAGTGATCTGGAAAAATCCAGAATGCAGGAGTAAAAGATTTGTTCAAAATTACAAGGAAAGTCAGCAGAATAGATATCACGCTTGAAGCTAAAAAACTGGGGGAAGATTACCTGCTGACCCTTACCGGCGGAATAGAGCACGTAGGTGCTGTTGCAGTAGGACTGTTTGACGAAAAAAGCGGGAGGTCCAGTTCTTCAGTACTTACCCTGCCCGGACACAGGGAAGAGCAGCTTGCCCTTGACAGTGCGAGGCAGGTAAGCAGGGCAACAGGAAGAACATCGGTAGTTGTCGTAGGGATCCACGTAGATGATATAGGTCTTGAAGAAATAAAAGAAATAGTCTCGGTCTCAGAAGAAATGGTTGAAAACTTCATCGCCTCCTGTGAAAAAAATAACGCAACAATAAGGGGAAACAGATAATGGAAATAACAGTAGGTATCAGCGGAGCTTCAGGTGTACAGTATGGAATCCGCCTGCTAGAGGTACTTGCAGAAAAAAGGATTAAGACCCATCTTGTACTTACCGAAGCTGCAAAACAGATAATCGAGATCGAAACTGATTACTTACCTGATGAAGTCGAAAAACTTGCAACCTGGAATTATTCGCAGAAAGACTTTTCAGCTCCGATAGCCAGCGGCTCTCACAAGACAGCAGGAATGATCGTTGCTCCGTGCAGCATGAAAACCCTTGCGGCCATAGCAAATGGGGTATCGGACACCCTTCTTACAAGAGCTGCGGATGTATGCCTCAAAGAAGAGAGAAAACTTGTCTTAATGACCCGGGAAACTCCACTTAACTTCATACACATCGAAAACATGCTGAAAGCTAAAAAAGCAGGGGCAAGCATTCTTCCGGCATGTCCGGGATTTTATTCAAGACCGAAAACCCTGGATGACCTCATAGATACTATGGCTGGCAGGGCACTTGACCTATTAGGGATAGAAAACGATATTTATCAGCGCTGGGAGTAAGAGATAACAGTAGAGAAGGGAGGGTATCGAAGTACAATTCCAGAGGCAAATAAATATAACCCAAACTTTTCATTTAATAAGTTTGAATACAGCCGTATGTTCTAACGAAAGCTATATAAAGGATAACCTCCTTTGAGAGGAAGCCCTTATGGCACCCTCATGGGATAGTAGGGTAGCTTGGTCCATCCTCGAGCGTTTGGGACGCTTGGACCGCGGTTCAAATCCGCGCTATCCCATTTATTCATATTTTTTTAGAAATTCTTTTTTAGAGATTCTTTTTTAGAAATTCTTTCAGCACAGGTTTCCAGCAATTCCAATACATTGATTCGCTTTAATTTCACGTTATTTTCATTTGAATTTTGTTTTAGTTCCTATTTAGTATCTTTTTAAATATATTTAGTATTTTTTAGCTTAGTTTAGATTATATTAGTTTATTTTAGAGTATTTTAGAATATTTTAGAGTATTTCAGAGAATTTTATGGAATTTTATGGAATTTTAGAGAATTTTATCCCTTTTTAGAGGCCTTTATCCTGTTTTATCCTATTTTATCATATTTTACCCTATATTATATGATTTTAGATCATATTAAGCCATTAAACCTTAGTATAGATTATTTTAGATCATTTTAACTTATTATAGCTTATTTTACTTAGTTTAGTCTCATTTCAATTGTATTCTAATTTCGTGTTAATCTTGATTTAATCTTGTTTTAGCCTTATTTTAATCTCCTTTTGCAATGTAAAAATCATTTACCTGAAACAACATTATAAAAATATTATTAATCAAGTAATATCTTTATAAATGATGGATAATTTTAATACAGAAAACATATTATCTTATTTTAAGCATTGGTGAATAAGTTTGCAGAACCTGACTGATTTAGAATCATTTTAATACAGAAACTGATTACTTATTTTAGGTGTGAATAAGTACTCCCTGGAACCACCCTTTAAAATATACCATACTGACTATTTTATGTAGGGGTAAAATATCATGAAACAGACTCTTGAAACATTGAAAGGAAAGATAGCTGAAAATACCCTGACATCCGAAGACCTCTTTGTATTTACGGAACGGCTGAAAGAAAGCATGAGGCAAGGAACTCCGATTGTCAGGAATGTCTCGTCAATAAACATCAGCACACTGGAAGTATATGCTTTTGCCCTGCGGAAGATGGAAATGACACTGGAGGACAGGGGAAGCGAGCTCAGGGCTGGAGACTGGCGAGACAGCATAGACGACCTAAGCCAGCTCAGATACTTTATAGATGAACTGGAGAGAAGCGAACTTGTTAAAAGCGTTGCATGGAACGTCCATGCAAATGTGATCTACGATATCCCTAATCCTGCTGCATATAAAAGATATGTATACTGGAAGATAAAGTCGGTTCTCGACAATATGGAACTCTTTGAACAGCTATAAGCCGAAATAAGAGGCAAAGTTCACAAGAATTTGTGATGAAAGACCTGAGAAAAAAATAAGCGCAGAAGAAAAGGCGCATGCCTGCATTTTATGAACAGGCATGTGCTAATATTATTTTATAACTCTTTCCTGAAAAACAGGTCTGTACACTTTAAGTTTCGATATTTTTTCTCTCCAGTTATCCAGGTATTTCTGTTCTGTGTTATCCAGGTATTTCTGTTCTGTGTTATCTCGACATTTTTGTTTTGTGTTCCCGTCCTTAATCATGTTAGCGGTGCCTTACAACACAGTTTGAAAGCCCGAGAATTTCTACGATATCACTGTTGTCAGGGCTGTGGATTATCATCTGCCCTTTTTTGAGGTAAGGAATTCTGCGCTCGTATTCTTTAGGGACTTTTAAAGATGAGATTGCAGCATCATTGTTAAGGTTGAGGATTAATTTAGTATTGACCTGCTTGAAGACGGTATCATCGATATCCTGAGGGTCCTGTGTTATCAAAAAGAGCCCAAGCGCTTCTTTTCTACCCTGACGGGCAGCATCTGCGAACCGGGAGATGATGAGGCGGGCATGTTCCCCGTTTGCTTTTGAGAGGTAGCGGTGAGCTTCGTCCAGCGCCAGAATAATTGGTGTTTCTTTGATAGCATCAATTCCCGTAGTATTTAGTTTGTTATCAACAATCAGGCTCATAATTGTAAGAACTATGAGGTCTCTGATTCTGGGCGAACTTATGTACTCTGTCGGGAAGACCGAAATCTGCCCTGGCTTGAAGATTTTATCAACAACCTCACTTATCGGGGTTGCGTCCCGGTCAAAGACTTTTGAGAAAAATCGGCTATTAACTCTCCTTACTATCCCATCGTAAGAAGACTCATGGATTCTGTTACTGTCAACGTAATAAGAACGTGTACCCTCGTTATCAATGTGGTTAATAAAGTTCTGATAGGTATGCGTCACGCTTGATTTGAAGAAGTCCCCGAGAAGCACTTCAAGACCTATATATTGAAGTTCGGACATTCCGGCTGCTGCAATTAGCCAGGAATTGTGCTCCACAAGAGAGAAAGGAACCGTAAACTCAATCTGCTCTGCCCTTGATTTATCTCCGGGATATTTTTGCCCGTCGACCTTTGCGACAAAGGCCTTTGTTGACTGAACCCTGCCGTAAGTAACGTTCTCGGACTCAAATCTGAATTTATCGTCATCTGTCAGGATCTCATTATCCTCGAAAATCTGGGAATACTCATCCTGCGGGTCCATAATTACCAGGCAGGGGTTTTTATTCGCTTTATCAGGGGAATTGCGCAGCCGGTACCGGTTGTTTTCCGTCATAAACTGGCGCAGGATATTTTTTGAGAGGAAAGTTTTTCCTGTTCCGGTACTTCCGCAAATAAGCATATGCCTGAAAATGAGAGGGTCACCCATAGTATAATCATTTCTGAGATAATAAGCGACGGTTTCGGGCTCAGAATGGGTTTTTACAAGCTCTCCCCCAACGCTAAGGTGCCCGAGGAAAACTCCTTCTTCCGGAATGTTCAGCCCGGTCTGGACTTCAAGCCTGTCCGTAACAGGCAGTATAGGCGTATTCGGGCGGGGAATTCTGTCTGCCATCCTGCGCGTAAGTGCACCTTCTGCTTTTTTGCGGTACAGGATGCAGAGAGGGTCAAGGCAGGCAAGAAACTTGTAGTCAGCCTCATTTATAGGGCTTGCCCGGGAGTTCAGCATGCGTCTCGAGTGGATTTCAGTTGCATCGTCAACTGCAAATTCCTGCCTGTACTGGAGCTTTCCTACCCTTGCAAAGAGCTTTTCTCCACCTTCGTAAGGCACAACAACGTATGTCCCAAGCCTTATCTCGCTCCTGCGAGCAGATGAGATATATCCTGTAATTGTAGCTCCCGAATGGGTTATTTCCAGTGGCTCTATGCCGGTTGTGACAATTCCAAAAGCTTCATTCAGAGATGGAGGGGCTCTGGAAACTCCAGAATCATATTCATCAAATGTTTCAAATGGTAGATCGTCTGCCTCAGGGAAATTGTCAACGTAAGAATCGTCAGGCAAAGAGGGAGAAACAGGTTCCTGAACAGCTTTGGGAAGGCTTGAAAGGCTAGAAACACCGGAGATAATGCCTGGAAATGGTTTTGAATCAGTAACTGAGGAGTTTTGTGAATTATTTTTTGTAAGATTATCAGGTGAATGAACAGGCTGAACAGGAAATTCTTCAAAAGCTGGTTGTATGGCCGGGCTGGAGACATCTTCAAACAGATCTCTTTCCGGATCATTTATCTTACTGTCCGGATATTCATTTAACCCTGCACTTTCGCCTGAACCTGCACCTCCTTCTGGAAGAGTAGCCTTTTCAGGAGCAGAAGCAGTCTTTGACTTATTGGAAATAAAAGCAAAAATATCAGCATCTTCATATGTCATTGAACTTACCCCACCGGGTGTCATTATAAGTAATATCAGGACTCATATTTTCAAAGAACTTATCGATTTCCTGCCTCTCCACTTTCCGGATTTTTGCAAGGTGGTCTGCCTTTGTGAGGGTAAGGGGAAAACCGTGCAGAGAGAGGTCAAAGAGAACTTTTTTAGTAATCTGCATTCGCAGGAAATCATCTTTAATAAGCCCGTAAGGTGCTTCAACCTTAAAAACTACGTCCTTGGAAGGCACATAAAGCATGAAGAAACAGAGTGCGTAATCTTCAGGCGAAAATTTATGCCTGAGTTTTTGCTGGAGTGCACCCCCGGCTGCAAGAGGTGAAGTTCCGTTAAGCATCCTTTCGTAAAACCTGTTGGGTTGTAAAAACCAGTTAGTGTAAGTAATGTAAGCGCTTCTGGGACTGCTGTGATTACCATTTTTCCCGTGATTTCCGTTATTCCTGTGATTTTTTGAGTTCCACCCGTCATGCCCATTATCGGATGCTTTGCCGGCTTTTTCCGGGGAGAGAAGGTTTCGGAAAAACTGGGCATCAAGTAACCATGGAAGGTCAAAAGCTTCCCTTTTCTTCCGCACACTGTCCATTATCTGCATATCCGTAGGGTTTTTTACAAACCCTATTATAGGCTTTTTTGTTTCGAGAAAATGGTCTATAATGTCAATATAATTCTGGAGAATTTTTCGGGCATCTGGATTCTGCCTGATCCTTACCTCGTCATCGTCCAGTACCATCCAGTACATAAGCTGTTTAGGGTAAATAGGCCCATCCATAATGAAAAAGCTCTCCGGCTCAAGCCTGTCCTTCATGAAAAGCAGGTGCTCGGACTCTGCCAGGTACATCGCAAAGCTGTGTACCATATCAGGAGCCTTTCTCTTCAGCTCATCTGGCGCAATCGCGACAAGCTTTGCCCTTCCAAGTCCTTCATCAAAGGTTTCCCATCCTGATGTCGCCCTCATTGCAATCCTCTGCGAAGAAGAATAAGCAGCGCAAACAATTGTCCTGCACCTCTGAACATCAAGATCCGTAGGTGTTGCAGCCAGCCCGCAGTGACAAAAGTCTACAAAAAGCCCACTGTCATAAGTCCTGGGATTCGTGCTCCCGCTATCACAGGCATAAGTAACCGGATAAGGGTCCTCACCATCTGCCATCAGCTCGGTCCTGACCATCCCCCGAAAGAGCCTGTCCACAGCTTTAAGAATCACCTTCCCGTCAATTTTCAATTCCTCAAGAAGCTTATAAATATCTGCTGCCGTTTTCGGGTCATCAAGCTCAAATGACTGGTCAATCCTCTCTGCAAGCTCCGAGATCTTATGCATATGCACGGGCTCAAGGGTCATAAAAGAAGATACTTTAAACAGTAATATATATTTGTTGAGTGAAAGCCGGAATTGGGGGCAGGTTTCCTAAAAATTTCGTAGTAATAACTGCTATTATTCTGTGCATGTTACTATAATCTTTCATTTTCTCTTATAGAGAGAAATTTTCTAAGTGAGTAAGGCGTAAATTACAGTTGACATAATCTCATAGATAAGTCTCATTGAAAAGATAGTGTTATATTGATGTGTGCATATAATATGCACACAGGATGCACATGATACAGGCTAGAGTAAAAATGTCAGACAGAACGAACCAAGTTCTGAATATTGTTAAAGCCAAATATAACCTGAAAGATAAGAGTGCCGCTCTCGACTTAGTTGTAGCTCAATACGAAGAGAAAATACTTGAACCTCAATATAGTCCTGAATTCATAAAAGAAATGCTTGATTCGGAAAATGACGAAGTAATTGGACCATTCGAAAATGCCAGTGAATTGAAAGCATATATCAAAAGCTTGCCTGATGAGGATGAGTAAGCTTGTACAAACTATTGATCAAAGGAAGACTTTCAAGAGAGCTGAGAAAGTTAAGCAAGAAAAATCATATACTTTTTGAGGCAGTTTTCAAAAAAGCTGATGAAATCTGTATCAATCCTCAACATTACAAAAATCTCAATTATCCTTTAAATAGATATAAGCGGGTACATATTGATTCTAACTTTGTACTATGTTTTTCTATTGACGAAAAAGAGCAAACTGTGACATTGGTGAAATTAGTCCATCACAAAGATGCTTATTAATCAAAGTGTTCGAATATGAAACGCTTGTTTATTCTTATTTTTATCTAACTTTCCGATTTGAATTTCATTTTAGCATAATTTTAGATTTAACAAGCGTCGATATAGTTCACAATTCCTAAAAAAATTCATACAAAATTGGGTTCCATAAAGGGAAGTATAGGAATTGAAATCAGCATAAAGGTGGGCATAGACGCAGTAACTCCAATGTCAGCGATTCGGAAAATGTTTTTGCGACAGTAATATACTATTCGGTTTAATCTTAATCTGCCTTATCAGTTTTACTCTTACTGATCTCACCTCTTATCTCTGCTAACTTACCGCGGACATAACTATATTCGCTCTTTAAGTTCTCGATGTCCGTAGGTACGGTTTCCGTCCTTGATTCTAAAAGTTTTTTCATTTGCTCATTTTCGATTTCATCGGATAATTTGCAACTAAGATCTGCTTTGACACTTTCCACTTCTTCCATATATTCGTTGAATTTATTGACATAATTTTCCATCTTTAATTCTCTTGCCACGGCTTGCAGGCTCTCCAATTCATCTATCAGAGCATTTGCAGTATTATCCAGATTGTTCATTTTCTTTTCTAACCGGGTTAGTCTGGACAGTACATCCTGTTCGGTTAATTCAGGCAATTCATTCCCCCTTAGATTGTTAATACATCCAGAGATGAGCTGGCATATAAGTCAAATAATTTCCAGATCAAATAATTCCGGAATGTTACAGTTAAAAATCGATTTTTATGCTTCTTACCAGAAGAGCTCTTTATGAATATTGAATTTCCAGGTATTTAATTTAAGGAGAAATAAAAAATAAAAAAGGAGTAGAGGTCATTTTAAGAAGCCATTTTTCCACAAAAAGTTCTTCTTTGGGCTCCGTTCGAACTTCTCGCAGAGTTCCGGAGAAAGCGCAGGATATTTTGCTCCTTCGAGGGGTATACAGAACATTCTCTTTGGCTTTCTCGCTTTTCCACCGAGCCCTATAACCACAAAAAAAGGGATAAGGTTATCGTTTGCAAAGGTCCTGTAACGACCAAGTTGTTTGGGGCTTGACCACTGAAGTTTACCTTTAAAAAGCTTTGACCTGAATTTGCATTCTACGCAGAAAATTTCATTGGTGCGCCTGTGCCGGAGGACAAGGTCCGGGCCGCAATCGGATTCTACGAATCTGGAGTGTTTTCGTGCCATGTCCGTAGTCCACTGAACAATAGAAAAGTTCTTTTCATTAAAGAGGTCTACCACATACCTTTCAAAATCATCTCCTTTTTGCTCGGACTCTTTTTCAAAAATAATACTCAGGATTTTCCTTAGCTTTCTGAACAGACCCATAGTTACACCACTATTGTTTTTTGAGAAAATAATGGGATATTTTAACATATTTATAAATGTAGTGGTATGAAATCTAAAAAAAATAGAAACTGTAGAATAAGGAAGAGGCATATTATCAAAAAGGTTTGTATTGATCAGAAAGAGTTGTATTGATAGAAAGGGCTGTGTTGATTAAAAAGAGTTGTATTGATAGAAATGGCTGTGTTGATTAAAAAAATCTATGTTAATTGGAAGGACTGTACTAACCAGGGAGATGTCAGGGAGATATCAGGAAAAATATAAGGAAAATATAAGGAAGATATAAGGAGAAGATACAAGGAAGAAATTACAAAATTCAATAAAGGGTATTTTTCTTTTTATTCTCCATTTCCACGGTTTTCTTAAGGTTCAAGCAAAATTTCTGTATTATGGCTTTCCTATTCTTTCATATAAATTTAAAGAATTTAAAAAATAATTTTTTTGGATTTTCGGAAAACCTTAATTTAAAAAAAGGAATATACTATATTGGGAGAAATATAAAACTGAATTAAAATAATCAGATAAGAATAAAGATCTCAGGATTCTACGCCTATGGGGGGAAGGCACAGGAATTACCAGGAAAAGCTGATAGCACCGGAACAGGCAGCTGAGCTTATGGAGGAAGGCTGGAAACGGGCGGACCTGCATGTACATACAACCTGTTCTTTTGATGTGCTTCCGGCAAAAGGTTTGGATCCCAGGAGTCTCTACGAAAAGTCTCTTGAGATGGGTATGGATTTCATAACATTTACAGACCACGATACAATGCAAGCATATGAAATCCTCGGATGGGACCGTGAGAAGCTTGTTCCAGGGGTTGAGATGACAGTATATGACCCTGAAATTGCAGGGCATACGCTACATATTAACGTTTTCGAGCTTGACAGGGAGGAATTTTCAGAACTGAGGGAAATAGCAACAATAGAACAGAATCTAAGAAGTTATATCGGATACCTTAAGCGCCACAGACTTCCGTTTGTTTACAATCATCCTTTCTGGTTTGATTTCCATCAGCAACCGAATCCTTCTGTAGTACCAAAACTTGCAAAGCTCTTTCCTGTACTTGAATATAATATGCATGAGCTCAAGCAGAAAAACGAACTTACGATAGCTCTTGCAGAAAGGTTTGGGAAAAGCATTGTAGCGACAACGGATACTCATTCAGGAAAGTTGGGGCAGGTATATACGCTGGCAAAAGGAAACAATTTCAGGGAATATTTCAGGAATATAGAAAAGGGGAGAAATTATATCGTTCCGGAAAACCTCACACGTGAACTCTTGATTGAAGAGATGAATACCTGGATAGACCTGATTTTCGAAAAAAGCCAGAAAAACCGGGACATTAAAAATTACCTTACTGGAATAAGGTCCCTGGATGCGATGGTAAAGATATCGAGAAGCACTCTTTTGAACTATTCTCCAATACTCAACCGGACAGCCATGAACCTGTTCTACATGGTCTCAAACACAGGGCTTCCGGCCTCACTCTATATTCATTCGGAGAAAAATTTTGCCAGAGAAATCAAAAAGAAAATTGAGATTAAAAGCCAGAAGTAAAAATTCATTTTCTCTTTTTTTTAGCTTTTCTTTTTTCATATTTTTTCTTCTCAAGTTTGATTTTCAAGTTTGAGTCTCAAGTTTGATAAAGTCCCAAAGTGAAAAAACACACTATATAGGAGCTGATTTTCAAATATATGAATAAATGGAAAGGTTTATTTACAAAATTGTTTAGAATTTATAGCATAAAAACTAAATTTTTTGTATGATTTTTAAATATTTAATTACCTAATATTAATAATAAATGCAAATAGACTTGAAGAAAAGGGAGCATTGAGATTAAATTGTTTTTCCAGCTCATATTTTACGTATATACTTCATGAATTGAGGTTTCCCTTGTTCCTGTTAAGTAGCGGAAATTGGAGAAGAATGAGCAGGATAGAAACCATTTTCAAAGTAACCTGAACTGAAAAAAGAAAAACTGAACCTTTGGAGCGTTTGCATAATTAAGGAGAAAATTTGAGACAAGAAGAGGTTGCAGGATGAAACAAAGAAGAAATTTCACTAAATCAGGACTATACAGAGGGTTAAAGCAGTGGTTGATTTTTACCGTACTCACAATTATTATTTACTCAAGCATATATCCGGCAGGAGCGGCAGGACCTGAGAGTTCCGAAGAGAAACTTATACCCTCGAACGGTGGAATTTTTGACAGCATTATAACATATATAAAAAGTCTGCTGGGAGAAGACGAAAAAACGCAGGGCTCAGGAATGGTTTCCGAGGCTGCCACCACAGGGGTTCAACAGTATCCAGATATTGAAAGATTTGTCCTGAAAATTGCAACTCCAAGCATAATAAAATCCTCGTCCTTTTTAGGAGATTCAAACCTCGGAGTTTTTGCTCATCTTTCAAACCCTCCTCTTATGAAAATGGATTCAGACGGGCATCTTGTCGGACAGCTTGCGAAAAGCTACGAAGTTTCGGAAAATAACACCTGCTGGACCTTTTACCTGAGAGATGAACTATACTGGAGCGATGGAGAACCTGTGACACCGGAAGATATCAAGTTTTCAATCAGCTATTACGGGAAAGAAGTACCCTCAGCCAGATGGATAAATGATACCCTGGAAACTATAGCTGTTTCTGATGCAAATAACTCCGTAACCTTCAAATTTAACAAACCTTACACCCGCAGTGACCTGGAGTTTGCAACCTATAATATCCTCCCTGCTCATATCTGGGAAACGATTGAAAATCCTGTGGAATACACAAATAACGGCCCTTATGTGGGCTGCGGGCCTTACTATCTCAAGCTGATAGACCTTAATGCCGGAAAACTTGTTTTTGAGAAAAACCTTTACTGGAAAGGAAAAGCTCCGGAATCCGAAACCGTGGAGATCCATTTTTACTCGAGTGTTGATGTTGCCACCCTTGCCCTTAAAAAAGGAGAGGTGGATACTTATTACAAATACGCAGGTTCTTACCCCTATGCTGGCATTGAGCAGCTTGAAGAAACGGGAAATTTTGATTTTATTGAAAAGACCGATATAGGGCTTATTTTTCTGGCTCTCAATTTGAAGAAAGCTCCTTTTTCAGATCCGAAATTCAGAGAAGCCCTGTCTTATGCAATAAATTACGAAGAGATAGTACGTCTCGAGACATTGGGATATGGAGAAGTCCCTAACCGCGGTTTTGTACCGTCTTCCATGGAAAATTTCAAGGAAACAGAAAAACTTGAATACAGCCCCGAAAAAGCCAGGAGAATTCTGGAAAAAGCAGGATACATAGACAGTAACTGGAACGGAATAATTGAAGGAGAAGACGGGAAAGATATCAAGTTAAAAATCCTTATCCGGCCGGAATATGCCCGTACAGGAGAGCTTCTTGAAGAATATCTTGGACAGATCGGTCTCGCATCTGACCTGAGGACTGCAGATGCAGACACCTGGATTGCTCTCAAGGATAATTACGAGTATGACCTAACAATAACCCGTTCCACTCCCTGGGGCATGCTCATGCACGCAAGCTGGGGAAGCGGTTATTTTGACTCCAGAAGGACAGGCCAGGGAGTTATGCATAATCTGGATGACCCTGAGTTCCTGCAGCTCTGCGATAATATCCTCGCAACCACGGATCCTGAAGAACTTGAGGGATATGCATACGAAATTCAGGACTACTATGCAGAGAACCTGCCTGCAATTCCCCTCTACTGGAGCAGCATTATTACCCCATATAACAGGCACTTTGAGGGCTGGCACACTGATCCTCTATACGGGATCTATAACCTGGACAACTTTGTAAATGTTAGGAAAATAGAGGCATAAAACATAGTTTGAGATATAAAATCAAATTTGAGCTATAAAACAAAATATACAAAAAGTATCCGATAGGTTCAACCAGAAAAGAACAGCAAAAGCATTAAGAAAACATAGTAAAAACAAAATAAAAAATAAGAGCGATGTCAGGAATAGCAAGAAAAGGAACCAGATACCTTACATCACTGGTACTCATAATTATCATCAATTTTACCCTTCCCAGGCTCATGCCCGGAGACCCGGTAAAAAACCTGATAGGGGAAGATGTTTATGTGTCCGAAAATGTGATGGAAGAGCTGAGAGCAAAACTCGGGCTCGACAGACCCCTTTACGAGCAGTTTACATCTTTCCTTTCGGACCTCCTGCACCTTGACCTGGGGTATTCTTACCACCTTCATGCCCCTGTTGCAGAACTCCTTCTGGACAGACTGGGCTGGACCCTACTATTTGTAGGAGTATCGGCAGCAATCGGAGCCTTCATGGGAAGTCTTCTTGGAGCCCTTGCAGGGTGGAGACCTGAAAAGAAAACAAGCCGTTTTACAGGACTCGCTTTTGTTGTGCTCTCCTGCACCCCGCCTTATTTCCTTGCTCTCCTTTCCCTCTATCTCTTTTCTTTCAGGCTGGGATTCTTTCCCTCTAAGGGATTTTATGACGCCCCAGAAATAGGGAGCATTTTGCATCATCTCTTCTTACCTGTCTGTGTAATGTCTGTCTTTTCAGCGTCTAGGAATTTTCTGGTAATGCGCGGAAGTGTAATCCAGGAAAAGGAACAGCTTTACGCGCTCTATGCCAGGGCAAAGGGCCTGAAGGATATCAGTATACTTTTCAGGCACATAATAAAAAATGCCTCACTCCCGATCATTACCCTTCTTGCCCTGGACTTTGGGTTTCTCTTCAGTGGGGCACTGTTTATAGAAATCATCTTCTCCTTAAACGGCATGGGAACCCTCATCTACGGCGCAATAATAGGAAAGGATTATCCCCTGCTCCAGGGAGCTTTTCTGGTAATCGCCCTCACAGCCTTGATTGCAAACATGCTTGCTGACCTTCTCTATGGTTTAATCGACCCCAGGGTAAGGAGACCTGCATGAGCCCGGAAGCAGCCCATATTGAAAGTTCCTGCATTACAGAAGCCTGCACTGAAGAGTATTCTGAAAAAAAGCGCGAAATCTCCAGCCTCAACTTTAAGTTTCCCGGAGAGTTATTATTCAAGATTTCCGGAAGGCGTAAAGGCCTCAAGGGACAATTAAATAGGGGAGGAATTTTCCTTTTTGTTTTTTTCCTGTTCATGGCATTATTCCCTTCCTTTCTTGCCCCCTATGCCCCAAACGAACGATTCACCCCCTATAAAGAGCCTTCATGGGATCACTTCCTCGGGACAAACGACATAGGAAACGATATATTTTCCGAACTTGTGTACGGATCAAGGATCTCAATGACAGTGGGCTTTGCGGCGGCTCTGGTCTCAACCCTGATAGGAGCTATCCTCGGGATCTGTGCAGGCTATTTCAGGGGAGCGCTTGACGAATTGCTTATGGGTTTTACCGATGTTGTCCTTATTATCCCGAAAATTCCTCTTATCATAGTGCTGGGAGCATATCTGCAGCCAAGCATCTGGATACTGATCCCGGTACTCGGTCTCCTGTCCTGGGAGTCTACCGCCAGGGTTACCCGTTCGAAAACTCTCCAGCTCAGAGAGGCAGGCTATGTTAAAAGTGCCCGATGCATGGGCTTTTCTTCCTGGCACATAATGAGCACAGATATTTTTCCCAACCTCTACAATGTCCTGCTGCCCAAATTCATGCTGGCAACAGCTTCGGCAATGATTTCCGAGGCTTCTCTTTCTTTCCTGGGACTAAGCGACATAAGCATGAAAAGCTGGGGTACCATGCTTTCTTTTGCCTTTTTCAGGGGCGGTTTTATCCGGGACATGTGGTGGTGGTACACGCCTCCGGGGATATGCATCACCCTCTGCATAATATCTATTGCACTGATAGGGTTCGGACTGGAAACACAAGGAAAGGAACACGTAAGAGAAGGGGCGGATGCAATGTGAATGTGAGTATTGTTAATACGCTGCTTGAAGTAAAGGACCTCCAGGTCTTTTTTAAAGGGATAAAAACCATAACTGCCCTTTCAGGGATTTCTTTTTCGATTGCTGAGAGCGAAACCCTATCCCTTGTTGGAGAGACCGGATGTGGGAAATCTGTGGCTGCACATGCAATTATGCGACTCTTACCCTCTGAGGCCAGGGTAAAAGGGATTGTAAAATTTAGAGGAAAAAACCTGCTCGAACTGAGCGAAAAAGAAATGGTAGAGATAAGAGGAAAAGAAATCGGGATCATTTTCCAGAACCCCTCTCTTGCACTCAATCCGGTATATTCCATAGGACACCAACTTGCAGAACCTCTGTGTGTTCATAAAAAAGAAAAGAAGGAAAAAGCGCTTTTTATGGCAGCAGGAGCCCTAAAAAACATGGGTTTTGCAAATACCGCCGAATATATTCGTTATTATCCTTCGTGGTGCTCAGGAGGAATGAATCAGCGTTTTTTGATTGCAGCTTCGACCATACTTGGCCCTGCCCTCCTTATAGCAGATGAACCAGGCAAAGGGCTTGACAGAAAACGCGTATCCGAACTTGAAACTGAGCTCAAGAAATTGAAATTTAAAAATAAGACTGCTTTACTCCTTATAAGCCATGATCTCAGCTTTGTACAGAGGCTTGCAGATAGGGTTGCAGTAATGTATGCCGGAGAGATTGTTGAAATGGCGGACTCTTCAAGCATTTTTGAGGAGCCGCTGCACCCTTATTCAAAAGGTCTCCTGAACAGTTTACCAGAAAAAGGTTTCATTCCCATACCCGGCTTTTCTCCTTCACTCAGCAACCTTCCTTCAGGCTGCAGGTTCTACCCGCGCTGTTCCCTGAGAAAAAGACACTGTATTGAAAATCATCCTGACCTTAAAAAAATAAATGGGAGAGCTGTGAGGTGTTTTCTATATCCCTGAGAGCGGATAGGCTTTCAAAAACTTACGAGGCTGGCCTTCTAAGTACAGGAAAATGCATTTTCCGGGAAGTCTCATTTGAAATCAGGTCAGGAAAGACCTTCGGACTTATGGGATCATCCGGAGAAGGGAAGAGCACTTTAGGGAGGGTTGTTGCCGGGCTTGAAAAAGCCACAACAGGCTCCGTATATTATAAAGGCACACCGCTTACCTTAATGAAAAAAAATGAAAAGATAGCCTTCCGCCGTAAAGTCCAGATAATGTTTCAGGATCCCACGGATGCTTTCAACCCGAGGAAAAAGATAGGGCACGCGATTTCTGAGGTCTTAGCACTCCTTGGGGTTCCAGAAGCCAGACATTCATCAAAGACAGAAGAGATGCTTATAACCACAGGCCTCCCCAAGGAAGTGCTTTCACGTTATCCCTCACAGATTTCAGGCGGCCAGCTCCAGCGCCTCGCCCTCAGTCGAATTCTCCTGCTAGACCCGGAATACATTGTCCTTGACGAACCGACCTCTGCCCTTGATGTTTCGGTGCAGGCTCAGATTCTCCACATGCTTAAAGAGGTACAGACTGAACGAAACACAGGTTACCTCCTTATTTCCCATGATGAGATTGTTATCCGTTTTATGTCCGACAGCTATGGAGTGCTTGAAAACGGGCAGCTGAAGATAATCGAGTAATAGCTTTCAGATCCGAGTTTCGGGTAGGGAGTATTCAGTCCTTTTCTCTTTACTCAACAGGACTGGTTTATAGATTTTATTAGTGAACTTCGTTCATGAGAGCGAAATCTTAAATAAAAAAAGTAAAAAGGAGAGAATTGAAAGCCTGGGTTTAAAAAAGCTCCAGAATGGCTTCAGGGCTTTCGAGTACGGTAATTCCCTGCAGCCCTTTTACAATTTCAACATTTCTCATGTCTACATCCCTGACAAGGACTTCAACCGGCCCGCCCTTAATTGCATTATAAGGGCACAGCTCTTTACAGATCCCGCAGCCTTTGCACTTTAGAAGTTCTATCTGGTCCGTAATGCCATTTTTCTCCGAAATCGCTCCATGGGGGCAGTTTTCCCTTGGGGGGCAGGTCTCACAGTGCCTGCACTGTTTCCTGTCAATATTATAGGGCATTTCCGAGACAATCGAGCCTTCAATGTCCACAGGTACAATATAGACTGGAACCCTTCCCTTAACAGCCTGGGCAACAGCATTGGTTACGAGGGAATCAGCAATTCCATAGGCGATTTTCGAGACTGTGTTTGAAGTTGCAGGTGTAACAAAGAGAGCATCATACCTGTCAAGGACAAAGCGCCCAACTTTAGGGGAACTTGAACCCTGCTCACTTTCCCGGAAGATCTCTTCAAGGTAGTCTCCTCCCGAGATTTTCACAAGCTTCTGCTCAAGCCCATACATCCGGATAACCTCTTCGCCGGCTCTGGAAAGGTATGTATTCACTGAAAGTTCGGGATTCCTGAGCTTGAGTTCTTTAAAGACCTGGTAACTGCGATCCAGGAAATGCCCTGCTCCTGTAATACCCCATGCAATGCTTTGAAAGCTCATGAAAAGAAGTCATGCCCCAGGGAGATAATATAATTTTCTAAAAAGAATGCCCCGGGTACAAAAAGAAATTTAAATTCCGAGAACTTCATAAAGTAATTTCATAGCTTCCTTCTCGCTGTCTCCACCGCATTTTGAAACAAGGCTCTCATAGTGAATTATCCAGTCAAGATACTTTTTTTCTCCGGATAACTGGTAACGGGTTGCATGAACCGTAGCTTCAAGAACCGCATTGAACCCTCTATTGGGTACCGGAATCTCTTTTCTATTAGATTCATTAAAGCCTGCATTAAGAGGAATGAGATCGGCAACAAGAGATTGATCCGTATTTTTAATATTAATGCATTCAAAAACTACCCAGGCAGCTGCTTCTTTAAGAACGGGAAACTTAAGCCCTCTTGCTGGCACATATTCAAATTCGGAAGGATCAAGATCAAAGAATGTCGAACGAACAAAAAGCAGGGGGTCGTAGACAACATTTGAAGCAAGATATTTTTCTTTAAGGACATTCGCCCAGGTATGGCTGCCTCTGAACAGGCGGACAAAAGGTCTTTTGCCTTTTGTAATGACGCCTATGGGAGCAGCATTAGGGCGCTCAAAACCGGTGCTCGCAATTATCTCGGAGATCCCTTCCCTGATCCCGAAGGAAGGAAGGTCAATAGTATGATACGGCTTTTCAAATTTCCTGTAATCGGAAGAGGATTCACTCAAAATCTTAAGCCTCCGAGAAGGGCAATAAAAAGCCCTGCAATAATGATGTCTGCCGTAGAGCCCGGATTAATCTTTTTTACCAGAAGTTCGGAGTCAAATTCCTGTATTTGAGGGAGGATAGATGCAAAATCCTGCGCTGTTTTCCCTGAAGTTTCCCAGCCTGAAAGAATTTCACCTGCTCTGAAAGACACATAGTCCGCAGTTTCGATATCAAACTTGGTCTGGATAAAGGTATCCCTGTGTTTTGAAAGCAGTTTCAGGAAAGTGTATACTACAGCCTCATTGATTCCTGTGCCCGAACAGGTGGGAACCGAACCTCCAGTCAAAGCTTCTGCTTCACAATTTCGCGCCTGCATAAACTCAAGAATGCTTTTTGCCCCCTCAAGGCAGCGCACGAAGCCTGTGGTCCATTCATTTGCTATCAGGTCATAATCCCTGGCAATTTCCATAAGGGCATAAAGGGTAATGTCCTGACTCCTGAGATCGGCAGTTGATTCGGGGTCTTTAAGGTCAAATTCATCCACACTATTTACCCTGACTCCCACATGCCCGAAAGCCCTGTAAAACTCAACGGCATCTTCACAGTCCGTTGCCCGGACAAAAGCATAGGCACGGGAGACCAGACCCTCAAAATCGCCTGCTTCAAGCCGAAAACCCACTTTTTCGCAGCAGGTTTGTTCTTTTTGTTGTCTTTGTTCTTGCTGGTCTCTTGAAAATTCACCCGCAGCCATTGCCAGAGGGATCAGGAGTAAGAAGGCTCCAAAATGAGTATTTCCTCCCCGCTGCCAGGCAGAGCTTTCGTAGACTGCATTCCTGAGAAGTGATCCTATCTTTTCCGTGCTTCTTGCAGCAAGCTCAAGGACTGGATAGACTGCAACCGAAGAGGCAACAAAATGCTCAAAACAGGTATCAGGATAATTATGCTCTCTATCAACATTTCCCGGCTTCGGAGATGCTGAGACCTCAAGCAGCATGGCAAGCTGTGCACATCGCGCGATCAGGCTGGGGATAAGAGATTCTCCCCCCGATCCCGTCGGTCCGAAAGCATTGCAGGAGAAAGTGGTGTTACTTGGATTCATTTACGGGAATCCTGGCGTGGTCAAGGATATATTTTGACAGTTTCTCTTTAAGCCTCATGTATTCTGCATCAGAGAGGTCAAGCGTATTTAAGACACCGTCCCTGATCCAGCAAGGCTTTGAAATCTTACAGCACCAGACAAGGCTTCCGAAACAGGTATCTTCGCCGAACTCGAGCATAGTGCCTCTGGCAAATTCCATTTTTGTCCTGGCAAATCCTTCTGCAGTATATCCTAGCTTTTTGAATTTCTCGTGCACAGGGCAGGGTTTTACCGGGAGGCAGCAGAAAGCCAGAGCCCGGAAGTCTCCTTCACTACAAACGTGTTTGGGGGCATTGTACCAGCCTATAGATTTCTGATATGAAGTGACACTCTCTACAAGTTCTGTTATAAGATTGGGGTTTTCCATAACTCCTCTTGCGACAGAGACCATATCAGCTCCGCGGGAAAACATGTCCTTTGCAGCAGCAAAATCAGTAACCGAGTTGTTGCCTATAAGGAAAAGTCTCGTAGCATCCCTGTAATTTGTAATCGCATCAAGGTCTGCTCCAAACCCTTCAAGCATGGCATCCACATGGATAATATCAGCCCCGGCTTTATCAATAAGCCTGGCAAGTTCTATGTCATTTACTACATTCGCCCTTACCTTTATGGAAAGAACAACTCCGGTTTCTTTTATCGCCTTTATCCAGGAAGAAAGCCTTGGAAGGTCACGCAAAAGGGCTTCACCTATGCCTGCTTCAAGCATTTCAGGCTGCTTGCAATGAGCGTTTAATTCAAGAATTGCCCCTTCTTCTTTTACAAGCTTTGCAGCTTCGATCAGAGGCTCAAGACTAGTGCTTCTTACATTTACCGCAACAGCGCTTCCGGAGGTTACAGCCCGAATTTCCTTTTTGATAAGCTCCAGAGGTTCGTCGGAAATAAACTCTTTCCTGCCCCGGGCTACAAGGTCTGATGCAACTTTCATAGATCCTTCATCCAGATTGAAGGCTCCAAGCACTACGAGCCCGGCATCACCTGCATACTGGCTGGCAAAGGCGCTGTCGGCAATTCCTGCCATTGGAGCCAGTGCGATAGGATTTCTAAAACGGACATAACCAATATGCAAATCAAATAGACAATCACTCATGTTTTACCTCTTAAAAATAAGCGTGGAAACTGAACACACAAAAATGATAGTTATAGTTAGATATTAAACTAACGAATCTTTTTAGGCTTATGAGAATCTTTTCTCAAAGAATCTGCGAAAATGGAAAAACCCATCTTATTTTCACGATTACAATACATATATATTAATATTTGGGCATACCCTCCGGTACGCAAAAGCTATATAGGACACACGGAAGGAGAGAAGCTGTTTCACCTAGATCAAAAAGAATTAAAACCAACGTGGAAATAGCCAGAGATCAATGAAAATAAATTAAATTAATCCGATTAGAAGTCCTTTTCAGCCTGTCCTTCCATACAGAAATATCCTCCCATAAATATATATAGCATCAAAAAAGAGATAGATCCAGTTAATCAACAACGTGCGAGAGAGGCTGGACGGCTGCCGGACCTTCAGGTCTGAGGAAAGTCTCCCCACCGCTCCGGACACACGAATGTCTGTAAAGGATATCGGGCGAGAGCCCGGGCCCTGGCACAGAAACGAG
>OBLN01000234.1_pt1 | contig 20326 bp, 19 predicted proteins | sample 1519301 | NCBI WGS metagenome assembly OBLN01 (sample SAMEA2452533, study PRJEB22499) | sediment metagenome | reverse complement strand
GAAGAATACCGGCCCCAAAAAGAGTGAAGGAGCCTCCTGACCATGACAGAACGCTCTGAAGCCCTGGCCTTGTTGAAAAAACATCTAAAAACGAAAAACCTGGTCAAGCATTGTCTGGCTGTGGAAGCGGCCATGAAAGCGTTGGCCGAAGAACTGGGCGGGGAGCCGGACCGATGGGCCCTGGCGGGACTTCTTCATGATATAGATTACGACCGGACCATGGAGACACCTGAAAAGCACGGTTTTGTCGCCGAAGAGATCTTAAAAGCGGAAGCGGACCTGGATGAAGAGATGATCTATGCCATCAAAGCCCATCCCGGAAAACTGCCGCGGGAGAGCCTCATGGATAAGGCTCTCTATGCTGCTGACCCCCTCACAGGGCTGATCGTAGCAGCTGCCCTCATGCATCCGGATAAAAAAATCGGGGCCCTTGACGGGGAGTTCATCATGCGACGCTTTAACGAAAAGAGTTTTGCGCGGGGAGCAAACAGGGAGATCATCCGATCCTGTGAATCCTTCATGCCCCTTGAAAAGTTTATCGATGTGGTCCTGGACGGGATGAAGGGGATCTCCTCAGAACTCGGCCTTTAATGGAACATTTTTATAAGATCATTGTCGACTGGAGCCTGGAACGATCCGGACCTTACGAAGATTACTTCACCCCTGAGATGCTGGCCCGGGCCTCAGTCGAAGATTTTGATTCCCTTCTCGCTGTCTATGGAGACGATCCGGATGCAATGCCGGATACTTATCCCGTGGGCGAGGGGCAAGTACGACTTGCCTTTTTTGCGCCCTGTTACGATGAAGCGGCGACGATGAAGGGCCTTTTGGAAAGACTTCTGCCTCCGGAAGCATCTGTTTTTATCGAAGAGGGAGAGATTACGGTTTTCCCCAGGCGGATCCCCTTTATCGGGGATATCCGAATCCTTCTGGGAGAAGAGGTGAAACCTCTTCCGCAAGAAAAAGCCATCCGTCTGTGGGGATCTCAGATCTTCGGCACAGGCGAGCATGCCACGACACGGCTCATGGCGGAGATGATGGACGGGGCCGACTTTCACGCTAAACGAGGTGTCGATGCCGGCGCCGGAAGCTGTATTCTGACACTTTATGCTTTGATGAAGGGCGCACAGGACTTTTATGCTTTTGATGTGGCGGACAACTTCCGGGAGACAGCCGGCCATGTCATGGCTCTTAACAAGGTGAGGTTCCATGCTTTCCAGGAAGACCACCTTGCTTTTGCCGCGCGTTATACCCGTTGGAAAGAGACGGATTTCCTCCTGGCCAACATGCTGCCCCGCTATCTCTTTCCTGTCCTCGCCCTCTTTGCCGAGAAACTTTCATCACGGACGTGTGTTTTACTGTCGGGTATCCCGGAGGGGCGCAGAGAGGAAGCTGAAGCCTTTTTTGAAAGAACGGGATTTGCCGTCACGCGATCATTTCAGCGTGAAGAATGGGCCGGATATACCGGTTTTTTCACCGGCAAAAGGCCGGGAACAGAACTTTGAAAGAGAATGGAGGTTACGATGAATGACAGTTTGGACAAAAAAGATCCCGAAATGGATCAGGATAACATCTCGACGGAAAAGAAAATTGTCATCGCCGACGAGATCCTTCCCCATAAACTCTTTATCCTTCCTCTGAAGATGAGACCGATCTTCCCAGGGCTTGTAGCGCCGGTCCTGGTAGTCGAGGAACAGCTTAAACAGATGGTCGATGATATCCTGGAACGGGACCATATGATCGGATTTATCTATCTTAAGAATGATGTGGAGGAGATGAACGCCATTACCCAGGGAGATCTCCATATGGTGGGGACAGCCGCCAAGATCTTTAAAAAGGTGGAACTTCCCGAAGGCCATTATAATATCCTGGTCAACACTATGAAACGGTTTTCCGTGAAAAAAATTATCTCTTTTGAACCCTATATCACCGTTGCAGTGGAATATTTCGATGAAGAGGAGCCGGACGAGAATGATATCGAGCTCCGGGCTCTGACCCAGTCCATGCTGGCCGACATCAAGTTCGTCATCGAGAACAACCCTCTCATGACCCAGGAGATGAAGCTGAACCTCATCAACATCAACGAGCATCCCGGCCGTATGGCGGATATTATCGTCAGCGTCCTCAATATTGCCCCGGCCCAGCAGCAGAAGATCCTTGAGACCTTTGAGACCAAAAAGCGTCTGGAAAGGCTTCTGATCCTTCTCAACAAGGAGAAGGAGATGCTCAAAATGCAGAATAAGATACGAAAAGAGATCGAGGAAAAGGTCGCCAACCGTCAGCGCGAATATTTTCTGAGGGAACAGTTAAAGATGATCAAAGATGAGCTGGGGATGGAAAAGGATGAAAAGACCCGGGATGTTGAAGAATTCAGGAAACGTTATGAAAGTGTCCGCGCTGCTCTCTCTGAAGAGGTGAGCGAGAAGATCGAGAAAGAGCTGGAGAAGCTCAACCTTCTGGAACCCATCTCCGCCGAATACGGGGTGGTGAGGAATTATCTGGATACCCTTCTCTCCCTTCCCTGGGTGGAGCGCACGGAGGATAATATCGACATCACCAGAGCCAGAAAGATCCTTGATACGGACCATTACGGGCTTCAGGATGTTAAAGACAGGATTCTGGAATTCCTGGCTGTCAAAAAGATCAAACCCGATTCCAGGGGATCCATTATCCTTTTTGTAGGGCCTCCCGGTGTGGGCAAGACTTCTGTGGGACGGTCCCTGGCCCGTTCCATGAACAGAGAGTTCTTCCGCTTCTCTTTGGGAGGGATGAGAGATGAATCGGAGATCAAGGGGCACCGGAGGACTTATGTGGGAGCCATGCCGGGAAAGATCATGCAGGCCATGTCTATCGTCAAGACGAAAAACCCTGTGATCATGTTGGACGAGATCGACAAGCTTGGAGTCAGTTTCCAGGGAGACCCTTCGGCGGCTTTGCTGGAAGTCCTGGACCCCGAGCAGAACTACTCTTTCCGGGATCACTATCTTGATATCCCCTTCGACCTTTCCGAAGTACTCTTTATCTGTACAGCCAACACGCTGGATACCATCCCCCGGCCTCTTCTGGACCGGATGGAGACCATCCGTCTTTCAGGGTATATTGATGAAGAAAAGACAGAGATCGGGAAAAGGTATCTGGTCCCGAAATCCATGGAAAAACACGGGATCTCCAAAAAGAGTGTTAAATTCCCGAAAAAGTCCATCACCGAGATCTGTAAGAAATATGCCCGCCAGGCGGGGGTCCGGGATCTGGAAAAACTAATCGATAAGATCATGCGGAAAGTCGCTCTGAAAGTCGCCGAAAGCGGTGAGGAACTCTCCATGACCATTACTCCCAAATGTGTGGAAAAATATCTGGGACAGCCCTTCTTCACGAAAGAAGAGTGGCAGAGGGTGACGAAGCCCGGAATGGTCCGTGGACTGGCCTGGACCGCCCTGGGCGGGACCACCCTGGTCATCGAGGCCGTTACCCTGGACGGAAAGGGCGGATTGAAGCTTACAGGACAGCTTGGAGAGGTCATGTCGGAGTCAGCCAATATCGCCTTCAGCTATATCCGGGCAAACCGTGAGAATCTCGGTATTCCCAAAGAGGCGTTTGAAGAGTCTCTGGTCCATCTTCATGTCCCGGAAGGGGCTACCCCCAAGGACGGGCCTTCAGCGGGCGTGACCATGGCCACGGCTCTCTATTCCCTCTTTAAGAAGGTAAAGGTCTCCAATGACCTGGCCATGACCGGGGAGCTTTCACTGACCGGAAATGTCCTGCCTGTGGGGGGGATCAGGGAAAAAGTGGTGGCTGCCAAGCGTAACGGGGTCAAGGAGGTCATCCTTCCCGAAGCCAACCGGAATGATTACGAGAAGATTCCGGCCAAGATCAAAAAGGGACTGACCATCCATTTTGTCAAAAGGCTGGAAGAAGTGATCCGGATCATAACCGAATGATGTTCATTAAATAAACTTGACAGAAGAGTTCTTGTATGGCACTATTTTTCGGAGCTGCCGGCCCCGGCAGCTCTGTTTTTGATTACGGTGAATCAGGAGGTTTATTTTGGAATACAAAATCGTTGTATTAGTCAAGCAGGTCCCCGATACGCATAATATCTCCGGGGATGTGATGAAAGAGGACGGGACGATCAACAGGCCCGCTCTCCCGGCTATCTTCAACCCAGAAGATCTCAACGCGCTGGAAATGGCCCTGGAAATCAAAGATAAAACACCCGGTACAAAGATCACAGCTCTGACCATGGGGCCGCCCTCGGCTTCAGAAGTCTTGCGGCAATGCCTCTACCGGGGCGCCGACCAGGTCTTCCTTCTCAGTGACATAAAATTTGCCGGTTCGGACACATGGGCAACGGCTTATACTCTGGCGGCTGCTGTTAAAAAGATTGTGCCCGATGCTGACCTGATCCTGGCAGGGCGCCAGGCTATCGACGGTGATACGGCCCAGGTCGGCCCCCAGGTAGCGGAAAAGGCCGGAGTCAACCAGGTGACCTATGCTGAAGAGATCCTGGAACTGGAAAAGAGATCTGTCACTCTCCGCCGTCTCATCGAAGGGGGTATTGAAGAGGTGAAAGTCTCTCTTCCCGCCATGATCACGGTGGTAGATACAGCCAACAGGCCCCGTCCTGCGGAGGTGCGCAGGATGATGAAATATAAAAAGGCCCTCTCCCGTCTTGATTTCGCGTCAGCCTTAAAGACTCACCTTGAGTATAAGGATGAAGAGGAGCTGGAACGCGATTTGAAGAAAAAGGGGCTTCTTATCCCTGTGGTCTGTGCTGATGATCTGGATGTGGACCTCAGGAAGCTTGGGCTTTTCGGGTCTCCCACTAAAGTGAAGAAAATTGAAAACGTTGTTTTGAAAAAAGAAGAGACCGTGGAATTGACTCCCGACAGCAAAGGGGCTGAACGACTGATCAGCGACTTGCGCCGGGCTAAAATATTGGGGTAATACTATGAAGAGACAAGGCAGTGTCATGGTCTTCATTGAACAGGAAGACGGACAGATCAAGGATGTCAGTTTTGAATTATTGACTAAAGCCCGGGACCTGGCTTCGGAATTGAAAGAGAAGGTCAGCGCTTTTGTCATGGGTGAAAAGGTTTCCGGACTGGCTGATGAGATCGCCGCTCACGGAGCCGACCTTATCTATACCATCGAAGACAAGGAATTGAAATATTACAGGACCCTTCCCTATTTTCACGCGGCCAAAAAGGCCATCAGGGAAGAGAATCCCCAGATCGTCCTATTCGGAGCGACGCTTATCGGGCGGGATCTTGCACCGCACGTGGCTTCCTACTTCTATACGGGGCTTACAGCGGATTGCACAGAACTTCAGATCGGCGAAGAGAAGATGCTCTATCAGATCCGTCCCGCTTTCGGGGGTAATATCAGGGCTACCATCGTGACCCCGGACTATGCCCCTCAGATGGCTACGGTCAGAGAAGGCGTCATGAAAAAGGGCGAGCCTGTGAAGGGAAGAAAAGCGGAAGTCAGACCTCTCAAGGCCTCTATTCCCGCTGAGGTAACCGGACTCACCGCCATCCTCCATCGGGAGAGAAAAGAGAAGACCATCAACCTCAAGGGAGCTGAAGTGATCGTCGCCGGAGGTATGGGGTTGGGAAGCGCCGAGGGTTTTGCTCTTGTCAAAGAGCTGGCCAAAGTCCTGGGCGCAGAAGTGGGAGCGACCCGTGCAGCGGTGGATGCCGGATGGGCGGAAGCCGACCGGCAGATCGGCCAGACAGGGACGACGGTCCGGCCGAAACTCTACTTTGCCGTAGGTATTTCCGGAGCGATCCAGCACAGAGCAGGGATGGAAGAGTCCTTCAAGATCGTCGCCGTGAATACAGACCCTGAAGCACCCATCTTTGATATCGCCGATTATAAGATCGTAGGCGACTACAAGACAGTTTTACCCGAACTCATCGCCGCCTATAAAAAACTTCAACAATAGGGGGAGTCATGGAAAATTTTTATCTTGATAATAAAGATATCGCCTTTCATCTGAACCGTCTGCCTCTCAAAGAGATCATCAGAATGAAGGAAAAGGATTTTACAGAAGCGGAGCAGTATGATTACGCTCCGGCTTCTGCCGAAGAAGCCCTGGACAACTACGCTAAGGCCCTGGAGATCGCCGGAGAGATATGCGGCGAGATCATAGCTCCCTTAGCCCCGGAGATCGACGAAGAGGGGGCTCACCTCGAGAACGGGGAGGTCATCTACCCCAAGGGGACCCAAATCGCCCTGGATCAGTTCAGAAAGGCCGGACTTAACGGGGTCACTGTACCCCGTAAGTATTACGGACTGAATTTCCCCACCACGATCTATACTATGCTTATAGAGATCGTGGCCCGGGCCGAAGCGGGGTTTATGAATATCTTCTCTCTTCAGGACATCGGCGAGACGATCTATGAGTTTGCTGACGAAGAGCTGCGCCAGGCTTATGTCCCCCGTTTTGCCAAAGGAGAAGTCACCGGAGCCATGATCCTCACCGAAGCGGAAGCGGGTTCTGACCTTCAGCGCGTGAAGACAAAGGCTGTCTATGATGAAGCTACAGACACCTGGCGGCTTTATGGGACCAAACGTTTCATCACCAACGGGAATGCCCAGGTCTCTCTGGTCCTGGCCCGCAGTGAAGAGGGGACCAATGACGCCCGGGGACTGTCCATGTTTGTCATCGACCGTGACGAGACTGTCAAGATCAGGCGTCTGGAGGACAAGCTGGGTATCCATGGCTCTCCCACGTGCGAGATGCAGTTTAACGGGACTCCGGCTAAACTCGTAGGTAAACGTCGAATGGGCCTTATCAAATATGTCATGGAGCTTATGAACGGAGCTCGCCTGGGAATCGCAGGACAGGCCATCGGGATCGCCGAGGCCGCCTACAGGGAAGCGAAAGCGTATGCTACAGAACGGAAACAGTTTCACAAAGAGATCATTAACTTTCCTGCTGTCTATGAGATGCTCACAAAGATGCGCGTCTCCATCGAAGCTGCCCGGAAACTGACCTACTACACTTCTATGGCTGTGGATTATAAAAAGCTCTATACAGAGCTGTTCGAAGAGGCCAGGGACGGAGAAGCCCGTGCCAAGATGAAATACTACACCGCGCTGGCTAATACCATGACCCCTATCTCCAAGTTCTATTCCACGGAGATGGCCAACAAAGTAGCTTATGACGGCCTTCAGATCCATGGCGGAGACGGTTACATGAAGGACTACAACATTGAGCGTCACTACCGGGATGCCCGGATCACCAATATCTATGAAGGAACCACCCAGCTTCAGGTCGTGGCAGCTATCGGCGGCATCGTCACAGGCAGCCTCAACGAGGAACTGGACCGGATGGACGCTTCTGTCAAAGAAACCGCCTGGAACGATGAGAAAAAACGGATCCGTTCCATGAGGGAAAGGCTGAATGCGGCTGTGGCTCTCTACAAAGAGATGGATGATGAAACAAAAGCCTATCATGCCGGCCGGATCGTTCAGATGGCGACGATGGTCATCACCTCCTATCTCCTGCTCGAAGATGCCCCGGCCAACGGCCGGAAAGCTAAAGTGGCCCGTATCTTCATCACCGATGCAGAAGCTCTGGTGAAGGCTGCCGATTTTACCATTACCGACGGAGACAGAACGGTTATCGACCACAATGCGGAAATATGGGACATCTGATCCCTTCCTTGAAAAATAAGAAGGAGCGGGGAATAAAGCCTCCGCTCCTTCTCAGGATCACTCGGAGCTTCCTGGGAGGAACGCTTCTTCTTTTCCTTCTCTTCTATACAGTCTGGCTTCTCTTCTCTTTTCTGTCACCTCCTCTCATGCCCTGGCATGAAGCTCCGGTTATCCGGCAGATTGCCCCTGCAGAGGGACTTTCTCTTGAGGAGTATCTCCAAACGGAGAGAGAGTATGTCAGACTCACCCGTGAGAGCATCTACGGAAGCCAGGAGGACCCTGTTTTAAGATCCTTTGCATCAGAAGAGAACATCATACGAAACAGCCCCTTTTACCGGGAACCCCGGGAAGAGGTGAAAGGCAGCGTCCTTCTTCTCCATGGGCTGACCGATTCTCCCTATACCATGAGCGCCCTCGGCGACTTTTTCGCCCGAAGGGGGTATCGCGTCCTGGCTCTCCGCCTGGAGGGACACGGGACAGTCCCGGGAGCCTTGCTTCATGTGCGTTTTGACGAGTGGAAACAACAGGTGTTGCAGGGTGTCATGCTATTGGAATCTCAGGAGAGGGGAAGAAAAAGCCCTCTCTACCTGGCCGGGTTTTCCACAGGGGCCGCGTTAAGCCTCTCCTATACCCTGGATGTACTGGAAGGCGCGGATTTGACAAAGCCTGAAGCGCTTTTCCTCTTTTCCCCGGCATTTGCTGTCTCCCCGGCTGCTGCGCTTACCGGCCTTCACGCCCCTGTGAGCCATTTCCCTCTTTTTCGTAAATTTGCCTGGCTTGATATCTTGGCAGAGGAAGACCCGTGCAAATACTCTTCTTTTCCCAAAAATGCTGCCTGGCAGATCTACCGGCTGTCCAGGGAGAACGAAAAAAGAGTGGCGCGATATACAAAGAATAATGATTTTACCATTCCGGTCTATTCCTTTCAGTCTGCAGCGGATGCCACGGTATCAGCTCAAGCTGTCATCCGTTTCTATGAAAAGTACCGTTTTCCGGGGGCTTTGACACTTTTCGATATCCATCCGGCGCACCGGGGCCAGTTCAAAAAAGCTTTGAATATCAGGGACTTGTCCCGGGAATGGAAGGCGAATGCTCCCCTCACTGTTGTCACCGGAGAATACGGCCTCCCCGCAGAGGGAAACGTCTCTGTGGAGACAAGGCCCTGGGCTGAAAACCTCTTCTCCCTCTCTCATGTGGCGCTGCTTTTCTCTCCGGATGATGCTCTTTACAGCCGTTACGGTGAAGATAATAGTATTACCTGGGGAGAAAAACGTCTCTTTACCGGAGAAGAGGAGATGGAGCGTTTGAGGGTGAATCCCTTCTTTGAGGAGATGACGGAGATCGTGAGCCGCTATCTTCCGTGACGTTATCTTCTTGACACTTTTCACGGGATATTTAAAATAGGGAAAACATGGAGGTCGATGATGAAGGATCTGTCAGTCAAAACAATCTGGAGAGAAGCTCAGGAATTAACGGGGAAAGAGGTCCGTGTGCAGGGATGGGTACGGACTATCCGAAACTCCAAGAATTTCTCCTTTATGGAATTAAATGACGGATCTTTTTTCAAAAACCTTCAAGTGGTCTTTGACCCTTCTCTTCCTGATTATGAGGAGATCGCCAGGTTGGGGGTAGGGGCTTCTGTGAAGGCTGAAGGAAGATTAGTGGAATCCCCGGCCCCGAAACAGCCCGTAGAGCTTCATGCTTCAAAAATCAGCCTGACAGGAGCTTCTCCCGAGGATTATCCCCTGCAGAAAAAACGACACAGTTTCGAATATCTCCGCACCATCGCTCATCTGCGTCCCCGGACCAATACCTTTTCAGCGGTATTCAGGCTGCGTCATCTTCTGGCCTATGCCTTTCACCGCTTTTTCCATGAGCAGGGCTTTGTCTATGTCCATACCCCTCTGATCACAGGAAGCGATTGTGAGGGCGCCGGAGAGATGTTCCGGGTGACAACCCTTGATCTTACGGATATTCCGAAAAGTGAAGAGGGGAAAGTCGATTTTTCAAAGGACTTTTTCGGTAAAGAGACCAACCTCACCGTAAGCGGGCAGCTCAACGTGGAAGCCTTTTGCCAGGCCTTCGGCAAGGTCTACACCTTCGGCCCGGCCTTCCGCGCGGAAAACTCCAATACGCCCCGTCATCTTTCTGAGCTCTGGATGATCGAGCCCGAGATCGCTTTTGCAGACCTCAACGATGATATGGAGCTGGCCGAAGCCATGGTGAAGGATGTCTTCGGATTTGTTCTGCGCGAGGCTCCCGAAGAAATGGAGTTTTTCAGCAGCTTCATCCAGAAGGGGATCCTGGAAAAGATGCAGGAGGTGGTCTCAGCTGATTTCGGGCGTATCACCTATACCGATGCCATCCAGGCTTTGAAGACAGCAAAAAAAGAGTTTCAGTTTCCCGTGGAGTGGGGATGCGACCTGCAGACGGAGCATGAGCGGTTTCTCTCGGAAGAGGTCTTCGGCCGGCCCGTCTTTGTCACCGATTATCCCAAAGAGATCAAAGCTTTTTATATGCGTCTCAATGACGATGAGAAGACCGTCGCCGCCATGGATCTGCTGGTTCCCGGAGTGGGAGAGCTTATCGGCGGAAGCCAGCGCGAAGAGCGTTATGATGTCCTACTGAAAAGGATCCATGATATGGGGCTCAACGAATCCGATTACTGGTGGTATCTGGATTTGCGTAAATACGGATCGACTCCTCGTGCGGGTTTCGGTATCGGTTTTGAACGGGCTGTCATGGCTCTGACGGGGATGGAGAACATCCGGGATGTCATCCCTTTCCCCCGTGTACCCAAAAACGCGGAGTTTTAAAAAAAGGCCCGGGAGGTTCCCCGGGCCTTTTTTATGGCTCATTGATCACTTCAGTTGTTCAATATAAGCTTTCGGGTCGTCATGGATTTTCCAGAAGCCCTTCCCGTTGAAGGTCGTTTTTTTAAGAGGGTGCTCCGGGAATATATCATCATCGATGAGAGGGGTGAGAGTCACTGTTCTCACTTCCGGGGGAGAGACCTGTATCTTTTTTTCCCGGGCTCCCTGCCACTGTGCCCCCACAGCATCTTCAACCACACGGCCCCCTTCTAACACAACTTTTTCGGTGATGGTGAGGATGAGCTTCTGCTCTTCAACGGACCAGGTCCCGCTGAAAGAGACGTCTCTCTGGCTCTCGTCGGGCCACTGGCCATAGAGAAAGGCAAAACGGCCGTCGGGAAAAAAGAAGTAGCGCTCTCCCCAGGTGTTTCCCCCTAATGCAGGAGCCGAATGCCAGAATCCCACCATAGCCTCTTCTTCTGAAGAGAGCGCTCTTTGTGCAGGACAGCCCGCCAAAAGAGGCAACAGAAGTATGAGAGCCCAAACCAGAGTTTTTGTTTTCATTTTTCCTCCTTCTGAAGAGTTCCCAACGTAAGCGAATCTCCCCGGATCACCGTCATGGAGACCTGCTCGCCTCTTTTTTTCTTTCCGAAAAGTGAGAACTCTTCCTTGTTCAAGTCGGCTTTGATGATGAACGTTTCCCCGAACGGAAAGGCGAGATGTTCTCCCTGAAAACTGTGCAAGGGGAGGTTACGGCCGTAATACGGAAGCAGAGGGACTTGTTTCCCGTCTCTTTCTAAGGTGAACTGGAACGATTTGACAAGCTCTCCTGTGTCCGCATCCATCCGGTAAAGTGTATGATCGTAAAGAAGATAATAGAAATCTCCTTCCTGATAGAGGTGATCCGGATGGCAAGTGACATCTCCTTCCAGTGTGGTGGTCCAGAGGGGGCGTCCGTTTCTAAGGTCCAGCATCACCAGTTTCGAAACATCCGGGGAGACATCATCTTTACTTTTTTGAGTGATGAGAAGGGGCCAATAGGGAGCGTCTGTCGCTTCATAAGCCGATTCTGCCGGGAGGTAATCGCTGTGCTGAAAAGCATAGAGGTCATAAAAAGAGTACTCTTCCGGAAGGGTGTATCGCCATTTAAACTTTCCCTTTTCATCTCTTGCCTGCAGGAAAAAGGACTTTTCGTCCTGATGATAGGTGATGATCCCGCCGGGTATCATCAGGCGAAAGCGGCTGAAATAAGATTCTTTGAGAGAGTAGAGTCGTGTTTCCATCCCTGTTGCCAGGTCTCTGCGGATATATTGCCCTTCGCGGGTGAGGTAAGTCAGAATATTGCCATCCTGATAAGGCGTCGAATAGATATCAGAGATCATAGCCAGTTGGGAGGGGTCTTCTTTTTTCATCACGAGGATATCAGGCAGATTGTAAAATGTGATAAAATCAGAGTCATCCTCCAGTCCCCGGGGGGCCTGCAGCACGAAAAGATCGGGGAAAGCCGGGGTAAAGGTCGAGACTTTACCGTTTGTTTTGGAGAAAACCGTCACGTGAAGTGCGCTTTCTACAGGTTTTTCGGGGAAATCACGCAGTACTGTGTTGAAACAGATGATCTTTTCCTTCGTCTGCACATAGGGAACCCACAGGCAGTCTGTCAGCTTCATGCCTTCGGCTGCCGCGTTGATATCAACGGCATCCAGGAGCTCTCCGCTCTCTTTATCAAAGCGAAACAAAAAAAAGGAATCATCCATATTTTGCACGTAGTAGTAAATGGAGGTCTCGTCGAAAAAGAGAGGAGGCGTCTGCCGGCGAACCTGATGATTCAAGTGATAGGCCGGGAGGATCTTCTCTTTCCAGAGAGTCTTGCCGGTGGAAGTATCGACCTTTCTCAGGGTATGTCTTTCTTTGGGGAAGTGGCCGTATTCTTCCACCACATAGAGAAAATGTCCTTCTTCGATGCGGACGGTTTCAATACGCTTAACCGGATTGATCTGTGTTTTATAAACAGTGAAATAAAACAAAACTCCCGCTGCGGCCAGGATCAGCAGGGCGATGAGGCCTTTTTTCGAGAAAATCTTCATAGCAGCTCCCAGGGTTAAAAATTCTTTTTCCCATCATAAGGGCAGACAGAAAAAAGTCAAACCCATAAGCTGCGAAATGAGGGCAAAAGAGGATCTATTTCATTGTAATGCACAAAGCGATCCAGGGGATGACATTAAACATCAGAATGAGGATCTTGTAAAAGGCCAGAGCTCTCATATAAAGCTCTTTGAACTGATCTTCGGTGATCCCGTACATCTTGCCGGCTATTCTGGCCAGAGGTTTTTTCAAGAGAAGATAGATCAATGCGGAGAAAAGAAAAAGCCCGACATTGAGAATGGTCATCCAGGCCAGCAAATCGATATCGATCTTCAAAAACATTATCATACCTCCTGTTATTACCTTTTATTATAAGCTTTTCTGAAAGATTTATCAAGGGGTCTCAGAGGGTGATGTCCAGGAGAGCGGCGGCTGCAAGGCTGATGGTATCCAGGTCCCCGTCCAGAAAGAGGGTGGTTTTGGAAGGGGGGAAAGCGGTTATCCCCTTATTTAAAATGACGACTTTCCCCCGGGTGACTTCAGGAAGAAGGGCGGCGGGATAGACGGTGAGAGAAGAGCCCATGACCAAAAAAAGGTCTGCCTTCAGGGCTTCCCTGTAAGAGGCCTCGATCCCGTGGACCGGTTCACCGAAAAAGACGATGTCAGGCTTGGTGATCCCCCCGCAGGGACACTCCAGGGTGCCTGTGGAGCTGATGCGCTCCTCTATCCAGGCTAGGTCTCGCTCTGCCCCGCAGGAGAGACAGCGGCCTGTCCGGTAAGAGCCGTGAAGCTCGATGACCTGTTTCGATCCCGCTGCATGGTGGAGGCCGTCGATATTCTGCGTCATGATAACGTGCAGAAGGCCTGCTTCTTCCAGTCGGGCCAGGAAGAGGTGAGACAGAGTGGGACGGAGAGTGTCGAATTGATTGAAAAAATCCCGGGTAAAGGCATAGAAGGAGGAGGGGTCTTTTTGAAAAGAAGCGATATCAAAAGTCTTTTCCGGGTCATACTGCCGGGTGATATAGATCCCCCGCTCTCCCCGGAAATCGGGGATGCCGGCGCTTGTTGAGATCCCTGCTCCGGTGAGGGCCACGGTATAACGGGAAGAAGCGATAAGGCCGGCCAGGGTTTTGATTTTGTCGTCCATGTTTACATTATAGGGAGACGGCCCTCAAGGTCAAGCCCCGCCGCCATTTATCTTGCAATAGATATAAGCGGAGGTTATACTTACGTATGAAGAAAAACGGGGCCACACTTGTGGAATTTATCGCAGCCATGTCTATGGGGGCTGTCTTTTTGTTTCTTTTTTTTCAGAATTATGCCACGATTTACCTTATCCATGGAAAGGAAGCCTCCCGTCAGAAGGCTGACGCCGTAGCCCTGGCGGTCCTGGAAGAGATCATGGCTTTAGATTATAATGACCTCCTTCTGGCCGATACTCCGCCGGGAACCGGGACTTCCTATTCCTACCCCGGAAATCCTGTGACCATCGATGACAAGGGGACACCGGATCCCGGAGATGATCTCACCGGCACGATTACCTGGGTCGTCCTTCAGGAGACAGATCCCGACGGCGGCGGCGAGTACAAAACGATTACCGTGACCCTGCGCTGGATGGAAATGAAAGCGGGAAGCGAAGGGCAGGGGACGAGCCAATATCAGGAAGACCTGGTTTATGTAGTGAGGATATATGAAGATGCGGCCTATTAAACAGGGGATGACATTGATCGAGATGATCGTGACACTGGCCTTGTTCGGCGTTATCTCCACCGGTGTTCTTACCGCTTATCTCACCGCTTCACGCCAGACGGATCGGGCCATGTTGAAAAGTGAGACGGTGACTGTGGCCCGGATCGCCATGGATACTCTCCTTCATGACATCCAGCGGGCTAAAAACGTCACCTGGGCCGATCCTGTCCTGACTGTCACCCTCTATAACGATGTGACTGTTACCTATACCACAGTCAACACAGCCGAAGGGCCCCGCCTCCGCAGGGACGGAAACGATGTGGTGGCCTCGGATTATGCCGATATCTCCCTTGTGACGGCTCCCGCTCCCGTCATCGACCCTGTAGACCGGGAAGTAACGCTATCTGTCCGTGTCACGGTGACCCGGGGGAGCCAGTCTGAAGACTCTCTCTTTACCCTTACCGGGACCTGGAGGAATGTATGAGACGGGGCAGTATCCTCCTCAGCATGACGGCCTTTCTCATAGTGGGTATCTTTCTCCTTTCGGGGATCTTTTTAAGAAGCTATTATCAGTCCCAGCAGGCCCAGAAGACCATCGCAAGGACTCAGGAAGCCTATGCCCTGGAAGGAGACCTTCAGCGCGCCATCGCTTTAGTCAAGAATACCGGGAGAAAAGACCTTACCGATCCCGTGCATTTTCCGGATCAGACCCTGTGGCTTGCCGAGGATTTCAACATCTCTGTGAGGGAGTTCGATAATTGGGACGGCTATGTGGTCAACAACAACGAAGAGATCAATGAAGTGAATGCAGCCTCGAAAACCATTACGGGAACCAACCCCGTAAGCATCCTGGTCTCCTCTCCTGCCTACGGCCTGGAGCTGGAGTACTGTCTTCCCGGGACGACTTCCGCCCAGAACTTTACCGTCTATACCCACGGGAATGTCCTCATGGATGTGGACGGGAACTATTACCCCTATATATGGAACGACACATGGACTCAGCAGGACGATGTGGATTACTATTCCAACGACCTGCGTGTGGAGAACGCCCTTTTCTATTACAACGGCTCCATTGTCACGGCCTATCCGCCGGATCCCTACGATGTAGACGGAAAATTCGACGTGGTACCCACCGATGCTCTGAATAAAAGGACATTGACGGTCCCCGCCTACCTCCAGACGGATGCGGCTTTCACTACCTGGGTGGATTCTGTCATCGCCCTGGGAGCTGCCGTGGTCCCGGCGGGGAATATCCATATCGGAGACCTGACGGTGACAGACCTCACAGATACTACAGGGAGTGAACCCGGAGCGAGCGGTGTGGCCGTGGTCATCGTCCGGGGAGACCTTATCATCGAAGCCAAACACGATATCTATACATCTCCCGTTAACCGGGATATCCTCTACATCGTCGAAGGGAACGCCACTATCGGGACCCCTGACGGGGATCCTCAGCCTAATGATGCGCGAAATCCACAGCTTCACCTTTACGGGGCTGATTTCTGGATCTCCGGACGGCTGGGGATCGTGGCCTCACGGGATATCACCGTGCGAAATTATGCCTGGTACGGGTACCGGATGGGATGGTGGAGCTATATCACCGTTAATTACGAATGGCAGACAGCCGGGGGGAATATCTATCTGGTGGGGGATGATATCACCTTTGACTCGGACCTCTATGAGATAGCTGCCCAGGGAGGGGGATCCAACCGCCGCTATTATGTCCTTACCAACGGGACCACGACGATTACAGGGAAGATCTTCGCCAACGGGAATCTCTGGATCAACGGGACCGATAACGGTGAACAGACGGGGACTGACTTTACCGACCCGAAGGCTCTCAGGGGCGTCAATATTACAGATAACCCCACGATCCTTGACGGATTGCCGGTGAACCTCCAGCTGACCAGCTCGGGAAGCGCCGGAAACGGCGTCTGGCGGTGACCCTTTGTTGACAAAAAGGGAAGCCCCTCTATAATCGCATCTATGAATCCGAAAAAGATCCTTATTATCAAACTCTCGTCATTGGGAGATGTCATCATGACCATTCCCGTGGCTGACCTGATAAAAAAAACACATCCCGGAGTGAAGCTGGGCTGGGTCACTGAAGAGGGCGGCCTGGAAGCTTTGGAAGATTATGATGCCCTGCACAAACTCTATCTTTTTGAGAAGAAAAAAATCGAAGCGTGGGCCCGGAAAGGGCATTATTTTAAAATCATCTCTTATCTACGCCGCTTTACACGGGAGATCCGGAAAGAGGGATGGGAGCTCTCCATCGATTTTCAATCCCTTTTCCGCTCCTCCCTGATCCCTTTTTTGGCCCGGATCCCGCGCAGAGCCGCTTCCCTCAAGGGAATCAACAAGCTCATGGTCACCGATAATATCCCCTACTCGACTTTTCCGGGAGGACATGCCATCGACTGGTATCATCACTTAGCGGCCTCTCTGGGGCTGATCGCTCCTGAAAAGCGGGGGCGTTTTTTCTTTCCCTTGTCGGAGGAGAAGAAAAAGGCTGCGCGAGCCGAATTAAAGAAATATAAGCGCCCCTTTGTGGGGCTGGCGCCCTTTTCAAAATGGCCCTCCAAAAACTGGCCTGTGGAGTACTACCGTGAAGTCGCCCGCTGGGTGACAGAAGAGCGGGGAGGGACTGTCTTTCTTTTCGGCGGGCCCGGGGACCGCGAAAAGAATGAATCCATCATCCATGGGCTGGAGCATGGGGTGAACAAAGCCGGCGAGCTGAGTCTTTCGGAGTTTGCCGCCAGGGCCGGGGAAATGGACCTCTTCCTTTCGGGAGACAGCGGGCCCATGCATATTGCCGCAGCCATGGGGGTTAAGCAGTTTGCCTTTTTCGGGCCCACAAAACCCCAAAAGACCGGGCCGTATAACTCAAAGGCGCGCACTTTTACGATCATGCTGGAGTGTTCTCCCTGTTTTCAAAAGACGTGCCCTCTTGAAACGGATCAGATGGCTTGCATGAAGGAGTTGACGCCTTCTTTGATCATAAGAGAAATAGCTTCAATAATAGAAAATCGACAATCCAAGAAAATAAAAGAAATGTGATGAAAAAAGGGGAGAAGCAGGCGCAGGACGCCTGCTTCAAAGGCTTATTAAGCGGGTGAAATAGCGCTTACGGGGCAGACAGCTGCGCAGGCGCCGCAATCAATGCACTTCTCGGGATCGATGACATAAATATCGCCCTCGGAAATCGCTTCCACGGGGCATTCAGGCAGACAGGTTCCGCAAGCCACACAAGCATCAGAAATTTTGTAAGCCATCACTTACCTCCTTCAATTCATTTGCGCCTTTAGTATAAAACCTTTGTGTATTTATTTCAAGGAAATTATAAGCTAAAAGGCAGACGTTATATTTCCTTGCACACAACGCTAATATCTTTATAATAGGGGCATGGAACCTGGAATTAAGATCTGGCTTGAAAAAGAGGGCAAAAACATCCTCGGAGGCGGGCGGTACCGCCTGCTCAAGGCCATTGACGAAGAGGGCTCTCTCAAAAAAGCCGCTGAAAGACTCCGCTATTCCTACCGCTATGCCTGGGGGAATATCCGCAAAATGGAGGATCACCTGGGCCGGAAACTCATCATCTCCCACAAAGGCGGAAGCGGTGGCGGAGACAGTATTCTGACTCCCGAAGGACGTCTTCTTCTGGAAAAATATGAGGCACTCAGGCGGGACGTCTATGATTATATGAGACAAGCCTTTGAAAGGATCTTTACCGATGACAGATTATAGGCAAGCCAGGAATATGATCACAACCATGCCTGTGAAGTTGAAGACAGAGAAGCGCCCGGTCTTCGAATCAGCCGGTTTCATCCTGGCTGAAGATATCCGAGCCGATATTGAGATGCCCCGCTTCAATAAATCAGCTATGGACGGGATCGCCTTAAGGCATGACGATATGTCCCATACCCGTTCTTTTCCGGTCCTGGCCGAAGTCATGGCGGGGACTGTTTTCCGGGAAGAGGCCCGTCCCGGGACCTGTGTCAAGATCATGACCGGGGCCCCTGTCCCGCCCTTTTACGATACGGTGATCCGGCGGGAGTATCTTGACGGGTACGAGTCAGGAACATCGGTTCAGATCTTAAAAGAAGAGAAGAAGGGAAGCAACATCGCCTGGCAGGGAGAGGACTTCCGCAAGGGGGATATCCTCCTTGAGAAAGGGGCTTTGATCACGCCTTTCACGGCAGGAACCATGGCCACGGCAGGTGTCACAAACGTCGCGGTCTTTCAGCGTCCCCGCGTGCTCTTTTTCTCCACAGGCGACGAAGTCTATGAACCGGAAGAGGAGCTGCCCCTGTCCGGAATACGCAATGCCAATGCCTCTTCGATTATGGCGGGATTGAACCGTGAAGGGTATCCGGCCGTTTACGGCGCAGCAGACACGCGCAAAGCCCTGGAAGAAGCTATTCAACGCGGAGAAGCGGAGGCGGATGTCATCGTCTTCAGCGGGGGAGTCTCCGAAGGGGACCTTGACCTGATCCCGGAACTTATCAAGAAAAGAGGATATACCACCCTCTGGCATAAACTCAATGTGAAACCGGGGAAACCCCAGCTTCTGGCCCGAAAAGGGGATACTTTTATCATGGGCCTTCCGGGAAATCCCGTCTCCACGGCTTTGTCCCTCTATCTCTTTCTTTCCCCTCTTCTGAAAAGACTCTCCGGCCATACTGCGCTCTTCTCCCGCTCTTATTTAGGAGGCGTGACTCGCGAAGCCAAACGCCTTAAAGACCGTCACCATTTTATACCTGTCCGGGTGGCTGAAGAGAGCGGCACATATAAACTGACTCCTGTCCCCTCCAACGGGTCGGGCGATATCCGCGCCTCTGCCCTGGCTGACGCTTTTGCCCGTATTCCCCATGCGGGTGAACCGTATGACCCCGGGAAGACGGAGTTTTTCTTTATCCATGAATGATCTTTATAAACGTCAAATCGATTACCTTCGCATCTCTGTAACAGACCTGTGTAACTTGAGATGTATCTACTGTATGCCGGCTGAAGGCGTCCCGAAGATGCATCATGCCGATCTCCTCTCCTTTGAAGAGATCGTGCGGTTGGTGAATGTTTTTGCCCGGATCGGTGTGAAAAAGATCCGATTGACCGGCGGGGAGCCCCTGGTGCGCAAGGGCATCGAAGAACTTGTGGCCATGCTCCGGGCTGTGGAAGGGATCGAAGAGATCACCCTCACCACCAACGGACAGCTCCTGGAAGAGAAGGCCCCGCTTTTAATACACAAGGGATTGGACCGGGTGAATGTGAGCCTCGATACGCTTGATCCTGAAAAATACAAAAAGATCACTCGTGTGGGAGAGTTGTTCCCTGTACTGAAAGGGATCGAAGCGGCCCGTGAAGCGGGACTTTTTCCGGTGAAGATCAATACGGTAGTAATGAAGGGGGTCAATGACGATGAGGTCTATGATTTTGCCGAAATGGCCATTGAACAAGGCCTCTCCTGGCGTTTTATCGAATTTATGCCTTTAGGCGGCGTGGGAGAGGAGCAAAAACATTACTATATGAGTAATGATATTCTCATCGAGCGGTTGAAGAAGAATTATGAAATGGTTCCCTATACCCATAAGACCCTGATCTCGGAAGATTACATGATCCCGGGGACAAAGGCTGTTCTCGGCTTTATTTCTCCCCTCTCACACAAATTCTGTTCGCGGTGCAATCGGGTGCGCATGACCGCCGACGGGCGTTTGCTTCCCTGCCTGCTTAGCTCTCTGGAATATCCCTTGCGGGACATGGTTAGGGGAGGGGCATCAGACGAGGAGATCCGCGAAAAAATCGAAGAAGCTATTAAGAACAAGCCCAAAGAACACATGTTTCAGGGGTTCAAGCCCATGCATACCATAGGAGGATGATATGAAGGAATTCACCCATCTCACTAAAGAGGGGCGTCCCCATATGGTGGATGTCTCAGGCAAAACGGTCTCCGAGCGCCGGGCTGTAGCGGAGGGGTGTATATCTCTTTCTGAAAAGGCCGCATCCCTTGTGGCTGACGAAACCAATAAAAAAGGAAATGTTCTTTCCACAGCAGAACTTGCGGGGATTATGGCGGCCAAAAA
>OBLN01000233.1_pt1 | contig 20463 bp, 21 predicted proteins | sample 1519301 | NCBI WGS metagenome assembly OBLN01 (sample SAMEA2452533, study PRJEB22499) | sediment metagenome | reverse complement strand
TGGGAAGAGGAAAAAACATTGAAGCCACACAATTAAACAGGAGGGAATACAAGGATAGAATTGTAGTAATAACCGGCGGAGCCAAGGGTATCGGAAGGAAAATTGCCGAGGACTTCAAGAGTAAGGGGGCTAAGGTCTGTATTGTGGACAAGGAAGACAATGAGTACTTCATTGGTGATATCTCTGAAGAATCAGTTCTGAGGGAATTTGCAGACTAGGTAATAAGGGACCACGGAAGGGTTGATTTTCTGATCAACAATGCCTGCCTTTCTAAGGGTGGGATTTTCAGCTGTGATTTTGAGGATTTCAATTACGTCCTAAAAACTGGCGTAACGGCACCTTTCATGCTTGCAAAGCTGTTTAAGGATCATTTTAGTGAGGATGGAGCGATTGTGAACATATCATCCACCAGGGACAGGATGAGCCAGAGTGATACTGAAAGCTACACTGCTGCAAAGGGTGGTATAGCTGCCCTTACCCATGGACTCGCTGTGAGCCTTTCAGGAAGGATCAGGGTAAACTCCATAAGTCCCGGCTGGATTGAAACAGGTGATGTGGAATATTCCGGATCCAATAACTCTCAGCATCCTGCTGGCAGGGTTGGAAGGCCTGAGGATATTTCCAATATGGTCATGTATCTCTGCAGTGATGCCGCCAGCTTTATAACAGGTGAAAATATAACAATTGATGGTGGCATGACAAGACTTATGATCTATCATAACGATCAGGGCTGGATATATGAGGAGTGAGACATTGACCGGGTATAATATTGAAATCTAAATGTAATAGTAGCTAGTCCGTATTGGGGTATATTATTAGTGGGAAAATAGATAATCCGGGGCAAGGATTGCAGGGTAAAAATGGACGCCTAATCCCTGCAGGAGCCAGTAGCGTAACCGACCTTGACAGGTCGGTTTTTTGCATGAAAGGGGAGAGTAAACATGAAATCAAGAACAATGGCAGTAGCATTGGTACTGACCATCCTCCTGGTGGCTGCACCAGTCTTGGGAGCAATGGAAGTGCCAATGAATCAGAATCAGATTCAGGACAGGGACCGGGTTCAGACCAATATCAATGAAGAAGTGCAGGAACAGATTAGACTTGAAATCAACAAGAGACTGAGGATAGATGGGTCAGCCCTGGAGCAGATGAAGCTCCGTCAGCAGGAGCAGACTGAAAACAGGTTCATGGACCTAGAGAACCACTGGTCAAAGGATGAGGTTGGACAATCCTACAATTGGGGCTTTGTCAATGGATATCCGGATGGAAGCTTCCGACCTGAGGGAATCATATCAGGTACGGAAGGAATACTGATGCTGACAAGAATGATGAACACTATAGCCGCAGGTATGCCTGGAGAACCGGACCCTGAAGATGTGGATTGGAATAGGGTGCCTGAGTGGGCTAGAGACCAGCTTCGTGAAGGCATGGCCCTTTCGATTGCCACTCAAAGCCATCTTTATGGAGAGAGCCAATTGAACAGGCTTCAGTTTGCGGTAATGCTTGCAAAGGCAATGGGAATCGAGGCTGGAATGCCTCCCGAAGGCACTGTGGTTTTCCTAGATGATGAATCCATTTCTCCAGAAGAGCTGGGCTATGTCTACAGGTTGAGAGCCCTGGGTATAATCGAGGGCAGCGATGGAAACTTCATGGCCCAGAAGCAATTGACAAGGGCTGAGGCAGCTGCAATGATGAACAGGGTCATGATGGGGCTTAAGGCCGCCCCAACAGAATACTTCCATGATCCGGATATGCTTACGGTGATACTCCATGAAAATCCTTCAACCGGATATGGCTGGGTAGTGGAGTTTAAGGAAGGTGACATTCTTAAGATAGAGTCAGATGACTTTGTTCCTTTTGCAGTAGCACCTGACCTTGTGGGCTCAGGTGGAGAACGGACCTGGGTGTTCACTCCGGAAAAATCCGGTACTGAGGAAATCACCTTTATCTATTACAGAAGCTGGGAAAGCAAGGATACAGCCATTGAAACAAGAGCATTAACCGTAGAGGTAGATGAGAATCTGGAGATTAGCAATGTAAGGTAGGAAACTGGAATCAATTTAAGATATTCCCCTTTTTTGGAGAATATCTTTTTTCTTTGCACAAAAATAACACAGTTGGTGTAATGCAAACACTATTTTAATGCTTCCTGGGATAAGATCAAGGTGAGAGGAGGTCTTATCAATGGAAGTAATGGCTGTAGTCTCCATAATTGCATTGATGATTCTGGGATATTTTCTGATGGATAGGATAGATATGTTTTTTGTAAAAAACAATGAAGCCATAGAGAGAAGACCAGTGGATAGGAGAACCATACTTATTTTTGCCGACAATGAATCGGATGAGGAATTGTGCAAGCTGTTTGAAAGCATGAAGTTCTCATACTACGTGACTGATGATTCAAAAATACCTGACAAGATCGAGTTCAGTACATTCTTCGCATTGTCTGATGATGATGCTGAAAATATTTTTCTGTGCAGGCAAATACGTAAAAAGAGCAAGAGTACCTGGGTGGTCGCCAGGATAAATGATTACGTCTATGCTGACATATACAGGAAGGTTGGGGTCAACAAGGTGATTGCAGGTGATCTTACCAGTGAGAGAATAGTGGAATCCCTCCAGGGGGTGACCTTTAATGATTAGGCTGACCAGACTCGGAGCGAAGCAAACCCTGGCAGTTGGATTTGTGGTGATCATCCTTACGGGAGCACTTCTTCTCATGCTTCCAGCTGCGAACAAGAGTGGTGAATTTCTTCCATTCCTTGATGCCCTGTTTACAGCAACTTCAGCAACTTGTGTCACAGGGCTTGTGGTTTATGATACATGGTCCCAGTTTACTATTTTTGGTCAGCTGGTGATTCTAATACTTATACAGATAGGCGGTCTGGGATTTATGACCATTGCAATCCTGTTTTCAATGGTACTTGGCAAGAGAATCGGCCTAAGGGAAAGGTCATTCGCCATGGAAGCCGTAAATTCGTTGCAGATAAGTGGAGTGGTAAGACTTGTTAAGCATATCCTTATAGGAACCCTGATTTTTGAACTTATTGGGGCCATTATTCTTGCGACCAGGTTCTATGGGGTTTTCGGAGACTCACGTGCAATCTGGTTTGGAATCTTTCACTCAGTGTCTGCATTCTGTAATGCCGGATTTGACCTTATGGGAAGCATGGAGCCATACTCCAGCCTGACAGGCTTCTCATCAGACTTGACTGTAAACATAACAATCATGGCCTTGATCGTCACAGGGGGGATCGGATTCGTAATCTGGGAGGATCTCTTTGTGCACAGGTTCAGGTTTAGGAAATACAAACTTCATACTAAAACAGTCCTGGTTTCAACAATTGCCATGATAATAATCTCCACTGCGATGTTTCTGGTAGTTGAGAAGGATGCCACATTAAAAGGAATGGAGACGGGAGAGAGAATACTTGCAGCCTTTTTCCACTCCATTACTCCAAGGACTGCAGGCTTCAATACAACAGATACAGGTGCCCTCAGTGAAGCAGGTACCATGCTTACTATGTTTCTTATGTTCATTGGTGCCAGCCCCGGTTCAACTGCAGGAGGAATCAAGATAACAACCTTTGTTGTAATAGTTCTTTCCGTCATAACCCATTTCAGGAAATGCGAGGATGTGAACGTATTCAACAGAAGACTGGATGCAAGGGTTGTGAAGAGGGCATACTTCAGCGTAACCTACTACTCGATAATGGTTCTGGCTGGTTGTTTCCTTATTGTCGCAAACCAGGGCCTACCCATTAAGGAGGCCATGTTTGAAACCCTTTCAGCAATAGGAACTGTGGGCCTTTCAACAGGTATTACAAGAGACCTTTCAACCTTTTCAAGGATTATAGTTGTAATTCTGATGTATACCGGAAGGGTGGGAAGTCTTACAGTATTTATGGCTGTAACTGAAAAGAGAAATATAAGAAAAGTAAAGAATCCAATGGAAAAGATTATAATAGGATAGGAGTGTAATTATGAAGTCGATGATGGTTATAGGTCTTGGAAGGTTTGGTACCCATTTGGCCATAAAGCTGGCAGAGTTGGGGAATGAGGTAATGGTAGTGGATACGGATGAGGAGTCAGTTGACAAGATAGCCCATCTTGTCACAAAGGCGCAGATTGGAGATTGCAAGGACGAGGAAGTCTTAAGGTCCCTTGGTGTGAGCAATTTTGACATCTGCTTTGTGTGCATAAGTGAAAATTTTCAATCATCCCTTGAAATCACATCACTCCTCAAGGATTTGGGAGCACCATATGTGATATCAAAAACCGACAGGGATATACATGCAAAATTTTTGCTTAAGATAGGTGCGGATGATGTGGTTTATCCTGAAAGGGACATGGCACAGAGAACCGCTGTAAAATACAGCTCAAAATTGGCTCTTGACTACATTGAGCTGACAGATGAATACGCAATATCGGAGATACTTGTACCTGTAGGCTGGAAGGAGAAAACAATTACAGAACTTAGCGTAAGATCGGTTTACAATGTAAACGTAATTGGCTTCAAGATCAACAGCCATGTCACTCCCATGATAGATGCAGGCTATACTTTTACCGGAGAGGAGCATATTCTGATTGCCGGCAGCAAAAAAGATATCCTAAGATTGATGGAAAAGAAATAAGCAAATGGTATACTATAGATGAGGAGCTGATCTTATGGTATTGCCAGGAAAGTCAGGGAGACAGGGAAACTGGCTCAAGACCACAATCATAATTGGGATATCCATCCTTGGATCACTGATGATAAGCTATCTGGGAGTTGCCAAGGAGAGCATAATCATGCTGTTTTTGCTGGGTGTAATATTTTCGACCATCGTTACAAGCAGCTCCATGTGGGGAATGGTTACCTCTGTGGTCAGCATGATGGCTATGAATTTTCTTTTTACAGAGCCCAGGTACACCCTTGTAATATATGATAGTGGTGACCTGGTTTTGTTGCTGTTCTTTTTAATAACAGCAGTTGTTTCAGGTACAATAACATCCAGATTGCAGCAGCAGATAGAAATTGCAGAGAAGAATGAAAGGACAACCCAGGTGTTATATAAGATAGCTTCGGGGTTTATTGCCATAACAGGAGAAAGGGATATTCTGAACAGAGCCAAATACTTTGTAGACAACTATACAGGCTTAAAAAGCCAGATTCTTATCCTTGAAAATGGAGATGATGAGGTGCATCATGATCTAAATTACAAGGAGTTCCCAATAAGTGGTTCGGATAGAACCATAGGAAAGATGTTGGTTCAAGTCGAGAATGAAGAGTTGGATAAACAGAATGAAATCATAATCCAATCAATTGCAACCCAGCTTGGCATAGCCCTTGAAGGGAACAGGCTATATGCTGAAAGGGAACAGATCAGAGTTGCCATGGAGAAGGAGAGGCTAAGGGCTAATCTTCTCAGGTCCGTATCCCATGATCTGAGGACACCCCTTACGGCACTGTCTGGAGCAGGAAATCTTCTTGCGGAAAATTTTGACGTGTTGAGGGATGATGAAAAGAAGAAGCTTGCAACGGATATCAGTGAGGAAATTGGGTGGCTAACCAATCTTGTTGAGAACATATTGAACATGACAAGGATAAACAATGAGCAACTGTTGCTGAAGAAGGAAGAGGAAGTAATCGACGATGTGGTGAGCGAAGCGGTCTCCAGAACCAAAAGAATCCTCAGGGACAGAAACTTTACGGTAACACTTCCTGATGAAGTGGTGTCTGCACCCATGGATGGCAAACTCATTGTTCAGGTTATAGTCAACTTGCTTGAAAACGCAGTTAGACACACATCTAAAGATAGTTTGGTCAGCCTTGATGTGGAAATCTCAGGAACGGATGTTGAGTTTACCGTAAGCGACACGGGAGAAGGCATTGATGAAATCATAAAGGATAGCCTCTTCGACAGGTTTGTAACTCTTGAGAAGGGTGTCACAGATGGAAAGAGGGGAATTGGACTGGGACTAACAATCTGCAAGGCAATCGTTGAGGCACATGGAGGTGAAATACACTCCGAAAGAAACTTGCCCAAGGGATCAAGATTTATTTTTACAATTCCACTTGAGGAGGATTAGAGATGAAAAATTCGAGAATCCTTATAATTGAAGACGACAGGTATATATCCAATTTTATTGAGGTATCCCTTAGCAAGGATAACTATGATGTAATTACAGCAAGCTCAGCAGCAGACGGACTTTTCATGTTTTCTTCCTATAACCCTGAGATAATAATACTGGACCTGGGATTGCCCGACAGGGATGGCCTCGAGATCATCAAGGAGCTTAGGGAGTTCAGCAACATACCAATAATAGTTGTTTCAGCCAGGGGACTTGAGAAGGACAAGATAGAGGCACTTGACCTGGGTGCCAGTGATTATGTTACAAAGCCGTTTTTCATGGGAGAATTGATGGCTAGGATCAGGGTGGTTGAAAGGTCAATTTCAAATCTGGGGCTTGATGACCCTAAAGTTTTTGAATGTGATTACCTGTCCGTTGATTATGAAAAGAGAAGGGTCCAGATACATGGGGAGGACATACACCTTACGCCACTGGAATACAAGCTTTTAAGGCTGCTTATTGACAACAGGGGAAAGGTTCTGACCCACAACTACATCATTAAGCATGTGTGGGGATATTCAGGTGAGAGTGACACTAAAAGCTTAAGGGTAATCATGGCTAACCTGAGAAGAAAGATTGAAAAGGACAACACCAATCACAGATTCATTGTTACTGAGGTAGGTGTTGGGTATAGATTTACGGATGAGTAGACCATCTTGGGTAAATACCAGGTGGTCTTTCGCTTTCTCCAGGTAAAACAATTGAACATATTACAAAAATAATTGTAAAATATGGTTGATGACTGGTTTTTTTGAGTATAATTGTAGCATACAGAAATGGGAAGGGGATAGGGTATGAAAAGGAAAACTGTACTGCTAACAATAGGTTTAATAATAGGAATAGCCGCCTTGTTTTATTTTTTTGGCCTCAGTGGATCTTCGGAGATTGAGGTAACTTCTATGGAGGTTATGGAAGGTTCCATAGAGCAGACCCTTGATATCACGGGAAAGGTGATTTCAGGGGATATCCAGGAAATAACCGTGCCTAACGGTACGGAGGTTCTTCAGGTAATGGTCAATGAGGGGGATATGGTCAGTAAGGGTGATACCTTGGCGATTTTGGATCCTTCAGAGCTTCAGACAAGGCTTTCAAAACTTAGGATAAACCTTGAGCAGGTGGAGGCGGACCTGAGTATGGCGGGAAGCTCTGCAGAGAGACAGATCCTGCAGAACAATCTACAGAAGGCCCAGGAGACCCTATCAACCCTTCAGATGGACTATGATACGACAAAGGGAAATCTGGAGGATATGAAGGTTCTATACGAAAACGGAGCAATCAGTCTGGCAGAATACGAAAATCAGCAGAATGCACTTAAGAGCCTGGAATCAAGCCTGAAGTCTGCCAGGTTGAATGTGGAGGATGCAAGACTTAGGTATTCTGAATTTGGAACAACCACATCAAATGCAGCTGGTAGCCTTGAAAGGCAGAAGAGGTCCCTACTTTTGGATATTCAGCAACTGGAGGACCAGATCGAGGATACCAGGATAACAGCAGATCTTGATGGCACCGTTGTGGCAATGGATCTTATTGAAAACAGAACTGTTGGCAGGGAAGCTGAGGTAGTGGTTCAGGATACCACCAGGTTTCAGTTTGAGTCCTTTGTGACCCAGGAGGATGCAGTCAGCATCCAAAGAGGTCAGGATGTGGTCATAAGGGTAGCAGGGATTTCAGATGAATATACGGGCCAGGTAGTGGAAATTGGCAGCAAGGCAGAAGTTGACCCTTCAAGTGGTAGCAGCACTCCAAAGGTCAAGGTCACAATCCAGTTAAATAATGCTGATGAACGACTTGTTTCAGGCTTCGATGCTGATGCTGAGATTACAATCGGTATGGTCCAAGATGTAGTTGTGATTAAGAATGAAGCCATAAGAGAGGATGACCAGGCAGGGTCATATGTTTTTATAATTGATAATGGAGTTGCAGTAAAGAGACCAATCTCAAGGGGAATAACCGACAGGTATTTGACGGAGGTAAGAGAAGGTCTGGAGATGGGGGATATGGTCATTCTGAATCCGTCTCAGGAGCTTGAGGATGGCTCTGCAGTAAGCACGACAGAATAGGGGGAAAGACATGAATAAACATTATGATGAATTTATAGAGCTTTTCTCCAAAAATCTCAAGGATGATTGCGTAACCTGGTCCATGGAGAAGATTAGGGAAGGCATCCTCACCATACCTGAGCTCTACAGTGGCGTTCTGGTGCCCGCCCTCTACAGCATTGATGATTGCCCAGATGACAATCCCGGCTGTATTTGGGATGAACACGTCAAGACATCAATTATAAGGACAATAATTGAGGTGCTTTATCCAACGGTAATTGACCTGGCAGAGAAGGAAGGTAAGAAACATGGGAAGATCGTATTGACCTGCCCTGAAAGGGAATACCATGAAATCGGTCTGAGGATGATGGCCGACTTCTTCCAGATCAACGGCTACCAAGTCGTTTATATTGGAAGCAACACTCCAAGGGGACAGATCTGGGAGGTAATAAGGTCAGAGAAGCCGGATTATGTTGGGATAAGCGTAACGGATTATTATCTGCTCTCGGAGGCAAAAAAGATTATTGAGAGAATAAGGAATGAATGCAGTAAGGACATAAGGATTCTACTGGGAGGACAGGCCTTCAGAAAAAACCCACATACTGTTGAGGAATTTGGTGGAGACCTGTATATAGAGAGTTACGATGATGTCCTTTCCCTTGGAAAGGGGGAGGGAATATGAGACTTGCCTTTAAGATAGCCCTTCGGTTTCTAAAGTCCGGCAAAGGTCAGACCATCCTCATAGTTTTGGGTATCTCCATCGGAGTTGCAGTGCAATTATTTATAGGTTCCCTGATACAGGGACTGCAAATAAATTTGGTGGATACTACAATTGGGAGTTCATCACAGGTCACAATAACCTCAACCAGTGAGGACAAGCTCATTGATAACTGGGACAGGACCGTCTATGAGGCAAGCCTGTTCAAACCAGAGGTCATAAATGTATCCGTAGCGGCTGATGGCCCCGCTACCCTTGACTATGAGACAGATACTGCACCGGTACTGATAAGGGGTTTCAACATTCAGGATTCAGATGAAATTTACAACATAGATGAAGGAATGTACGATGGAAGGCTGCCTGAAAGGAAGGATGAGGTGGTGATTGGAAGGGAGTTGTCCCAACTGGCTGGGATAGGAACTGGTGACAGGATTCTTGTGCTAAACCCTGGAGGAGGGTCTGTACGCTTTGATGTGACAGGACTCTATGATCTTGGGGTCTCCTCCATAAACGAATCATGGATAATTACAAATCTCCAGACAGCCCAGGACTTTCTTGGAATGGGAGACAAGGTCTCTTCAGTTGAGATGCAGGTCACTGAGGTTTTTGAAGCAGATGTAATAGGAGATAAAATTGGTTATGCATTGTCTAGTGACAGCCTGAAGGTGGATAATTGGAAGGATCAGAATCAGAGTCTTCTAAGTGGGCTTAACGGACAAAGTGTTTCAAGCTATATGATTCAGGTATTTGTTCTGGTTGCTGTTTTACTTGGAATATCAAGCGTACTTGCAATATCCGTTGTTCAAAGATCAAAGCAGCTGGGAATACTCAAGGCAATGGGAATCAAGGACCGTGAGGCAAGTCTGATTTTTGTATTCCAGGGACTGATGCTGGGAATACTTGGAGCAATCATGGGGATAGCCTTTGGATTTGGATTGCTCTACTCCTTCACCAAATTTGCAGTGAATCCAGATGGTACTCCCGTTGTTCCGATATATATAAATTACGGTTTCATAGCCTTGTCTGGGATGTTTGCAGTGGCTTCTGCCATGATAGCATCATTGATACCTGCAAGGATATCATCAAGACTTAACCCAATCGAGGTGATCAAGAATGGCTGATATAGTAAGATTGGAAAATATAGACAAGTTCTATGGAGATAAGATCAGGACCCAGGTACTATTTGATGTGAACCTGAGCTTTGAGGAGAACAGCTTTAATTCAATAATTGGACAGTCTGGAAGTGGAAAGAGCACATTGCTGAATATTGTTGGAACATTGGACAAGCCCACCAATGGAAGGGTATATATAAAGGACAGGAGAACTGACACAATGAATCCTATGCAGCTGGCAGAGCTGAGAAATAGGACCATGGGATTTATTTTTCAGTTCCATTACCTTCTTCCAGAATTCACAGCCAAGGAGAATGTCCTTATGCCCAGCAGGATAATGAACTACCAGGTAACACCAGAGATCGACCAATGGGCGGATGAGCTGATGGAATTGACAGGTCTGACCAAGGTAAAAAACAATATGGCAAATGCAATGTCAGGGGGCCAGCAGCAAAGGACCGCAATTGCAAGAGCCTTGATCAACAAGCCCTCCATCGTACTGGCTGATGAACCCACAGGAAACCTTGATTCCGATACTTCTGAAAGCATTTATGACCTCCTGAGGGACATAAACAAGGAGTATGGGACCACCTTTATCATAATCACCCATGACCAGCGGATAGCAGAAAAGACAGATAGAATTGTTGAAATAAAGGACGGAAGGATAAATCTTGATGTAAAAAGATAGACATGAGAAAGCATACAGGGAGTGAAACCTATGTTTACACAAAAAAGACTGGATCAGGCCTATGAAGGCGCCCGGGTGGAATACTTCGATGACAGTTCAAAGTATGTATTCATGAGCGACCATCACAGGGGGGATGGGGGGACCTCGGACGAGTTTACCAAGAATCAGAATGTATTCCTCTATGCCCTGGAACATTACTATAAGAATGATTTTGTTTATGTTGAAGTGGGGGATGGGGATGAGCTTTGGGAACAACCAAAGTTCAAGTACATCAAGAATGCCCACTACGATGTATTTGAGAGCATAAAGAAATTCTTTTATCATGACAGGATGATAATGCTATATGGCAACCATAACATCTATCTGAAGGATCCAGAATATGTAAGGAAGTATTACTATTCCTACTACAACGAATACCGGGAGCAGAGATACGACTTTCTGAAGGGTCTTGAACCAATTGAGGCACTTGTACTAAAGCACAGAAGAACAGGTCAGGAAATCCTTGTTGTCCATGGACACCAGGGGGACCTTGCCAATGATCAGCTGTGGTTTCCAACCATGCTTTCCCTGAAATACTTTTGGAGATTCATGCATTCCTTTGGGATCAAGAACCCGGCCAGCCCCACAAAGAACGTGTACAAGAGACATAAGATTGAGAAGAACTTCAACAAATGGATATTGAAGAACAGAAAAATGGTGATATGCGGACATACTCACAGGTTCAAGTTCCCCAGAACGGATGATTTGCCATACTTCAACACAGGTTGCTGCATCTATCCCACAACCATAACGGCAATTGAGCTGGAGGGTGGCAGGGTACAGATTGTAAGATGGAAGATGAGGGTTAACCAGGATGGCCTTCTTCAGGCAAAAAGGGAGGTCATCAGAGGGTCTGAGCTGATTGGTAAGTACGACATCAGGGAATAGGTTGGGAGGAAATATGATGGAAAACGGAGTAATGCTTCAGGGCTTTGAATGGTATCTTCCAGGAGATGGAAGCTTCTACAGAATGATGACAGAAAGGGCGGAGGAGCTTGCAGATGCAGGATTTTCCGCAGTGTGGATCCCTCCAGTATTCAAGGGTACAGGTACGGAGGATGTCGGTTATGGGATCTATGACCTATACGACCTTGGTGAATTCAACCAGAAGGGTACAGTGAGAACAAAATATGGAACAAAGCAGGAGCTCTTACATATGATTGAAAGGTTCCACAACAAGGGTGTGCAAGTTTATGCAGACGTTGTGATGAACCACAAGGCAGGTGGAGATAGGCAGGAGAAGTTTATAGCCATTCAGGTGGATTCTCACGATCGGAACAAGGAGATTGGAAAACCCGTTGAGATAAGCGCTTGGACAGGATTTGACTTCACTGGAAGAGGGGATAGGTATTCTAAATTCAAATGGAACTATAATCATTTCAATGGTGTGGATTATGATGACCTTACAGGGAAAAAAGGAATTTTCAGGATAATTGGAGATAACAAGGGCTGGAATTTGGGAGTTTCAGTTGAAAGAGGGAATTATGATTACCTTATGTTTACTGATATCGACCATGCACATCCTGAGGTTAAGGCAGAATTCATGAACTGGGCAAAATGGTTTGTGGATGAGACTGGAGTTGACGGCTTTAGGCTGGATGCTGTCAAGCATATTGATGTGGCCTTCCTAAGGGAGTTCATCCATGATGTAAGAGGCTATGCCGGCCAGGATTTCTATATTCTGGGAGAGTATTGGGTGGACAATATGGACTGGATAGAGGATTTTCTCCAGGGAACGGAATTTGGTGTGGATGTTTTTGACGTACCGCTTCATTTTAACCTTCACAAGGCATCAGTGGAGGGGGCGGGCTATGACTTAAGAAGAATTTTTGACAACACACTTGTCTCAAGGTATCCCATGGAGGCGGTTACATTTGTTGACAATCACGATTCACAACCTGGTCAATCCCTCCAATCATGGGTGGAGCCATGGTTCAAGGAAATGGCATATGCCTTGATACTGCTTCGAAGCAAGGGCTATCCCTGCATATTCTATGGAGATTACTACGGTGTGGGCGGGGAACATCCCTATGATGGGATAAGGGATGATATCAATGGCCTGATACATTTAAGGCAGAATTATTGCTTTGGTGAAGAGGACGACTATTTTCAGGACCCAAACCTCGTAGGGTGGGTAAGAAAAGGCACAGATGACAACCCACAAAGGACAGCGGTTGTTATCTCCAACAAAGACGGCGGTACAATAAGAATGCATATTGGCCATGAATTCATAGGAAGGGAATATGTGGACAAGTTGGGAAAGAGCAAGGATGTAGTTGTTGTGGACAATGACGGATTTGGAAGCTTCAACACCCCGAGTGCAGGTGTGAGTGTATGGGTATTAAAGGAATAATAAGAAAAACGGCTTTTTCGAGCCGTTTTTTCATTGCAGTCTTCCTCTGCAGTCGATTGCTATCTCCTGGAGGACATCCTCGCCTGAAACCAGATATATCCTATCGTAGAGATTCACGACAGGACAGATATGGTTTGGTATAATCTGGACCCTGTCTCCCACCTGCACCTGGTTTCTAAAATCCCTGTCGTAGATCAGGGCGTGTTCATCATACATTGAATCTATTTCCACTCCTTCAAACCCTACTATTATTCCCATGCCCTTTGTTGCAGTCAAACCCTTGGTCCTTTTTTGCATTGTCAGGCCCTTTGCGCCAACATCAATAACAACCCTCTCCATAGTTGGCTTGCTCATTACAGTTGCAAGAACTGAGGCTGCATTCATTTGGAGCCCTCCAACCACGTTTGCCTGGGATGCATCCATAAAAATGTATGTTCCTGGTCTTATTTCAGTCACTCCTTCAAGAATCGGAAAATTGTGGACCAGTGAGGGAGTTGACCCTATACTGACGGTTTGGGGAGGTAGCCCCAGCTCACTTGCCAATTTTACAAATTTCAGTGTCCTTCTCTGACTTTCAAGGTGTATTTCCCTCAATTCATCCATATCCTTGGCAGCATATGAATGTCCATCGTGAGAGAATATCCCCTTAAAATGGATACTATCCGAAGACTTTATATAGTTCAGTAGATCAATGAAATCATCCTCTTCAATTATACCCGATCGGTTTTCTCCAACTTCGATTTCGATAAGGACCCTGGCCCTTTCATCCCTGTTGAACACACTTTCTATCATCTTGGCCTGAGCGATGGAATCCAAGCCAAAGGAAATATTGGTTGACCTTTGAAGGGCCTTAATCCTTTCAAGCTTGATTTGTCCAACGATCTCATTGGCAATGAAAATATCTCCCAATCCTGCCTTGGCCATAACTTCCGCTTCACCAACCTTGGCTACGGTAATTCCAGCTGCACCCTGGTCTGACTGCAGCTGTGCCAGGAGGGATGACTTGTGGGTCTTGGTGTGTGGTCTCAGGGAAACATTGTTCTCATCGGCATATTTTTGCATTCTAGTTATATTTTCAATCAGAACGTCCTGCCTGACAAGCAGGGATGGTGTATCCAGATCATGAATCTTCATGGTAAGCCCCCTTTATTTAGTATCTAGTCCTATATACCCAGAATTAAAGATAATATCAACAAGGGAGTTAAAGGTCATTTATCAGGGTAAATTACTATTACATAGATTGGAGGAATGCATATGAAGCTGGCAAGGGCAATATCATGGATTGGTGTTGGCGCAATGGTTTTAGTATTATACTATGGTTTTACTGAAGGAAGCTTTTTTTCGGATGGAGGAATGATACTGGATAATCCATGGGGTATAGTTTCCATGGTGGACCTGTATGTAGGATTTACAATATTCTCAATGTGGATATACTTCAGGGAAGAGAGTAAGCTAGTGTCTATTTCTTGGATCGCTGCCATGATGATTTTCGGATTCCTTACCGGCAGCCTGTATGTGGCTTTAAATATTGGTAGGAGCAAGGGTGACTGGAATAGGTTCTTCATGGGCTGGAGAAGTAATTAAGTATGATGAAAAAAGTCAATTTGAGAGGTCATTATGATAAAAATTCTGGATGAGATAAGCGATGAAGTGAAAAGTGTTGTTGGAGGGAAAACAATTGGGGCTATCTTACCCCCATTGGTTTTTGTGATAGTAAATAACATATTTGGGATTCTTCCAGGTGTACTTGCAGCAGTGCTGACTGCTCTGGCTTTAGGGGTACAGAGATACCTCAAGGGTGAAACTGTCAAATATGCTCTTGGAGGTCTTGGAGGAGTTCTTGTGGCATCTGCATTTGCCTATTATGCAGGAAACGCAGCTGATTATTTCCTGCCTCGCATAGTTAGCAGTGGAGGTCTTTTTCTGACTGCACTAATATCCATACTGATTGGTAAACCCATAGCTGCACTTGCAAGTCATATTTCCAGGGGCTGGGAACTGGAGTGGTTTATGAGGAAGGATGTCAAGCCTGCATACAGGGAAGTGTCCATTGTATGGGCGATCCTGTTCCTTTTGAGGATGTATCTACAGATTCAGCTATATAGGGGAGGAGACCTTTTTCTCATTGCCTGGGCCAATACCTTGCTGGGATTTCCCGCAACCATGTCGGTGCTTATTCTTAGTTATGTATACGGTACATGGAGGCTAAGGAACCTTAAGGGACCTGGGATTGATGAATTCAGGGAAGGGAAGTCTCCGCCCTGGGAAGGTCAGAAGCGAGGCTTCTAATGAGGTGATGGGATGAGTGAATCAGGTCGAAAGGTCTTATTTGTTTTTTTGATTCTCACAATTGTCCTCCTTGTGATGGAAGAGATTGGGATAGATGGAGATGCATTGATATTTGCCAGATATACTGTTGTAATTGTCTTGGGCACCGTGGCATATTCAAGAAAGGGACTGACCAATGAACAAAGGGTTCTGTCCTCTGCATTTCCACTGATGATCATGGGTGATTTTTTTCTAGTCCTGTCCTATTTGTTCAATGGATTTCCTTCGGAACTCAGGTATATAGGTTTTATACCATTCACAATTGCCTACATGTTGATTGCAAGAATTTACATTAAAGGATTCAGGTGGAATCCATGGCTTGTTTTACCAACAGTTGTTTACGGACTCTTCCTTGTCCTTCTGGGTGTATTTATACTACCGCATATAAGTGGGGTAGAGATATTATTGGGAATGTTGGTTGCATCTGCACTTATTGCAATGGCATTGGCGGGAGCTTCTTCAATATGGAATGGATACTATGCCAGGAGGACATCAATTCTGATGGCTCTCTCAGGTCTATTGATGCTTTTATGTGATTTTGGAGTAGCTTTTGACCTTTTCTATCCAAATATTTCATCCATTAAGGCTTTATTGGAGATAAATGTGGTTTGGCTTACCTACATACCCGGATGGACAATTCTGGCCCTGGTGGTGATGGAGAGAGAATTCCATACTCATGTTTATGAGCACTGAAAACAGGTATATAATATATAACAGACTAAGTGGTAAAATGTTGAAATTACTTAAGGGTTAAAAGGGGGAGTACCAATGGAACATAGAATTGAGCCGGGCTTGATAAAGGACTACAGAAAAATAACAGGGCCTTCAGATGGCATAGACCTTCCAGGGTCATTGGAGTTGTCATATCTAGTGTCTACTCCTGCAGTTGTAAACATGGTTATCGAAGCATCGACGGAGATGCTTGATGATCTCCTCCCCTCGGATTACACAACGGTGGGAACCCATATAGAGCTGTCACATGAGAATCCTACCCTGGTAGGAGAACCAATCAATATTAGGCTTAAGGTGGCCGAGGTTGATAACAACAAGGTTATTATTGAGGTTGAGGGTTTTGACAGCCAAGGCAGATTTCTGAAGGGTAGGTATGAAAGGCATATAGTGAATAAGAGCAGGTTGATGCAGCACGCATACGGGAGATTTCCCGACTCGACCAGTGGCTACTGATAAGGCAAGAGGGCCTGGATATTTGTTGAACGAATATCCAGGCTGATTTTATTTCAAAATGATTCAGGGGAATTAATTGAGTTAAGCATATCAAAGTATTCAATTGCTTTAATATAGAAAAATATCAATGTAATAAAGGTGGACAAAGATTGACTATTCCGTGTAATTGTTGAAAAAGGGGACTTTTGTCTAAAAATAGTACAAATATACATATATACAAATGTTTAAATGAAAAAACACTTGTGGAAAATATTTGTATCTGCTATAATCATAGATGTTAATTATATATCAAACAATACATAAAATGGAGGGTTAAAAAATGAAGAAACTATTGATGCTACTACTTGTATTTGCGCTAAGCTTCAGTATGCTGGCCGGATGTACGCCAGCAGAGGAACCAGCAGAAGAGCCAGCAGCAGAGGAACCAGCAGAAGAACCAGCTGAGGAGCCTGCAGAAGAGCCGGCTGAAGAACCAGCAGAAGAGCCGGCAGAAGCTGGAAAGATTGCAAAGCTTGGTCTTGGACAAGTCATTTCAACTGCCAAGTCAAAAGCAAAAGCTGACGATGCAAATGCACAGGCACAGGCAGATGTTACCATCGCTGCAGTTGGATTTGACGCAGATGGTAAGGTTGCAAGCGTAACAATTGATGTTGCTCAGACTAGAGTGGCTTTTGATGAGAACATGGCAGTAACTTCAGACAAGGAAGCAGAAGTTCCTAGTAAAAAGGAGCTTGGTGATGACTACGGAATGGTAAAAGCTTCATCAATCGGCAAAGAGTGGTACCAGCAAATGGAAGCTTTTGAAGAGTGGATGATTGGAAAAACAGTTGACGAGATTACAGGTCTTGAAGTTATGGAGAGAGACGAGTCACATAAGAATGTTCCAAATGTGCCAGAGCTTACATCATCAGTTACAATAACAGTTGAAAGCTATCTTGCAGCAGTTGAAGAGGCTTGGAACAATGCTGTTGATGCAACTGGAGCAGAGACTGTAGGACTTGGTATTGAAACTCATATCAACAAGTCAAAGGATGCAACTGCAGATGCAGGAGCACAGGCACAGGTTGACACATACATGGCTGCAACAGCTTTTGATGCTGATGGCAATGTAGTTGCTACAATAATCGACAATGCACAGGTTAGAGTTGCATATGAGCTTGATGGAACTCTTGCAACAGACACTTCAGTGGAAGGAAAGACCAAGCACGAGCTTAAGGAAGACTACGGAATGGTAAAAGCTTCTTCAATCGGTAAAGAGTGGTACGAGCAAATGGAAGCTTTCCAAGATTGGATGGCTGGAAAATCAATGGATGAGATCATGAATCTTGAGGTTATGGAAAGAGACGAAGCTCACCAGCATGTACCTGCTGATCCTGACCTTACTTCTTCAGTTACTATAACAGTTGAAGGATATCAGGCAGTTGTTCAAGAAGCTTACGATATGGCTAGATAATTGAATCTGGAATTATAGAGTCTGGGAAACCAGGCTCTGTTTTTTTGTCTATAATGTGATAAAAAACATATCAAGGGTATTAAAGATTTGGAAGACAATTTATCTGATGAATAGGGGAGGATGTGCAATGAAATTTTGCTGGACTACATTGACTGTCAACGATATGGACAAATCCATTGAATTTTACTCTGAAATCGTGGGACTGAAGGTGGACAGGAGGTTCAATGCAGGACCGGATACGGAAATCTGTTTTTTAGGAGAGGGAGAAACAAAGATTGAGCTGATTTGTGATACCGACATTAGGCCGGATTGTCTGGGTGAGGGCATATCCATGGGCTTTGAGGTCGAGTCTCTTGATGAGATGAGGGATGTTTTGGAAAGAAAGGGGATAGAGGTACATAGTGGCCCATTCCAACCAAACCCAAATATAAGATTTCTCTATGTAAAGGATCCAGATGGCTTCAAGGTTCAGTTTGTTGAAAACATTTAAATAAATGACCTTATAAAAAGAAATCGACCAGCTTGTACAAGCTGGTCGATTTCTTTTTACTGAACTTCATCTTCCTTGGGTAGGGATGTGAAGTTTTGAGTTATTCTGGAGTAGATATCCACTGCATTAACAAGGTCTTCGATCTTGATATGCTCCTCTTCCGTATGGGCCAGGGAAAGATCGCCGGGACCGAACACTACAGTTGGTATATTGGCATAGGTCTTTAATAATGCTGCATCGGACCATCCTATACCTCTTGTGATATTGGGCTCATAGCCCATTACGTCCTTGATACCCTCCCTTACTGATGTAACGATGGCCTCATTGAAGGATGTAATCAGTGGTGGATGGTATAGCTCGAGAAGACTCTCAGGAGTCACTTCTATCTTGGCATTGAATTTGGGGTCTTCTTCCCTGAGCTTATCAATTATTTCCTGGTACTCCGCCATTACTGAGTCCTTGTCTTCACCAGGGATATACCTTCTGTCAATCCTAAGGATACATTTGTCTGCCACGGTGCTTTGCTCTGTCCCCCCGGTGATGGTTCCAAAATTCATTACGGATCCACCCATATACTCATCATACTTTTCCCTTAGTACAGGATAAAGGTCTTCCTTGACCCTGCTTATAAAGGTCATTGCATGTTCTATGGCGTTGACTCCATTTTCAGGTCTGCCGCTGTGGGATGCCTTTCCGTAAAATGTGACATCAAACCATTCCAGGCCTCTGTGACCTATGGCATACTCGTAATCGGAGGGTTCCCCAACTATTGCACCATCTGCAGTCAGGTCTGATTTTACGATATACTCAGTACCTTCACTTTTACCTTCTTCACCGATCACAGCAGTGAAAATAACATCACCATCGGGTACATATCCGCTTCTTTTCATGGCAACCATGGATATCATGAAGGCTGCAAGTGATCCCTTCATGTCAACAGATCCCCTTCCATAGATTTTTCCATCTGAAATATTGGCCGAAAAGGGATCGATGGTCATGTTATATGGAAGGACTGTGTCCGTATGTCCATTGAACATTAGGGATTTGCCATCTCCCTTGCCTTCAATCTTGGCAATTACGTTGGGCCTTCCATCAACTACAGGATGAAGCTCGGAATGAATTCCCTGCTCCTGCAAGTAGCTGTGTATATACTCTGCAACATTCTTTTCAAAGCCAGGTGCATCCTTGTGGCTTGGTATCCGTATAAGTTCCTGGGTGAGGCCAATCAATTCAGCCTCAGTAAAATATTTCCTTGGGTCGAAGTTTCTTTCTGTCAATGTATCACTTCCTTTCATCTACCTTATTATACCTTAACAACATAATGATTTTATTGAGATAGTACGGAGCTGAACCCAGGTGTCTTTTAAGCTGCAGCTCCAGCTTTTCATGGTATTCCTCCATGGTGTCGACCTCATCTGGGCTCGGAACATAATCCCCGTACTTTGATTTTACAAACAACTGGGTTGCCTGTTTGAAGCCATATTTCCCGAAATCATGAAACTTGTGTGAAATTCTATTGGCATACTCAAAATGTGTCTCTCCTGGATTGATCCCATAACCGAGCTTTTCAACAAGCAGACATATCTTATGATACTGTTGCAGGATCTTCTGCCTGTTATCAAGGCTATCGTATGACAGCCTTGCACGCCTTATGGAGTATATTCCCTTAATAAATTTCCACGCTAATAACAAGGTTATCACAACTAGCACAGAAAATGCAAATGAGGAGGCATTCCACACAGAAGACTGTTCATCTGAATTCCCATTATCAGGAATATCCCCGGTGCCACTATCTGTATTTTCCTCCCTACCATCAGCGGACTCGGGATCTCTGCTTCTACCCTGGTTATCATCCGCTTCAACATCCACACCAGCCTCTGGGTCATAATCCAGAAGCCTGGCAGGCTGGGTATAGGCAGGTGTAGCTTCAAAGGGAATCCACCC
>OBLN01000232.1_pt1 | contig 20481 bp, 17 predicted proteins | sample 1519301 | NCBI WGS metagenome assembly OBLN01 (sample SAMEA2452533, study PRJEB22499) | sediment metagenome | reverse complement strand
ATTGGGAAAAACTTGTCATTTGCTCGCTGCGCTCGCGTCATTATTAGAAGTTGGAGAGTTGGAAAGTTGGAGAGTTGGAAAGGGGAAAAGGAGGCAGGAGACAGGAGGCAGAAACAAGCGGTCCTTCCATCACAGTTCCGGGGAATTCCTGCATCACCGCTTCCCTCCCTGCTTTTCACTCGGAAAAATTCGCACGGGCAACCGGCCACGGGGCCTGGCTTCCCCGGCCAGCACGGCGGCCGCCGCCCGGGCCTGGACCCGGCGGTAACCATAGGTTGCCAGGTAAGTACGTGCGCCGGGAAACAGGCGCAGATCGTAGGGATTTCCCAGCGCGACCACTATGGCATCGGGGCGGATATCGAGCACGCGATTGACGGCGGCAGCCTGGATCGCTTCGGCCTGGGGTGATCGCGAGAACACCGCCACCACGACCTGGTCGACGGCTCGCAGGCGTCGCTCCATTGCCGGCTCCAGATCCGGAACCAGTTCCAGCATCACCGTCTCGAAACGGTGAAACCAGCGGCTTAACGGCACGGCCAGCACCTGCCGGGGCTCAGCCCGGCTCAACGCTTCGGTGGCCACCACCTTTTTCCATTCCAGTAACAACAAACTGCGGTCGGGGTCAAGGGGCAAGCTACGGTCCCTATCCCGCACCAGCGTAATCGACGCCACGGCCATGCGGTATTCATCGCGGTAGCGCGAACGCGCCCGCATCCCGGCCTGATCGCTTTTCAGCGGGGCCGCAAGCCGCAGCAAACTCCGGCGATGTTTCAGTTTCAGAACTCGCGTTACCGCTTCATCGACCCGTGTCATGGGAATTCGCCCCTGTTCCGTGGCGGCAACCAGCGCTGAAAAAACCTGCGCCCGGATCGGTGCCGAGCGGCTGACCATCACCAGGTCGGCCCCGGCAAGCACTCCCTGCACCGCGGCCTCGGCCGGATCGATAAAGCGGGAAACCGCCCCCATCTCCAGACAATCGCTGATCACCAGGCCGGAAAACCCGAATTCCCGGCGCAGCACCTGGGTCAACCAGTAAGGAGAAAGCGAAGCGATCTCTCCGGCCGCTTGCGAGAAAACCACATGCGCCGGCATCACGGCATCCAGCAGACCCCGGCGGATCAGAAACCGGAACGGGGCAAGATGAACCTGCTTCATCTCTTGCTGCGATGCCGCGCATTCAGGCCGATCCAGATGCGAGTCGACGGCCACTCCGCCGTGACCCGGGAAATGTTTGCCGCAGGTGGCCACGCCTGCGGATCGCCATCCTGCCGCCAGAGCGGCGCCAAAACGGCTCACGACACGGGAATCATCGCTGAACGCGCGAAACCCGATAATCGGATTATCCGGCCGGGTGTTGACATCCAGCACCGGCGCGAACACGCCGTCCACTCCCAGGGCCGACAATTCCCGCCCCATGATCCGTCCGGCCGACCGCGCATACGAAGGCTTTCCCGTAGCCGCCAGCCCCATGGCGGATAAAGTGGTGGCGGCGATCTCGCCGAACTGGACCACATTCCCGCCTTCCTGGTCCGTCCAGATCATCGGCGCCGGGGCCCGACAGCCATGGATCTCGTTTGTCAAGGCCACAACCTGATCAATGGATTCAACATTGTCATGAAGCAGCATCACCGCCCCCGCCTCTCCGAGTTGCAGGCTGCGGCGGAAATCATCCGGAAGGCGGGGGCCGGGGAACCCGGCCATCAGCATCTGTCCGATTTTCTCCTGCAGAGAGAGGGCGGCGAAAACGGCGGCCGGAGAATCAGGTTTCACTTTGGGATTCACGCAATCCGTTTGCGGAATATGCGGCGGCGCCTTGCCTGGTAGTGCTCAAAAAACTTCCACTGGGCGTGGATCTTGGTATTGGTCTCAAGCTCCACGTTGGATTCGGCGATCTCAAATCCCATTTTCATGGCATTCTGTGCCACCGCCAGAACCATCATCAGGTCGACTCCCAAGCCGCGGTATTTCTGTTTCACTCCGGCCAGGTAGAAATCCAGCACCTTACGTTGGCGCAAGCCGCGCAAGAGGTGAAACCAGCCGAAAGGCAGGACACGGCCGCGCGCTTTCTGAAACGCCGCCGACATGCTGGGCATGGAGATCATAAAGCCCACCACCTCATTCTCGGGATTGACCACGACCTTGCACAGGCGGGGATCCAGAAACATGGCGTATTTTTTCGTGTAATAATCCGTCTGCTTCTTTGTCGTGGGGACGGAACCGTAAATTTCAGCGAAGGTTTCATCCAGCAGCTCAAAAATCGGATGCGCGTATTCGAGCAGGCGGCGCTTGCTTTTGCATTCGAGGACACTCAGGTTGCTGCGTTGCTTGAGCCGCTCCGCCAGGTTGAGCAGCCTTTCGGGCAATTCCGTGGGAATTTTTGCGCGGAATTCCAGGTAATCGATTTCTTTTTCAAAACCGTATCGCTCCAGGAATCGGGGATAGAACGGCGGGTTGTAAATCTGCGCGATCGTGGGAACCAGGTCAAATCCCTCGATCAACATACCTTCCGCATCCATATCGGAAAATCCCTGGGGGCCGGTGATCGTGGTCATACCCCGTTCACGTCCCCATGACTCCGCAGCCGCCAGTAACGCCTCCGCCACGGCGTAATCGTCGATCACATCAAACCAGCCGAAACGCAGGTTGCGCGTCGCGTATTTCTCATTGGCCGCATGGCTGAGAATGGCGGCGATGCGGCCCACGGGCTGATGGTTCCGGAAAGCCATGAACATCCGGGATTCCGCTCTTTCAAACGCGGGGTTGCGGCGTGAATCCAGGGTTTCCAGTTCATCCATCAGCAGCGGGGGAACCCAGTAGGGGTTGTCGGCAAAAAAACGCAAGGGCATCTTCACGAATTGCTTCAATTGCTTTTTCGATTCCACAGTCTGAATGTCCACATTCATGGATCACCTCCAAAGCGGCTCTTCCCGTTCCCCCGGACGCCACGCACCGCATGGCATTATACCCAAGGCGGCAAACCGCTTCAATCCGGGGTGACTTCCCGGCGATAAATCCGTCTGCGTTTGTGTTGAACCGGATTAAAGTACTTCCACATCGCGTGAATCTTGAAATTGGTTTCCAGTTCCATGTTGGATTCCGAATATACAAAACCCATTTCCATAGCCGTTCTCGCGATCTCAATCAACATCAACAGGTCGACTCCCATTCCGCGATACTGCTTCTTGATACCCGCCAGGTAAAAATCGAGGGTATGACGGGAACCGCGCGAACGCAGGATATGCAACCAGCCCAGCGGCAACAGGCGCCCGCGCGCGCGTTGAAATCCCTGTGTCAGGCTCGGCATGGCCACCATGAAACCCACCATCACATCATTCTCATCCACCACGGCGATAATCAGTCGCGGGTGGGCGCAAAGCGCATATCGCTTGAGGTAATACCCCATCTGCTCCCGCGTCAGGGGTACGGACCCGTATACCTCGTCAAACGACTCGTCCAGCAGGGTCAAAAGTTCGACACCACGACGCAGCACCTCTCTGCGGCTGCGGAACCGCAGCACGCGGAAACGGCTGCGCATGCGGATCCGTTCACACAGAAAAAGCAGCTTGTCGGGGATCACGTGATTTTCCGGCGTGCGCACGCGAAACTCCACGTAATCGATCTCTTTGGCAAAGCCCGCTTCCTCGAGCAGGTTCGCGTAATAAGGATGGTTGTAATTGGACGCTACGGTGGGAACCTGATCGAAACCCTCCACCAGGAGCCCTTCCGGATCCAGGTCGGTAAATCCCATGGGACCGGTCATGGAATCCATGCCCCGTTTGCGGGCCCACTCCTCCACGGCCGCGAACAGGGCCCGCGCCACGTCCGGGCGATTCACCGACTCAAACCAGCCGAAACGCATGTTGCGTGAGCCGTACTTGCGATTGGCGGCATGGCTGAGGATGGCCGCCACCCGCCCCAGTTCGTTTCCATCTTCTTCCGCCAGGAAAAGACGCACCTCCGCGTCCTTGAAGGAGGGATTCCGCGCGGGGTTGAACAATTGACGTTCATCTCGCTCCAGCATGGGAATCCACATCGGGTTACCCGCGTACAGGCGGCGCGGAAACCGCACGAATGCTTTGACTCCCCGGGAGTCCGGCAATTCCAGTGTGCGGATATGCATGGATCTCACTCCTGCAAACGTTCCATGCCGGTGATCACGGGTGACCGTTCCACAACCAGGGTCACCGGTCCGTCATTCATGGATTCAACCTGCATGAATGCTTTGAACACGCCGGTTGCCACGCAGATCCCGGCGGATCTCAATTGCTCATTAAACCGCATGTAGAGCCTTTCCGCCTCCAGGGGATCGGCGGCAAGGGTAAAATCCGGCCGGCGGCCCTTGCGGATCCGCGCCGCCAGCGTGAATTGTGAAACCGAGAGAATCTCTCCGTTGATATCCATGACGCTCAAATCCATGCGCCCGGAAGGATTGGCAAACACCCGCAAACGGCTGACCTTCTCGGCGATGAAATCCACCTCAGCCTCCCCGTCGCCTTTTTCGATACCGACGTAAACCAGCAGGCCGGGACCGATGCGACCGACCTCGTTGTCCGATACGGTGACCCGGGCCTGCCGCACCCGCTGCACCACCACACGCACTAGAACTCCCTCCTGGCGGGTCCGGATTGCAACGGGGGTATGGGATGATTCAAGATCGAAGCCGAGAGATTAAGCAGTTCGGGACGAACCTTCGCCGCGGCGTCATCCTGCAGCAGCTGATGCCAGATCCAATCCACCCGCATCTCCGCTTCCCGATCCACCCCTGCTTGAACCGCGCTCAGGGTCATGTAATACGGCATGCGGGAAACCGCTTCCAGAAACCCCCCCCATTGCCGGCGAGATCCCCGGATTCTGGCCGAAACACGACGCATCCTCGTGCCGGACAGGGGCAGGTTGACCCGCTCCGATTCGCCTAACCGCGTTTCGCGCAGATCTATTACCTCGAGTCCCCGATTCAGCGCCCGCGCCCGCATGGCCGCCTTCAGGCGCTTCCAGTCACGGGCAAAAGACCTTGCCCTGTTCAGCCGCTTCCTGAGTGCCTCGCGGGAAGCATCCAACCTCTGCCTCTCGGCCCGGCTCATCGCGGCCACATCCGCGCCCAGCAACCGGCTGCGCTCCCGCAATTCCCTGGCTTCGCGTTTGCAATGATTGATGTTGCGCACCAGGGGCTCAGCCACCACCCTCAGGTAGGCCCAGGTCGCGATCACGATCACGATCACGACAAACAGAATGCGGCCCGTTCTGCGCAGCATCAGCGAATCCCCACCAGGCCGCGCAGGCGGAGTACCCCATCACGAGAAACATCCAGGCGCAATACATCCGGACTGTGTTCCAGGCGGTGGATCAATTCATCCGCGTCGTCGGCGAGAACACGGAAAGCCAATCCCATCCCCGCAACCGACAGCGACCATTCACGTACAGCCTGTTGCCCGCTGGAGTGCAGCAGCAGGGAGATGAAATTATTCGCCGATCGGGCCTGCCGCCCGGGAAATGAGAACAGAAAACGGTTGGCGTAGAACTCGGCCCGCAACTCACGCGTTCGGTAGCGCTCCTGGTTGCGGGAATCGGCCAGGTTCAGCTCCTGCTTCAACCCGTCCAGGCGCCCTTGATGAATCGCCTGGCGCCGCAACAGATAGCCGGTCGCGGCCAGCATCGCCGCCATGAAAATCAACCCCAGGGTCCAAGAGAGGAAAGCGAACCGGGACCTTCCGGATGTGCCCGTCATCATTTGAATATAGCACAGGCAAAAATCAGGTTCAATTCGATTCCGGCGAGGATCACATGCGCGTCGGCACCGGGATTCCCATCAGCCAGAGCAGTCGCCCCAGGCGTTCCCGGACCAGTAAAAGCAACTGGATTCTCAGGGAACGCAACATGGGATCGGGCTCATTGACAACCGGATACCCGTGGTAATAGCGGTTGAATGCCTGGCACAACGCAAAAGCGTGGTTGGCGATTCCGGAAAGATCCTGGTTCTCCAGCGCGGATTCAATCCGGTTGTCGCCATCGGCCAATTGCAGCAAAAGGTCAAAAAACTCAGCGGACTCGGCCGGCTCCAGGCGGGTGGGATCGGTATCCGTACGGACAAACGTTTCGGCTTCCCGGTCCAGTTTGCGCAGAATACTGTTGAGCCGCACCAGGGTGTACTGCAGGTAAGGTCCCGTGTCGCCTTCAAACGCCAGCGCATCTTTGAAATCAAATGCAATCACCGCCCGGGCGTTGAACTTGATCATGAAATAACGCAAAGCGCCCACCGCAATCTGGACGGCAATGTCCTGACGAGACGATTCGTCCAGGTCCGGATTGCGTTTGTCGACTTCCTCCCTGGATCGAACGGTCAACTGCTCGATCAGGTCCGAAGCCTTGACCGCGATCCCCTTGCGTCCGGAAACCTCGATCCAGGGTTTGTTTTCATCTTCAGCTGACAGCGGCAACTCCAGCTCCCGCACACAGCGGGGAGTCAGCGCCACCATTTCGTAGGAAAAATGCACGAAAGGGTGCCCGCCGGCACCGTCCGGGTCCAGGTCCTCGAGCACCTGGGCGATGATGTTCTGCAGATACGACTGACGCACATCGATCACATTGAAAACCCGTTGCGCCGGCCCGAAATCGCGCGTCTCGTCTCCACCGCGGAAATCGGTGGTCAAGACCACCCGGCCGTCGTCATAGCGGCAGAATTCACGGAAGGGAAATTCCTCGCTGAAACGACCCACCTTCCAGAAAGTGTACGCCAGGTCCTTGGCAATGTAGGTGGCGGTGCCATTGGAACGGATGACGACTTTTTCCAGGTCTTCGTGGCGATAGTGAATGACCTTGCAACCCTGCTTCTCCGGATCACTGGAAGCATACAGGATACCCTTCTGTTCCATGATCCGCGCAGCACGCGCAAAAAAATCGAGTTCAATGATATCGCGCTCCCGTACCAGCAAGTCGTAACGAATGCCGATGGACGCCATCACGCGGATATGATCCTCCAATACCCGGGAAGAAATCCAGTCAGCCACACCGTATTCGGGTTCCCTCCGCTCTTCAATGGCCTGATGCACGCGATTGCGCGCCTTTTCACTTTCGGGATCCGCGGACAGGTGGCGGCTCACCTTGGCGTACAGTTCCCAAAGCAGGGCCGCGGGATCATCGATGCGGCAGATTTCTTCGGGAGACATCCGCAACATGTGCAGCAAACCCCACACCACATCGGCCACCTGGATGCCGGTATCGTCGATGTAGTTCTGCACTTCGACGGGGTAACCCAGGTACTTGAGGCTGCGCGCCAGGGTATCTCCCAGGCAGGCATTGCGTAAATGTCCGATATGAGCGGCTTTATTCGGATTGATACTGGTGTGTTCCACCACAATGCGTTTGTCCCGGGCGGCCGGGCGGCGCTCCCGCGTGTCCAGCAGGTAACGCAGGAAGTGACGGCGATCCAAAGTGAAATTCAGAAAGCCGCCACCTGCCAGTGACACTTCGGCCATGGGCGCGAATCGGCCGGACAGAATCGACACCATGCGGCGTCCGATCTCGATGGGCTTTTTCTGCATGCGTTTGGCCAGCACGAAAGGCAGGGTGGTGGACAGGTCTCCATAACGACGATTGGGAGGAATGGTAAACTGGATCTCGCTTTCAGCGACCGCGAATTCCGGTTCCAGGTATTCGCGGATACGTGCCGCGTATTCTCTTGTCAATGCCTTCATTTCCCCTTCTCCAGGTGATGAGTGAGATTCCAGCTTTCCAGCAGCGCCACCGGCCCTGTCGGACCCTCCTCCAGGTTGATTCGCGATAAGGACGCGTTGAGCACGCGGAAGCGTCTTGCCGTCTGCGGATCCAGCTTCATCAGGCGGCAGAGAATGGCACGGTTTACCGTGGCATGCCCCGAAACCAGGACACAGCGTGCCGGGCTCTCCAGCAGCGCCTCCACTCCGGGACGCACACGTTCACATACATCGGAAAAACTTTCCCCACCGGGAATCGGCACAAATGCATCCGCCCGCCAGCGCGAAAAAAACCCCGCGTCTGCGCCGCGCACGGAAGCGTATTTTCTGCCCTCCCATTCCCCGATGTCGATCTCCACAAAACTGTTTTCGATTTGAAACGGCACGTCACGGTCACCAATCGCGATGCGCGCTGTTTCCAGCGCACGCTTCATGGGCGAGGAGACCACCAGGTCCAGCGGCTCATGCGCCAGGATTTCCTGCAGGGCGCGCGCCTCCCGTTGCCCGGTCCGGTTCAATGCAAGATCGATCCGCCCCTGGAGCCGGTCGGCGGCATTGTAGGCGGTGGTTCCGTGACGGATCAGCAACAGGGTTCTGGCGACATGCATGGCCCGTATTATAGCCCTTGCCTTCCGGATGGGTCAAGCGAATGCCGCCATACGCGCCGGGGTTCAGCCCTTTTTGCGATTAAACAGGGAGGGAAGCCCCTTCTTCAGCGCGGACGTCACCGAGGCTTTCAGTGAACTGTCTTTCGGGGGGGCGATTTCCGCCAAACGCCTGGCTGCGATTTCGTGTCGCGGTTCCAGTTCCAGTGCGCGGCGGTAAAATGATTCCGCCCGCTTCAGCAGCTTTTCCGAGTAGAAGAGGTTACCCAACGCCACCAGGGGCTCCGCGTTCCAGGGTTCCAATTCGGCGGCTTTCTGCAGGTTGATCTCGGCGTCCTTCTTCATGGAAGGATTGCGATACTGACACAATCCGAGCAGGAGCAGAACGTCGCCGTGGTCCGGTTCCAACCGCAACGATTCTTTCAGCGCCAGGACGGCGGGAGCGTACTCTTTGCGGGCGTACAGGATCTTGGCTTTGCGAAACAACTCTTTCGCCTTCTCCTGGGGATCCTCCACTTCCGGGATGACCTCCTCTTCTTCACGGAAACCCCGGCGTTCGTATGCCGCCCGCTGCTCATAATCAGCAAGCACGACGTGGGCGCGATCCATGCGCTCGCGAACCGCCTGCAGACGCCTGCGCACCGCCGCGTTCTCGATCGTTGCCAGCTCTTTGTCAGCGAGCCGTTCCCGCCACATTTGATACGCCTTGTTGATTTCGGCCACCGTAGCCGTACGGTCCAGACCGAGCAGCGCGTAATGATCCAGGTCGCCGCGGTTCAATTGGTCAGACAATCCCAGACAATGGTTGACGAATTGCGATTCCATTTCTCTCTCCAGGTGCGATTCTCAGCGGAAGGATATCCCGATTCTAAGCCGCCCGGTTTGAAAATTCAAGGCATGGCGGCCCGGGGAAAATAGGGACAGGCGTCCGCCAGGCCCACCCGGATTTCCCGCCCGCAGAGTCTGGACCGGGAAAAACGCCATTCCAGCCGCCGTAAGCGGTAATTTCCGGTGCTCTCCTTTCCCAGGAAAATCCGCACCACGATCCCCCAGCTGTTCAGGCGCCGGCGCGAACAGCAAATGAAATTTCCCAGCGAGAATGCGACCGGCCGGGGGCCGCCGGGTGATTCCAGCGCCGTTACCGGCGCGGGAGTGTGGGAATGGTGTCCGATCACCAGGTCCCAGCGGCTCAGCCATTCCCGGGCTTTTTCCACCAGGATCGGCCGGGGACTCAGCTCCAGTTCATATCCCCAATGTGGAAACAGAACCTGGAACAACCCGTCCCGGACCAGGTCCGCCTCGGTCTCCAGCCCGGCCAGAAAGGACCCCGCATGGTTGCTCCACTGCGTAACCGCGGCCAGGCGCAGGCCGGAAAACGGCTCGATGAAGGGGCGCTCCCGGCTCCCCACCACCGCAAACCCGCGCGATTCCAGGTTGCGCACATGCTCACAAAACAAGTCGAAACCATGATCCGCGGAGTGGTTGTTGGCGCAAGAGAGCACAATCCGCCCCGGGGGGGCCAGTTCAGTCAGGGCGCTGAACGTTTCTTCTCCATGCACCTGCTGCATGACCACTGCGCGGGGGGGGCGCAGGCTGACACCCTCGAAATTGGCTACCAGCAGGTCCACTCCGCAGAGAAAACGTTTCAGGCCGTTTTCGAAACGGATCCGGCGCCCCCGCGCCGGCATCCAATCCCCGGTAAACGCGATTATGGTGTCGGTGTCCCCATGCGACCAGCGCGAATCGGGCGCAAGAAACGGCGGAGACGGACCGAATCGGCCGGTGGGTCCAAAAATGTTGCGCGCCACTACGCCGGCAAGCTCAACCGCATTGTAAGGTGTGGAAACACGGCGTTGCGGAAACCTCCGCCGGGCCGTGACCGCCTTATTCACCGAAATCGCGGACAATGCGTTTCAATTCAAGCACTTCAACCGGGCAGTCTTCGCAGTCATGTTCCCAGCAGACCAGCAAATCGCAAGGTTCACGCCCCGAGTCCTGATCGGGGGTGTACTCGGAGCTCTTGAAAAAGAATTCCACGCGCTGGTGTTTCCACTGCTCGCGCTGCAGATCGAAATAGCGGCGGCCTTCCGCGTGGGGGCGCTCCCGGCTGACGAATTCAAGTTCGAATCCCAACTCGACGGCCAGCATGCCGAAGAGGAAAAGAACCCCGTCCCGATCCACCGGTGAAGATCGCAGGCCGCGAAAACGCATCGGCTCGCCCAATTGTCGCTCCGTCCTTTCCGTGCGCTTCGGCTTGATGGTCTGGGGGATCAGGCGGATGGGCGAGGTATCCGCTTCGGAAAACAGATCCCGATCAGGCGGACGGGGCGTATCCTCACGGAACGCCTCAGGAAACATCTCGCGTGCTTTCCACATGGCTCGTTCCAGTGTCTGCCAGCGCGAAGTATAATATTCCAGGCTGAACGCTCCGTGCGCCTTGATGATTTCCACGGTCGGGGGCTTGCCGCCCACATGGTGAAGCCGGACCAGTTCCCTCAACAACTCATCGTCCTGGACCAGCTCCGGATTCTCGGAGCCGGCGAAGTCCCGGGGCGGTTCCAGGCCCGCGGCCTTTACCGCCTGAACCCAGGTCCCCAGGTGGTACTTCACCGTGTTGATGGGGATGGTGGAATTGAGAATAAAATCCTGCTGCTTCAAGTGGCTGACACCCAACTTTGCCGCCACTTTGCGTAACTCATCGATAATTTCTTCCCTGGAATACATCCCCTCACCTCAACCGCTTTCATATTGCACCAACTGACCCGACCTGTCAACCAAGCGGAAACGGACAACCAGAATTTGCCCCGGACGTACTGGAAAGGTACAATAAAGAATAAACAGCTGGAGGCGATGCTGATGAAAAAACACCTTTTAATCCTGCTTGTGGTGACCCTGGCGGCCGTCGGACTGCATGCGCGATCCGAAGAAGCGCTGTTTCCCCCCGTCCCGGGGCTGGAAAATCCCGCGGAACCCGCCCGGTATTCGGCCGACAACCTCTTTGAATACATCAATGGAGCGGCCGACGTATTTATCGGCTACGATTTCGAGCAGCTGTTTTCCATGACCTATTCAGGCAAAGAAGGCCAATCGATCATCGCCGATATCTACCGTCATGCCGACCCGGCCTGCGGTTTTGGAATCTACAGCCAGGAAAAGCCCCGGCAGGGAGATTTCCTGAACGTGGGCACTGAGGGGTACTACGAATCCGGGGTGCTGAACTTTTTTCTGGGCCGTTTCTACGTCAAGATAGCCGCTTTCGACCTGGGCGCGGACGAAAAAGAGATCCTGATCCAGCTGGCCCGGGGAATCGCGGAACGCATCCCGGACAGCCCCGGGTTTCCCCCGGTCCTGAACGCTTTTCCGCAAACCGGGCGCATCCCCCATTCCGAACACTTCATCCGGCGCAACTTCCTCGGCCACGGATTTCTGGAAAACGCGTTTACCTCAGACTACGATGCCAACGGAGCCCGTATCCAGCCGTTCATTATCCAGGCGGATTCAAGCGAAGCCGCGGCGAACATGGTGGCGGATTACCTGAAATTCGCACGATCCAACAATGTCGAGATCAGCGAAAACGAGCATACGGCAAGTTTTGCCGACCCTTACCACAGTTCACGCGGGCCCCTGACCATCCAATGGCGCGATAATTGCATCTGGGGCATCTTCACCACGGACAGCGAAACCGCCGCATCCATGCTCGCGGCCATTTCAACCGCGCTCAGGCAAAAGTGACGGGTTTCCCCCGTAATCCCGCGGCAATTGTCCCCTATCGAATACAACCTGACCCGGTTTTTCCGGCATTTTTCATGCTGACGATGGAATGGATTCCGCGAATCATGCTAATATAAACATGCCTAAAGGAGGGCCCATGGATCGTGCCTGCTTGAGAAGAAATTGTTTGGCCTGGATGGCGCTGGCGCTCTTTTTCAGTGTCTCCCTCAGTGGGTTCGCCCAGAAAGATTTCAACATGGAAGAAAAAGAGATGGTCCGGGATTTCAAATTATCCAACAGCCATTACCTGAATGGTGAAAAACTGTTCAAGAAAGGCAAGATCGACAAAGCCGTCAAGGAATTGGAAGAATGCCTGAAAATCTTTCCCAAGCATGACAAAGCCCATCTGATCCTGGCCGACATCCACCTGAAAAAACGGGACCTGGAGAAAGCCGAAAAGCACATTCTCGAAGCCAAAGACGGTTTCAAGCATTTGCAGAAATGGTACTCGTTCACTTTTCAGCAGTACCTCGACTCCCTGCGCGAACAGAAAGCCAGCAACGACGAACAGATCGCCGGCCTGGAAGCGGCCAGGGGAACCGCCAAAGGCCTCGAAAAAAGCCGGATTGAAAGCCGTCTCGCGCAATTGAAAAGCCAGAACTCGGACGCGGACACAAAGATCTCGGAATTCCTGCGCAGCGGCGTGCAGATGCCCGCGGAATACAACTACATCCACGGCAATATTTATCTGCTCACCCGGCGATTCCAGGACGCGGTAAACGAATACCTGATCACCCTGGAAAAAGACCCCCGTCACGGCGGGGCCTGCAACAACCTGGCCACGATCTACTTCATGCACAAACAAATCGACAAGGCCAGGGAGTACTTTGACAAGGCCGTTGAATGCGGCGCCCAGGTAAACCCGAAGTTCAAGGAAGCCCTGGAGAAAGCTGAAGGAAAATAGGCTTGCCCGGCAACGGCGGCATTTCTGAAACGGAAACAACGGTCCGCTCCATCCCCCAACGGGCGACGGACCTGTTGAAAGCCATCGCCGCGGCCCGGAATGTCCTTGCCGTCATCAAGGGCTCCCCCGACCCCGATGCCATTGCTGCGGCCTACACCTTCCGCCAGATCGCGGAGAAAGCGGGAGGCCGCGTCGTAGTGGAATCCGAGCAACAGCCTTCTCTGCCCCAGAACCGCCGCATCATCGCCGACCTTCACCTGCCCATCCACTACGAAGCGGTTGGGGATTCGGTGCGCTTCTTTGATGCTTATGCCGTTTTTGACCATCAATCCATCCAGGTCGACGGTGTCACCGGCGTCATTCCCTGCCTCGTGCACATCGATCACCACCAGGCCGTGGACCACCCGTTACCGGCCCGTTTTCGCTGGATATGTGAAGAAGCCGGATCCACCAGCACCCTGATCGCCCTGCTGCTGGAGCATCTGGTCACCCGGCAGGACTGGTCAAGCGCGGAAGAGCAGAAAGCCTGCACCGCTCTCTACTTCGGTATGCATACCGACACGGACGCCTTTTCCCACCTGACGGAACTCGATCAGCGGGCCCTGAACTTCCTGCGTCCCCGGGCCGACATCGCCTTTATCAACCACCTGGCTTCGCTGCCTTTCCCACGCCCGGCGCTGCGCTACCTGGAACGCGCCATTCAGAACCAGGAAATCTATCGAGACTGGCTGATCACGGGAATGGGATTCGTGGACAGCCGCCACCGGGACGCCATCGCCCTGATCGCTGATTTCCTGTTGCGCCGGCACGAAGTGAACATGGTGGTGGCGTTCGCACTGATCCGCCAGGATGATCAATTGCGGCTGGATGCCGCCCTGCGCTCTCCGGACAAGGAATTCGACCTGGACAGGTTGATCAAACGCTTTTCCCCAGCCGGCGGGGGCCGCGCTTTTAAAGGCGCGTTCCAGGTCGACCTGAGTTATTTCAGCGACACTCCTCATCCAATTCTGCTCTGGCACCTGGTGCGTTTGAGCACCACAGCCAAAATCAGGTACCAGCGTGATCAACTCGACGTTCAGCCGCTTTAAAAAAGTTGAGGGAGTAAGAGAGCATTGCGGGCGGAGAAAAGAAGCAGGGCGGGCCCAGAGAGTGATGCAGGCCGTTTCTCTGGAGATCTGTAGGATGGCCTGAAAAAGTGCGTGCAGGGATTTTTGCTTTTCACTTTTGTCTTTTCACTCGTGTTCTTCCTCCTGCCTTCCTTTCACCTCTCTCCAACTCCCCAACTTTCCAACTTTCCAACTCCCCAACTCTCCAACTCTCCAACTTTCCAACTTTCCAACTTTCCAACTCCCCAACTTTCCAACTTTCCATCTATCCCTTGACAAACAATACCCAACCCATATATCATTCTATCTTTCATAAAAACCAGAGCAAGAGAAAACGCAAATGAGTTTGAAGGGTTCGTTACAATCGATCAACCTGGCCGACATCATGCAATTGGTATCCAACTCGAAGCAGAGCGGCCGCTTCGTACTGACCAAGAACACCGGTGAGAACGGCTACATCTACATCAAGGACGGGGAAATCATCCACGCCGAGGTTGAGCATTTTTCCGGCGAGGACGCCGTGTTCACCCTCATATCCTGGGGAGAGGGCGATTTCGTGTTCGAAGAACAGGAATTCAACGTCCAGCAAACCATTTCCCGTTCCGTAACTTCCCTGCTCATGGAAGCCGCCCGTCGCATTGACGAATGGAAATTGCTGCGCAAGAAGATCGGTTCGATTGACGCCATTCCCACGTTCTCGGAAATTGACCGTGAAGAGCGGCGCAAGATCTCTCTATCCACGCTGGAATGGATGGTCGTCGCCAAGATCGACGGACACAAAAGCATCGTACAGATCTCAAACGAAACCGGCATCAATATCTTCGACACTTCCCGCATTATTTTCGGCATGCTGGCATCCAAGCTCCTGACCCTAAGGTAAACCGCTTGAATACCGGGGAGCTTCCCCGCGGAGATGGACCCGACATGAAGAACAGAGCGCTCATTCTGGATTTCGGCTCCCAGTACACGCAGTTGATCGCCAGGCGCATCCGCGAAATCGGGGTGTACACGGAAATCGTTCCCTTCAGCATCGCCACTGAACGGATCCGTGAATTCTCTCCGGGAGCGCTGGTCCTGTCCGGCGGACCGTCCAGCGTGTACACCCGCAACGCGCCGCTCATCGACGCGAAAATCCTTGATCTCGGCATTCCCATACTGGGAATCTGCTACGGCATGCAACTGATCGCCCACCTCTCCGGCATGCGCGTTACACCGGCAAAAGAACGCGAATTCGGGTTGTCACGCCTGAACCTTTCCAGCCGCAGCCGGCTGTTGAACCGCATTTCCTCGCCGATGACGGTTTGGATGAGCCACGGAGACAAGATCGCCCAGCTTCCCCCCGATTTCGAAATTACGGGCACCACGGAAAACACCGAGATTGCAGTGATCGAATCGGACGCCAGGCGCCTGTACGGGGTTCAATTCCACCCCGAAGTGGCCCACACCACCGAAGGGCGCCGGGTCCTGGAGAACTTCCTTTTCAACATATCCGGCCTCAAGGCGGACTGGAACATGGGCAACTTCATCGCCGACACCATCGCCCGGGTGCGGCGCACGGTCAAGAACGGACGCGTCATCCTGGGGTTGAGCGGCGGGGTGGATTCCACCGTGCTGGCCGTGTTGCTCAAGCGGGCCGTGGGCGAACAACTGATCCCGGTCTTCGTGGACACCGGCCTGTTGCGCAAAAATGAATTCAACGATTTAATGAGCCGGTTCCGCGACCAGTTGAAACTCGATGTGCATGGAATCGATGCCTCGGAGTTGTTCCTCGAGCGGCTGCGCCAGGTGAGGTCTCCCGAACGCAAACGCAAGATCATCGGCAAAACCTTTATCGACGTGTTCGCTTCCATCGAGAAAGATGTCGGTCCGGCAGACTTTTTCGCCCAGGGAACCCTCTACCCGGATGTCATCGAATCGGTATCGGTAAACGGACCGGCCGCAAAAATCAAGAGCCATCACAACGTCGGAGGTTTGCCCAAAACCTTGAAATGGCAACTCATTGAACCGTTGCGGGAATTGTTCAAGGACGAAGTCCGCCTGATCGGACGTGAATTGGGCCTGGACGAAACCTGGCTGCGCCGTCACCCCTTCCCGGGGCCCGGTCTGGCCGTACGCATCATCGGCGCCGTCACCCGGGAACGTGTCCGCCGCCTCCAGGAAGCCGACGCCATCCTGATCGAGGAACTCCATAACCGCAATATCTACGATGATATCTGGCAGGCCTTTGCCGTGCTTTTGCCCATTCGCTCCGTCGGCGTCATGGGAGACGTACGCACTTATGAAAATGTGGCCGTGCTGCGCATGGTTCGCAGCGTGGACGGCATGACCGCGGACAGTTATCCAGCCGAGCATGCCTTTCTTTCCGCCACAGCCGACCGCATCGTGAACGAAGTCAAAGGGATCAACCGCGTCGCCTACGACCTGACATCGAAACCGCCGGGAACCATCGAATGGGAATAGGTGCTTTCCCGCAATCCGGGCTGGACCTGCTCGCGGATGAGGGCGAGGCATGAACCGGTTCATTCACCTTCACCTGCATTCGGAATTCAGCCTGCTGGACTCCTGTCTCAAAATCAAGCCCCTGATCCAGCGCGTCAAGGAATTCAACATGCCCGCCGTCGCCCTCACCGATCACGGCAATATCCTCGGCGCGGTGGGTTTTTTCAAGGAAGCCCAGAACAACGACGTCAAGCCCATCATCGGATGCGAACTCTACGTGGCCCCGGAATCGATGGACAAAAAGCCGGATCACAAGAATGGGCGCGTCAACTACCACCACCTGGTGGTGCTGGTCAAGAACGAGAAAGGCTACCGCAACCTCTGCGAGCTCATTACCCGCTCGTATCTGGAAGGCTTCTACCGCCGCCCGCGCGTGGACAAACACCTGCTTTCCCAATGCCACGAAGGGCTGGTGGTTCTTTCCGCCTGCATCCAGGGCGAAATCCCCTACTGGCTGTTGCTGGACCGCTGGGACAACGCGCGTGAAGCGGCAAACTGGTACCGGGAAACATTCGGTGACGATTTCTACATCGAAATCCAGAATCACGGGTTGCGTAAACAGCGCGAAGTCCTGCCGAAACTGGTGGAACTGGCCCGCAGCATGGACATCCCCCTGGTAGCCAGCAATGACGTGCATTATATCCGGCGCGAAGAAGCGGACGCCCGGGAAATCCTGATCTGCCTGCAGACCAACGACGTCCTCTCAAACCCCGATCGGGCGATGCACAAGGAAACCGATGAGATGTACCTGAAATCGGGGGCGGAAATGCGCGAAGTGTTTCCCGACCTGCCCGATAGCCTCGACATCACCCTGGACATCGCTTCCAAGTGCCAGTTTGAATTCAAACTGGGGACCTATTACCTCCCCGAATTCAAAGTCCCCGAGCCCCAGAGCATCGACGGATACTTCGAACAGATCTGTCGCGAGGGTTTCGAAACCCTGAAAGGACGCCTGAACGACAAAAAACACGAAATCGCCACCTACAGCCGCAGGCTGGAATACGAGATCGAAAAAATCCGTGAAATGGGTTTCCCGGGATATTTCCTGATTGTCTGGGACATCATCCGCTTCGCCCGTGAGCGCGGCATTTTCATCGGCCCCGGCAGGGGATCGGTGGTAGGCAGCCTGGTGGCCTATACCATGGGGATCACCGGCATCGATCCCATGGATTACGACCTGATCTTCGAGCGCTTCCTCAATCCGGAACGCATCTCCATGCCGGACATCGACATCGACTTCGACCCCGAACGCCGGGATGAAGTGATTCAATACATCCGCGAACGCTACGGGGATGACAGCGTAGCGCAGATCGTCACCTTCGGGAGGATGAAAGCCAAGCTGGCCATCCGCGATATCGGCCGCGTGCTTGAAATCCCCCTGGGAACGGTCAACCAACTGGCCAAGTTGATCCCCGATGGACCGGGAGTGGATCTTCAATCTGAAATCAAGCAGAACAACGAATTGCGCCGCGAAATCAATCGCATTGAAAAAGCGCCGGAATTGATGGATTACGCGCTGAAACTGGAAAACAACGTGCGGCACACTTCCATGCACGCCGCCGGAGTGGTGATCGCCCCCCGGAAACTCACCGAATTCATGCCGTTGTACAAGACCCGCGACGACATCGTCACCCAGTTCGAGAAGGAAGAGGTCGAACAGATCGGCCTGCTCAAGCTGGATATCCTCGGCCTAAAAACCCTGACCATCATCAAGAACATCCTGCAGGCCCTGGAAGAACGCGAGCAGATTCACATCGACCTCGATCGCATCCCCCTCGATGACCGCAAGACATTCAAAATTTTTCAGGCCGGTGACACGGACGGCATCTTTCAATTCGAAAGCTCGGGGATGCGGGACTACCTGAAGCGCTCCAAACCCAAACGCATCGAAGACCTGATCGTACTCAACGGCCTTTACCGCCCCGGCCCGCTGAAGTCGGGCATGGCCGACGCATACGTCAACCGCAAGCTGGGCCGGGAAAAGGTCAAATACATCTTCCCGGAACTGGAAGAAATCCTTAAAGACACGTACGGCATCATCGTGTTCCAGGAACAGGTCATGCGCATATCCGTGGACGTGGCCGGGTTCGCCATGAGCAAGGCCGACGAGATGCGCAAAATCATGGGCAAGAAACAGGTGGAAAAAATCCCCGCCATGGAAAAGTCATTTGTCGAAGGAGCCATGCGCAAAGGCCATCCACGCAAACAGGTCGAGGAGCTCTTCGGCCAGATGGCGACTTTTGCCGAATACGGCTTCAACAAATCCCACTCCACGGCCTACGCCTATCTCGCCTATCAAACCGCGTACCTGAAAGCCCATTTCCCGGTTTATTTCATGGCCGCCCACCTCAGCTCCGAGGCGGAAAAAACCTCCACCTCATCCAAGGTCATTCAGTATATCTCGGAATGCAAGAAAATGGGCTTCGAGGTTCTCAAGCCCGATATCAACCGCAGTTTCATGGCTTTCAGTGTGGACTCCGCCAACGCCATCCGTTTCGGGCTGAAGGGTTTGAAAAATATCGGCGAATCGGCCCTGCAGAGCATCCTGGACGCGCGCAAAACCGGCGGCGACTTCAAGGATTTTTCCGATTTCATGACGCGGATCGACCTGACCCGGGTCAACAAGACCGTCCTCGAGAGCCTGATCAAGTCCGGGGCCCTGGACTGTTTCGGCATCTCCAGGAAGGTGCTGTTCGACTCTCTGGAAGACGCGGTCAAGCAGGCGCTGATGATCGAAAAGCGCCGGGACACCCAGCAGAAATCACTGTTTATGGCCGAAGAGGAAGTACTGCAGATCACCATCCCGCCCCAGATCCTCGCCGGACCCGAGTGGGGCGAGAAGGAACTGATCCAGTTTGAAAAAGAGATCGCGGGGATCTACATCACCCACAATCCGTTGGAAAAATTCCGCAATGAAATCAGCCGGGTCTCCAACACCACCATCGCCGCCATCCTCAACCATGAATTCAGCGGCGAGACCGTGCGCCTGGGGGGGGTCATCACCAACCTGAAGCAACGCAAATCCCGCCGCGGCGACATGTACGGTGAATTGTATTTTGAAGACCTGACGGGGCGCGTCAAGGTATTCGCCTTCAAGGACCGCTGGGCGGAAATCCGCGACAGCCTGGAACTGGACACGCCCTGTTTGCTCGAAGGCCGACTGCCCCAGGCCAATGAGAGCGACATCACCATTTACCTGGAGACCCTGACCGACATGGAAGCGCTGATGCGCCGCAAGGCCAGGCAGATCGTGATCAAGGTGCGTTACGAGCAATTGAGCGATGAGTTCAATGCGGACCTGAAAGAACGCCTGGAACGCAACCGTGACTCCGTGCCCTACGTGATTATGGTGTACCGCAATGACGGCTACCGCACATCGATCCAGTCCGCCGAAGGAGACGGCCTGCGCGCCACCGTGTCGATGAAACGCGACCTGGAGCGGCTGACCGGCGAGAATTCGGTGGAGATAGTGTATTAAAGTTGGAGAGTTGGGGAGTTGGAGAGTTGGAAAGTTGGAGAGTTGGGAAGTTGGGGAGTTGGAGATTTGGAAAGGTAAGATGAATTCAAATCCCAAATCCCAAATTCTAAATCCCAAACAAATTCAAATAACCAAAATCTAAATGTTCAAAAATAGTCCTGTCATTTGTAGTCATTGGGAAAAACTTGTCATTTGCTCGCTGCGCTCGCGTCATTATTAGAAGTTGGAAAGTTGGAGAGTTGGAAAGTTGCAGAGGAAAGAAGTCGAACGGGATTTAAAAGTATTTGCTTTCGACTTTAGACTTTCAACTTTCGACTCAGTCGCCATCACCGATCCGGAAGTTCCCCCATCACCGCCCTCCCGGATACCCCATCACCAGGCTTCTTGTTCGTTACGGCTTTTTTACTTT
>OBLN01000231.1_pt1 | contig 20497 bp, 18 predicted proteins | sample 1519301 | NCBI WGS metagenome assembly OBLN01 (sample SAMEA2452533, study PRJEB22499) | sediment metagenome | reverse complement strand
TGTTTACAGATATATATTTTTTATCTTGCAAAGGGTGAGTTTCTACATTAGTGCCATCTCAATTTTCCCTGATTATCTAAAAATTCTATATACTATCTCAAAAAGGCAAATTTGTCTCTGTTATTGGAAGTTTTTCCCTCTTTCACAGCCTATCTGAGAACGCCCTGTACCACAATTTCCAGGTGTTAAATACGAGACAGCAATTAATATGTCGGTTTAGAGATATTTATATTTAATCTATTTTTTGAATCCATAAACTAGTTAGATTTCAAACCATTATATTGGAACTTCAAGTATATATTTTTTGTTAAAAGATTTCCCGAATAGTAATGCCTCAAGAGTATTTTGAATTTCAGGCCTCTTGACATACCTTCTCTATGCCTTTTCACGGTTGCCGTTTTCTTATGTTATTCTTAAATCATATTCTTAAATCATATTCTATTCTTACAAGTCCACTTTCATACCTTTCTACCCTTCCTGTCCTTAACATCATTTCTTTCCCTATCCGATCAAATAGTGGAATTCCATTCCCAAGAATAATAGGTAGTGGAATTCCATCCCCAAGAATAATAGGAACAACGAAAACAATCATGTCATCGACCAGGTCTTTTTCAAGAAACACCTTAATCAACTGCGAGCCACCCACGAGCCAGATGTCTTCATCCGTATTTTCCTTTAACCGGCGCATAAATTCACCGGCGTCCCCGGAAACAAATTCCACATTTTTTTCCCGTCTCAGAGATCCGTTTTGCCTCGTAAAAACATATGTTTTCTTCTCCCCGTAAGACCAGTCTCCAAAACCTATGACCTGTTCGTAAGTTTTTCTTCCCATAATGACTGTGCCGATTGATGCGTAAAATTCGGAATAGCCGTAGTCTGTTTCGGGATTGTTATCATATTTTGTTAACCAATCTATGCTGCCATCTTCTCTGGCTATGTAACCGTCAAGGCTGCAGGCGATGTAGAGTTTCATTCTTGGTATGTGACCCACTCCATGCTATCTAATCTATAATTTGTTATTTTTATAGAATGCAGAAATTCTAATATAATCCGGTTATTAACTATCCGTATACATTAATTTGAGAGTAACCGTTCTTTTTAGAATAAAATGCCTGAATTGAGTTGGGTAAAATTGGGTACAACTCTCGTATTCAAAAAGCTTGTAAAATATGAAGGGTCAAGTAGTGGATATCCTGTAACTATTCAATATAAACCTTCTTCCAATACTCATATTATTACTCATGAGGGCGGTTTTAAGAAGAATGACTTTTTTCCCAAAAGGTTCACTCCTGTTCTCATAAGAACTTTTGGTGAACCTTTTATATCACTTCTTGGAAGAGTGCCAGATTATCTAATTGCTATTTTATGGGTAACGTTTTTAGTTCTAATAGCACAGTTTCAATTGTCTGAAATTTATGCTATTTTATCCATTCTAATTTCAGCTACTCTAATAGTTGTAATGTTCAAACTTATTCCTCAACTTTCCTATGCAGGAGTATATTACAGGGATACTCTTTGCGAAAAATGTGGTAATGAATTTACTTGTGAGGAAGCAAAAATCCCGGAAATTCAAGAAATTAGCACTCCTTGTGAATACACTATACAGGTAACAAGATACTGGAAATGCGGTGTATGCGGATATATGAATGTTCGAAAAAGCTCTGAAGGTTTTGCTACAAAGAAAGGAAAATTAAAGAGACTTTCTTCTGTAGCAAAAATTCCCTGCAAAAGATGTGGCAAGACCGGTGCGTATATAGAATATAAAGAACCAGATGAAAGCAAGTCAAAAGTTGGGGCTCATAACGAAATTGAGACAAGAAGATACTATAGGTGTAAATTCTGTAAATACGAGGATATCAAAGCAGTTCACGAGGATGTTTATCCTTCTGACATTAATGCTCCTTCCGGATTTGGGTATCATATCATTTATGAGGACTATAAATTAAGAGAGTAATTCTGGGCATATTCTCTACCTAAATTTTAGTGATCTGGGTTGAATAAGATGAATATAGTCAAGGAATCTAAAAAACTTATAAAATATGGACCTGGTAAAGAATATATAGCGACAATTCAATGTACGCTTTCTTCCGCTACCCATACAATTGCTTACAAAGGTGATCTTAAAGAAGGCTTCTTTCTCAAAGACTTCGCTCCTGGTTTTATCAGAATCTTTGGTAAATCTTTTATTTCTGTTGTTGGAGAAATTCCCAATTCCTTATTATTTATAATATTCTTTATAATTTCTTTTTTCTTCTCTGCATTCTTTCTCTCGGTAGCAAATTACTATACTTCTGAAAGGAGCATCTTATTAGCTATTTTTCTTAGCGTTTCTGTAATTACTGCAGTTCCTGTAAAACTTCAATTCTATTATATTGCAGAGTATTACAGGAATACTATGTGCAATAATTGCGAAAAAGCGTTTATCTGCCGTGAAACTGAAAAACCCGATATTAAGGAAATAAGCTCTCCACAAATTTACAGAATATGGATAACCCGTTATTGGGGTTGCTTGTCATGTGGATATATCAATATTAGAGAGAGTTCTGAAGGTTTCGTTACAAAAAAAGGAAATCCAATGAAACAATCTGACCTGGCAAAGGTTCAATGTAAAAGATGCGGCAAAACCGGTACATATGTTGAATATAAAAAACCGGATATACGAGTGTCTAAAGAGGACAAAACTATGCAAAGAAGATATTACAGATGTAAATTATGCAATTACGAAGATATTGCAGCAACTGAATCTTTCATGGTCCTAAATAATGGCGATGTTTCTCCAGTAGAATGGAATATCGATTATGAGGATTATTCTGGTTAAACATTTCATTTGTTAAATTGTTATAATCTCTATGAAATCCTATTTTTGATAGTTTCCTATATAAGATCGCTTTTCAGCAAAACTCCATGAAATCATAACCTTTATACCCTTTCCTTTCCCAAAAACTCTTATATGTCCCCCCAAGGCACCCCGATTTCCCTCAAAACAGACCATTCTGCCAGAGACCGTCTTTACTGGAACTTTTTAAATATGATCCCTTTCCTGATCGGCTCCATATCACTTGCCAGGGATTCTATCAAATGGGTAGCAGTTTACATGGGAATAGCACTTTTCTTTTTCCTGGTCATCGAATTCAGGTTTGCATGTACACATTGCCTTTACTACATCCGGAGTAAAGGCCGTGTAAAGTGTATGATGCTTTCGGGAGTACCAAAAATTTTTAAAGCTCGTCCCGGTCCTCACAGTCCTTTTGAAAAGGCAATGACAGCTCTGGGAGCTCTTCCAATGTTTCTTTTCCCTGTTTACTGGCTTATCAGGGACCCTCTGCTGCTGGCAGCTTATATTATTGCATGGACGCTTTTCTTTTTAACCTCCCGGCAGTATGAATGCATAAGATGCCTTAACTTCGAGTGCCCTATGAATAGGGTGCCTGCAGACGTGAAAGAAGAATTTGAGAAAAAGGGTGAATATCCCGGAGATATTGAGCTTTCAGGTTCGAAACTTCAGGTATCATGTTCAAGCAGATGTGCTTCCCTTAAAATGGAACATAAATTTCAGGATTTTCTTTACTGGAATTTTGTAACCCTGACTATCCTGTTTTCGGCTGGGCTTGCTATTGGAATTAGTTCAACTGGCTGGCTGCTTGCCTATATTTTTATAATCTTCTTCCACTTCAACATTCTGGAGCAGTATTTCTTCTGTACTCACTGTCCTTATTATCCTGCGGAAGGGAAAAAATTGAGGTGCATGATGAACTGGGGTTGGCCTAAACACTTCAAGCCAAGTCCGTATCCTCCGGGTAAATTCGATCTTGCTATTACATCTATGGGATTTATAGTCCTATTTGGGCCTTCGGCGTAGTAAACCCGTACTTTTTCCGCTTCCCTGGCTTTTGAAAATACCGTTCCTGCTGGGAACTTATCTGGTTTCCATATTGATTTTCTTACTGACAATATGGCGGTATGAGTGTTCACGCTGTATCTATTTTGGGTGCCCTTTTAACAGAGTATCGGCTGAAGTGAGGAAAGAGTTTGAGAAGGAAAAAGTGAGTAAATGAGACAAGGAGGGGTTTAAGGGATTAGGAGAAATTTAAGGGATTATTACTGTGCTGTACTCTGCACCACTGTACAGCATCGTGTTTCTCTTATTCATTTTCCTTCTTTTCGCATTGAGCCAATTTTTCCTGTCACTCAGATTAAAAAATTAGAGGATTCAGAAATTCGATAGTAGGCAGTGTATAATGTAGATGATTTTTCCTTTTTTCGATATGTTTTGATAGAAATTCTAATTGTTTTCAAAACGAAAATTATTTATCATATAAATAGGAAATAGGTTACCGTTTTCCTATAGAATGTGCTGGGAATACTCCGGAAAATTGATAATGCAGAAATCTTCTGAAAACCATCAGTCTACCGTAAAAACGCAAAAATTCTCTAGAAAACAGCTTCATTACCGTTTTCCAATTTCAGTAACTGTATATCTATTTAATAACTGAATATTCTTTTATATCATTATGTTTATTCGAACATAACGATTAAACCGTAAAAAGTCTGTAGGGATTTCTATGCGTGGAAAAATAAGTACAATATTAATACTCTCTCTGCTTGCTCTGGCTGTTGCTTCATGTGGGTGTGCAGAAAGTATGGGCCAGCAGGCTGTTCCGAACTCAAGCTCTGTGCTTCAGAATTCAGATACCGTGCAGATTACCGACATGCTGGGCAGGCAGTTAACTGTACCAGAAGAAATTTCCTCTGTCGTAGCCACTTCTCCTCCTTCGACTATTCTTATTTATATGCTCGCGCCGGATAAACTTGCAGGCTGGAACTTTAAAAATAATTTTACCCAATCCTTTATGGATGAAAATTACAAAAGTCTGCCCGTAATAGGAGGCTGGTTCGGGACCCAGACAGGGAACTATGAAACCATAATCAACATGGATCCTGACATTGTAATTGAAGGGTACACCACTGATGGACAAATCAATGAAGCCATAGAACGCAGGCAGGAAAGTTTTGGCAGCATTCCTGTGGTTGCCATTGATGATTCTATTATCTTCGTGACAAAATCCGATCCTACTATCGAATACGCAGGTAAGCTGCTTGACTGTGAAGCTCAGGAGGAAAAACTGATCGAGTTCCGCAGTTCAATCCTCAATGAGATCAACAGCACTGTAAAAAATATTCCCGAAGATGAAAAAGTACGGGTTTACTACGCCGAAGGCCCAAAAGGCCTGATGACCGACCCATCAGGTTCTCAGCACTCCCAGGTCATTGATATTTGCGGGGGCATCAATGTTGCCGACTGTCCTCTTACTCCGGGGAACGGCATGACTCAGGTCTCAATAGAACAGGTAATGGAATGGAACCCTGAGGTAATCATCACTTCCAATCCGCAGTTCTATTCAACGGTGTACCCTGACTCTCTCTGGGCAAGCGTGGATGCTGTCAAAAACAAACGGGTGTACCTTGCTCCTCAAAATCCTTTCTGCTGGATTGACAGGCCCCAGGGTCCTCATCTCATTATCGGAACTGCATGGACTGCACAAATGCTGTATCCGGACCTTTTCACAGATATGGATCTCTCCGAGCTGACCCGCGAGTTCTACTCGGAATTCTTCCACTACGATCTCACGGATGAAGAACTGAACATGCTCCTTAACCCTGCAGCAGAGGCCTGAACATGGACGAAAAGGGCAAATCTCCGGGTTTTCCTTATATTGCGGAGCATATTTTCGCTCCCATTTACCCCGTAATAGCAGCTCATATCGTCAAAGAAAGCAGGATAAAACGAGGCATTTGCCTGGACCTGGGATGCGGTATCGCATCCCTGGGGATCGCTGTTGCGGAAATCACAAATATGCAGGTTTATGGTGTTGATTTCTCAAAGGAGATGTGCAGGCTTTCTAAGGACAGAGCTCACCGCCACTGTCTTTCAGGTAAAGTTGTTCCTTTACAGGCTGATGTCCACCTGCTCCCCTTCAGGGAAAACTGTGCAGACCTGATAGTAAGCCGCGGCTCTGTATTTTTCTGGAAAGATCTGCCTGTGGCTTTCAGGGAAATTTCCCGTATCCTTGCTCCGGGGGGGCAGGCCTGGATAGGGGGCGGTTTCGGCACAAAAGAATTGAAGGCCATGATTTCTGAAAAAATGGTCGAAATCGACCCGGACTGGCATACCGCTTCAAAAAAGCGCCTCAGCTCGGAAAACCTTCGAGCTATGCAGGAAGCCGGGAGGCAGACTGGAATTCCCTATCGTGTAGTCCAGGACGATTCGGGCTTCTGGGTGGTCCTGAGCAAGGATGAGTAAGGGAGGTTAAAAAAATGCAGTGTAATGTGTGCGAGTTCGGGTGCGAAATCAATGGATACAGCTGGGGCAGGTGCGGAACTTATGTCTGTACCGGCGATACCATAGTCCAGGACCCTGGCATGGGATATCTTGGAGCATATCCTGTTTCCATAGAAACTATTCCTTTGCTTCATTATTATCCCTCAGGTAAGTTCCTCCAGGTCTTCAGTACTGGCTGCAATTTCCAGTGTTCCGGGTGTGTGGCTCGCTTGCTGGCCTCAGGCAAACCTCTTTTCCATTCCGCCTTAACTCCTTCCCAGGTCGTGGAAAGAGCCCTGCAGCAGGAGTGCCTTGGCGTGGTTTCTACACTTAATGAACCTGCTGCAAATTATTACCTCTTCAGGGATCTTGCAGTGCAGGCAAAAGAACAGGGTTTGCTCGCAGGCTGTTCCACAAACTGCTATTTCACAGATGAGACTTTGAACAAGCTTGGGCAGATTGTGGATTTCATGAATGTCGGAATCAAAGGTTATTCTGACAGGAGTTACAGAAGCTGCGGAGTCCCTTCATCAGCTCCTGTTTTCCGCAACATTTCCCGGCTTTTTGACATGGGAGTGCATGTTGAAATCTCAGTTGTTTATTCCAGAGGAAATGAAGAAGATATGATAAAGGTTGCAGAAGCAGTATCAGATATCTCCCCTACCATTCCGGTTCAGGTCATGAGGTTCATTCCCTTCGGGGACGCTCCTATTGAGCTTGAACCTTCCATCGGAGAGGCGGAGAGCCTGTGCACCTCTCTGCGTAAACACATAGATCATGTCTATCTCTTCAATTCTCCTGGTACGGAACTATTGAACACATACTGTCCTGAATGCGGAAGCCTCCTGGAAGAGCGGGAATTCTACGGGCCCATGGGTTCAAGGCCTGTAAAACCCTGGGTAACTTACACATGTGATTGCGGGAAAACTGTGCCGGTTAAAGGGATAACTGCAACCGAATGCTTCAATGAGGAAGGTTTCATGGGCGGGTACAGGATAAGCCGGGCTTTCGGGATGGTCCATGGAGTGCTCACATGTCTGGAAGTATTGGACGATTCCAGGTTAATAGACACATGGGAGAAAATCTCCGATTCCGGAACCCTTATGCAGGTTCACCATATGATCCAGCAGCCATACGCTTATCTTGAATTTGTCAGGCTTGTCGCTGAAAAGGCAGGAGAGCCGGAAAAAGGAGAAGAACTTATTTCCTTTATCCGTACGCGTCTGGAGCTTGTCCATGCCCTTGCAGCAAAAAACAGTGGTCATAAGGTGTATTATTGTATGGGCTCTCCTCTCTTTGCCCTGAACGCCGGAAGAATGGAAAACAACCTTGTGACATTCTCAGGGAGCATGAGCATCAATAAGCAGCTTCAAAAGGAAGGAAAGCCGGGTGTAAATGTTTCTCCTTCTTTTATCAATGAAAATAACCCGGAAACCATTTTCATCTCCGGCTTCCTTTCCCGACCCCTTGACGAGTTCTATGCCCTGTGCAGGCAATACGGCATAGAGGCGGATGCTGTAAAACAGAAGCGAATTTATGCAGTCCCGCCCTCCTGGGATTTCGGAAATCCTCGCTGGATACTGGGGCTCATGTACATAGCAGATAAACTATATCCCGGAGATTCAGGAATCGACCTTAAAAGGGAAGCAGATGAATTCTACCTGCAGTTCTACGGGATGCCGTTTGGGGAAGCCAAATCTAACAGGTCTTTTCACAGGCCAACTTCCGGGATCTGGCCCCTACATGTGACGAGGTGCACTCATGCCTGAATGCAGGTATCCCCGCATTGCTCTTGTGTATATGCTGCCAGTCGCCTTACTCATAGGCTCCCTTTTTGTAGGGAGATATCAGACTCCTGTCTCGGCGGTTGTGGATGAGAGTATGAAAGCTTTTTCATCTCTCTTTTTTGGCACTCCTGCTTCGGTTTCCACTCAACATACCATACTGTTCAATGTAAGGCTGCCCAGGATACTTGCGGCTTTGCTTGTAGGAGCTGCACTTTCTACAGCAGGGGCATCTTTTCAGGGGATTTTTCGTAATCCTCTTGTCTCTCCCTATATCCTTGGAGTGGGGGCAGGTGCGGGTTTCGGAGCATGCCTGGCAATACTGCTCTGGGACAATTATCTGCTTATACAGCTGATGGCTTTTGCTTTCGGACTGCTGGCAATGTTTCTTGCCATAAGTATGGGTAAAGCCAGTAAAGGTACGGGAACTCTGGTCTTCGTACTTTCAGGAATAATCGTGAACTCTATTTTCACGGCGCTTACTTCACTGGTAAAATATGTGGCAGACCCTTATGATGAACTTCCCGCAATAGTATTCTGGCTCATGGGAAGCCTTGCTGCTGTCAGGTACGGAGATCTGCTCTACATACTGCTACCCATGTTTGTTGGGGCTCTGGTGTTGTTTCTTCTCAGGTGGCGTCTCAATCTCCTGTCCCTGGGAGATGAGGAAGCTAAAGCCCTCGGGATGAACGTGGAAAAAATGCGCCTGATTGTCATTGTTTGTGCAACCCTTTTGACTTCAGCGGCGGTCAGCATCAGTGGTGTGATTGGCTGGGTCGGGCTGGTCGTACCTCATATATCAAGGATGATAGTTGGTCCAAATTACAACCGCCTGCTGCCAATGAGCATGGTTATCGGGGCCTCATTTATGCTGCTTGTGGATGATCTCTCAAGGACGATTGTTGCTACGGAGATTCCCCTGGGGATTCTCACTTCCCTTGTGGGTGCTCCTTTGTTTGCATATCTCATTCGAAGGGGGCGCATGGGATGGAATTGATGCTGGAAGTGAATTCACTTGCCTTCTCCTATGGAAACGGTCCGGTGTTTGAGAATGTATCTTTCTCGCTAAAAAAAGGCGAGGTTATGTGCATCCTGGGCCCGAATGGGGCGGGAAAATCTACACTGATCAAGTGCATTGCAGGGATTTTCAAACCTGCTGCCGGTTCTATCCGAATTCTGGGAGAGGATACGGCTTCACTCGGGGCAAAGGGAATTGCTCGGCATATTGGTTATGTGCCCCAGCAGAATGAGGTGGTTTTTCCTTTTACTGTGCTGGATTTTGTGGTGATGGGCCGGGCTCCTCATCTTTCCATGTTTTCATCCCCCAGCGCAGAGGATATGGAGATTGCAAGGGAATCGCTTGAGGTGGTGGGACTTTCTGACCTTGCGGAAAGGCCAGTTTCCAGTCTCAGCGGCGGTCAGAGCCAGATGGTACTGATCGCCCGGGCCCTTGTCCAGGAGCCTTCTCTGCTTTTGCTGGACGAGCCTACTTCCCACCTTGATTTTGGCAACCAGGTCTTTGTACTGGAGACTGTGCAGAGACTTGCCTCCCTGGGGATATCGATTGTGATGAACACTCACATGCCGGACCACGCTTTCCTGGTAGGCAGCAGAGCTGCAGCCCTGACAGGGGGCAAGCTGGTTGCGCTGGGAGAAGTTGAAACGGTTGTAACCAGCAAAATGATGTCTTCAGTTTACGGGGTAAAGGTAGCTGTCCGGGAAATCGAAGATATGAAAAGGAAAGTGTGTCTGCCCTTAAATGGGAAACAGTATACTGAAACTAAATTAATACATTAAGAATGAGCAAATTAATTTAATAAGTTTTATGTAACGGAAAAAAGGTGTGAAGTCGCCTGAATTCTACTTTCATGATAAAAATCTGAACATAGAAAAACAAAAATCAAAAATAGTGGAGAATTTTTATGACCTTAAAAAGATTTAACGCTGTAGCTCTGGCTATCTTTGTGCTAACGCTTATTCTGGCTCTGGCAGGAACATGTACGGCTGCGTCGGTTGAAATAAGAGGTAATCCCTTAGATACCGGAAGTACGGATGCACAGAATATTTCCTGGGATTTCAGAAGCTTCGGAGCTTTTTTCTTCAGTGCAAACAAGTACAGTAATTTCCTGAATGGGTCAGGAGAGCATCTTTATTTTGAGGATGGGGGCAACAGTCCTTCTATCGGGAAAGACAATCCTTCAGCCAGTACAATCGATGAGGGTGAACTGATTTACACTACCAGCCAGCTCCCTTCGAAGTATAAGGTATTCTCTGAAGAAGAAAATGTAACAAAGGTATCTTCCTTCTATACGCTGCCACTGTTTGGCAAGTCATACTGTGCTATTGACAATGATGCAACAAATCTCGCCAGGATACTGTACCAGCAGGATGAGAGTGAAAAGAAAACACTCAGGGAAGGAGAGACCTGGGATATTGCCGGAGGGTACAGCCTTACTCTGAACAGGATTGATATTGAAGGCGATAAATGCTATTTTTCGCTTTATAAGAACAATACGGAGCTGGAAACTGCGGTAATATCCACTGATGGCACTATAGATGACAGGATATTTACTGCAGAAGATGAATTCGGGGACAATGCTTCGCATATTTATTTCTTGACCTTTGTAGATTCCGTTTTTGCAAGTGCTGATACAGATTTTGCAGTGTTCAAATACACCTGGCTGATAGATGGGGACAAGCCTCTTTCAATTGAATCCGGGGATGAGTTTGGCAGTTTTGAAGTAGATCAGGCTCTTGAAAACCTGATAGTAATGTCAAACGCCAACGCAATAACAGTTAGTGTCGATGCTGACAGGAAGACCAACATCACAGACGAGTGGTATTTCAAGACCTCTGATGCGGGAAAAGGAAGCAATGGAGGATACGTGATCTATCCCGCAAAAACAATTATTGTCGAAGAACAAAAGCCCGGAAGTTCAGGAACCGGAGCTGCAGGAACTAATACTTCAACCAGCACATCAGGCGGCGTTCAAATGCAGGAGGGAAATAGCACTCAGACAAAAGCAGTAACCAAAAACACCAGTGAGAAAAGCGAAGAGGTTTACAGCACTTCGTCTGAAGTCCAGAATGAAGCAGAAATGCCTGTAGTAGCCAGCAGTGAGGCTGCAGCAAGCTCTGGTTTCGGAGGATTTCTGGCTGTCTTCTCTCTAGGAAGTTTAGCTTATTGTTTTAAAAAGAGTCGGATTTAAAAGAGAGCAATAAATTTAAAGTCCTCTAATCTCTTCCTTTTTTATTTTTTGATAGTTTTTTAACAGGTTTTTTATAGGGTTTTGATAGGGTTTTAAGTTAGTTTTTTCATGTCAATCACCTATCCATGAAGTGAAACCTTTTTACCTGTACCTGTAGTCGGAACTTTATGTCCATCTTTCTGAATCCGGACAGTTTCGGTCTATTTTTCTGGTAGTTTTGTCATATTTGGATACTCACTTCCTGCATGAGAAAATTATTTATAGTTAAATACGGTAATAGGATTCCGTGTTCCTAATTGGAACGGAGGAATTGCAAAACCAGAAAAGGAGATTCAAAAGATGAAAGAAAAAATACAGAGAAAAACTCCGAAACCCGTTTTGCATGGGTTTTTGTTTGGCAACGGAACGTTTATCACTCCCGCGGAAATGAAAATCATGCAGAGCCTCGGGGTAATTCCGGCAACAAAGGCATAAACCCGAAAATTGAACTGGGAAAGAGATCATAAAGAGTCAGATAACTTATCCGTAACCAGTCTGTGACCAACCTTCAGGATATCTAGCTGCCTATTAATTTACCTCCAGTAACTTTCAAATCCAATAAAATAACCTCCTCTATATAAAGCGATCTTCCCATTGGCTCATCTCATTTCTGTCTTAAGCTCAATAAGACAGGGATGTAATGAACTAATAAAAAAGCAAATAAAAAGCAGAAAAAAACAAATAAAACAGATGGAAATTACTGAAAGTTATTTTATTGACTATTAACCTCTGGTCTTTACTGAGTTCAAATTCCTTTATTTTTTCGATTTTTAATCTTTGTTTTCAGTTTTCATTTTTTATTCCACCTTCATCCGGTTTTCATTTGGTTTTCATCGGTTTTTCATTAGTTTTTATTCTCTTTCACTCAGTTTTCGATCTCATTTTTAAATATATGTTTGAGCAATATTCTGAAAGTATACCTCTGGATAAGTAGATACTTACGCCTTGTCGAGCTCATTCTTTTTGAAAGAATATGTCCTTTTCCCTTTCCTTTTTAGCTTGAATAACCTTTTCCGGGTGGCACTTTCCATAATTTCTTCCTCTTTCATGTAATGATCTCTGAAAGAAAGAATTCCTTCAGGTTTCAGAATTCGATGCAGTTCTTTCATAACAAGTTCCGGTTTATTCAGGGCATGATAGGTATCATAGAAGAGAACAACATCTATGCTCGAGCTGGGCAGGCGTGTATTGTAATCAGTAAGAATAGTTTCTACGTTCTCAAGCTGCTTTATAAAAACTAAGTGACGGACCATCTCAAGAGCTACAGGGTTGACATCCAGGGCATAGACCTTTCCTGCGGGGCCTACCATTTCGGAAGCATCACGGAGATATGAACCCGAGCCGCAGCCATAATCCAGAACCTTGAAACCGGGTTTTATCCCGATTTCTTCCAGAATTTTTCTGCGGGGGAAAAAGTAGTCTCGAAACTTAAAAATAAGTGTATTTGCATGGAATCGAAAATCAGAATCCGGTTCTTCCGTGATGTCTTCCTCCTTTATGGTCAATTTTTATGGTCAGTAAGAAGTCTGCTCAGTTCAGACTTTTCTGAGAGAATTTTTTCCTTTACGCTATTTGAAGACTTATATGCGTTATAGTTTGTTTATGGAAAGTCCTCTTGACCTTTTGTTTTTCTATATAATACTCGGTCACAATCTTAATCAAATTATTGCCCTCATTAGCCATCAGGCTTTCTGCCAGACAGGTAGCAGTTTTTTATTCCTGCTATAATGCAAAACTTTAATCAAAAACGCGGAACTTTAATCAAAATATGAAAGTAGAATATCTTATAAAGTATTATAAATAAGGTTATGAAGTATCTGAATAAGACCTGTATTCTATGAAAAGAAGGAATGAAAATGACAAGCATTAAAGTCGCCTGTGTCCAGATGAATATTTCACTTTGCTCGAAACTTGAAAACCTTGAGCGTGCCCTTCTCCTGGCAGAAGAGGCTGTTTCGAAAGAAGCAGAACTGCTTGTCTTCCCGGAAGTTTTCTCAACAGGCTTTTGTTATGACCATATAGAGGCAGTTGCTGAGGCTGTTTCGGGTCCTACACTCGAAGCTCTCAGAGCCTTTTCCAGAGAGCATAACTGCATCCTTGCAGGTTCAATAATAGAAAAGAGAAAAAGGGAGGATAGGGGCGCGATAAATTCTGAAAAAAAAGTCCCTTTCCAGTATAATCTCGGTTTCTGTATAGAATCAGGAAAACTGGCCGGTGTCCACCGGAAAGTCCAGCTTTATGGCCCGGAAAAAGAATATTTCGCATCCGGAGACCGCATAGCGCCTATAGAGGTGCAAAAATACGGGCTCTCAATAGGATTGATAGTTTGCAATGAACTCAGGTATCCGGAAGTTGCTCGAAAACTCGCCCTTGAAGGCGCAGATCTGCTGGTCTCGGCTGCCGAAATTCCGGACTTTTATATGTATCCCTGGCGTATTATGTCAATTTCTCGAGCGATTGAAAATCAATTGCCTCATATTGCCTGCAACAGAGTGGGAAAAGACATGTATTCAACTTATCCCGGCGGCTCTTTTATTGCCGACGGCTGGGGCCGAATTCTGGCAGAAGCGGGAACGAAAGAATGTGTTATTCTTGGAGAAATCAATCTGGAAGAGGCAAAAGAAATCAGACAAACCGGCTCTATTCTTGAAGATCGCAGGCCTGATCTGTATTAAACAAAGATTGTATTAAAATAATGTCAAGTATCAAAACAGGTCAAAGCCGGCAATAAAAATAGTTTATAAGGTAAACCCTGGCGGTTTACCCTTTAAGTTCTTTCACAATCAGTTCTCGTGCTGTCTTTGCATCTGCTGTGCCTTTTGTCTTTTTCATAACCTGTCCTACAAGGAAGTTCAGGGACTTTTCTGTTCCTCCAAGGTAGTCCTGTACAGCAGCCGCATTTTCGGCAATTGTTTCTGCAACAGCCCTGGTGACCAGGTCATCTTCGGCTTTAAAGAGGCCTTTTTCTTTGATGATCTGCGAGGGAGTCTTTTCTTCCGTACCGTCAAGAATGGTGCGGATAACTTCTACTGAAGCCCTGTCGCTGACCTTGCCTTCGGCAAAAAGGGTTACAAGTTCTACCATGTCCGAGACCCTGAATGAGTTCTCCACTTCCGGATCTTTTGCATGGATGAAGCCAATTGTGCTGCCGTTATAAGAAGAGATTGCAAGATCTCTGTAATTGAGCTCTCCGAGGAGAACGTCAGCTGCCCATGTGGCTGCAACTTTCGGATCAACTCCTTTAGCGCAGACTCCTTCGTAGAAGTCGGCAAGCATTATCTTGGATGTAAGAGCCCTTGCATGCATATCCGTGATGCCGTACTGCTCCATGAAGCGTGCACGTTTTGCATCCGGAAGTTCAGGCAGGGTTTCTTTAATTGCAGGAATCCAGCCTGTAACGCGCATGGGCATCAGGTCAGGCTCACGGAAGTAGCGGTAATCCTCTGCCTCTTCTTTTGTCCTCATTGAGATTGTCACACCCCGTCCCTCATCGAAGTGGCGGGTTTCCTGCGTAATTTTTCCTCCGCGGCGGATCACGTTCTTCTGGCGCATGATCTCGTAGAGGAGAGCCCTTTCCACTCCTTTATGGGAGGAAATGTTTTTGACCTCAACCCTGGTCCCCCAGTGGACCGAGACGTTTGCGTCAACACGCATGGCACCTTCGAGGTTTCCGTCAAAGACATCTAGGTATTCGAGGATGTTCCTGAATTTATCAAGGAACCTCCTTGCTTCTTTGGGGCTCCTCATGTCAGGCTCGGTAACGGTTTCAATCAGAGGCATGCCTGACCTGTTGTAGTCAATAAGGACACCTTTGGACTTTTCAATGCTACCTATGTGCACAAGTTTTCCGGGATCTTCTTCCATATGAGCCCTTGTAATTCCGACAAGATGTTCCCCGTCTTCTCCTTCGATCACGACTTTTCCTTTGCTAACAATCGGATAGTCATACTGGGTGACCTGGAAACCTTTTGGAAGGTCAGGATAGAAATAGTTCTTCCTGTGGAACTGAGTTTCTTCTGCAATCTCCCCTTCAAGAGCAAGCCCCACTTTAATTGCTGCTTCCACGGCTTTTTTGTTCAAGACAGGAAGCGAACCCGGAAGACCGAGGCAGACCGGACAGGTGTGGGTATTAGGGGCTGCATTGTGGTAATCTGTAGAGCAGCCGCAGAACATTTTGGTCTTGAGTTTGTTAAGCTGGACATGGATTTCAAGCCCTATCCTTATGCCATCAGGGTTTTCATAGACCATTTATACCACCTCCGGAGGTCTCTTTGTGTGATAATCGGTATTTTGCTCGAAGGTATATGCTGCACGCAGGACAGTAGGTTCGTCAAAGGGCTTGCCCATAATCTGAAGTCCTATCGGTAGCCCATCGGTAAATCCACAGGGCACGGAAATTGAAGGCACACCCGCAAGATTAATCGGGCAGGTATTTACGTCCGAAAGGTACAGGGTGAGAGGGTCCTCAATTTTTTCTCCGATCCTGAAAGCAGGGTTCGGCATAGTTGGAGCCATGAGCGTATCTACTTTTGAAAGGGCTTTATCAAAGTCCTGCTTTACAAGAGTCCTTACCTTCAGGGCTTTAAGATAGTATTTATCATGATAGCCTGCAGAAAGGGCATATGTCCCGAGGAGAATCCTTCTCTTGACCTCTGTGCCAAAACCTTCAGCCCTGGTTTTTGAAACCATTGCGTGCCAGTTCTCTCCGTTTGCTCTGAACCCGTAGCGCGTTCCGTCGAAACGGGCAAGGTTTGAGGATGCTTCGCTCATTGCAATGATATAATATGAAGCAAGGGCGTACTTTATGTTGGGCATGGATACTTCTTCCCAGGTCGCTCCGAGGCTTTCACATTTGTGTATTGCATCCCATATTGCTTTTTCAACATCCGGGTGAATCCCTTCTCCGAAGAACTCCTTTGGAACTCCTATTTTCAGGCCCTTTACATCATCAACAAGAGCTTTCCTGTACTCAGTCTTGCTGTCAATCGAAGTGGAATCTCTCCGGTCATAGCCGGCTATAACATCCATCAGGACTGCAGTATCTTCTACATTGTTTGTAAGAGGTCCTATCTGTTCAAGGGAGTTTGCATAAGCTACAACTCCAAACCTTGAAACTGCCCCATAAGTAGGTTTAAGCCCTACAACTCCGCAGAAAGCTGCGGGACAGCGCACGGACCCGCCTGTGTCGGAACCAAGGGCAAAAGGAGCTTCTCCTGCTGCAACAACAGCTGCACTTCCTCCTGAAGACCCGCCAGGCACTCTCTCAAGGTCCCAGGGGTTTGCAGTCGGTCCGAAATGGCTGGTCTCCGTGGAAGAGCCCATGGCAAATTCGTCCATATTGGTTTTTCCAAGGATTACTGCTCCGGCGGCAAGAAGTTTCTCAATAACATGGGCATTAAAAGGAGGGACATATCCTTCAAGAATCTTCGAGCCGCAGCTGTTTGGCAGCCCGACAACGGAAATATTATCCTTAATAGCAATCGGTACGCCTGCAAGAGGGCCTTCATGCCCTTCTGAATCGATTTTTTTTGCCTGCTCAAGTGCTTTATCAGAAACCGTTACATAACCGTTGATTTTGCTCTTTCCGATAACCTCAAGATATTTTGCTGTTACTTCTTCGGCTGAGCTTTCTTTAATCTTCTCTTTAACCTGTGCAACACTCATCCATTTTGCCATCAAAACATCTCCTCAGCCAATCTTTGGGACCCTGAAAGTCCCATCCTGTTTGTGTTCTGTGTTTGCAAGGACAGTTTCCTGAGGGAGAGACTCTTCCACCACATCCTCCCTGAATACATTATAAACCTCAGCAACATGGTATGTAGGAGCAATATCCTCAGTTGGCAGTTCATCAAGCTGCCCGAAATATCAGCAACATGGTATGTAGGAGGAACATCCTCGGTTGGCAGTTCATCAAGCTGCCCGAAATATTCCAGAACAGAATTAAGTTTTTCCATATACTCGACCGTCTCCTGCTCGTTAATTTCAATACGGGCAAGCCAGCCGATGTGTTCTACATCTTCTTTTGTAATCATGAAAATTCCTCAAAAATAGAATGATTCTGAATAAAATGCCGTTGGTAATGCATAATACAAACAGTTTATGAAATAAATATATATTCATCCCGAATTGCGCCTTGCCCGATTTCCGTCTCGCCCGAGTCCCGTCTCGGGAGGACGGGGTCCTTTTCGCTTCGCTCAAGAGGACTATTTTCATTTTGCATTTTTATGCTTTCTGTCTCATGTGGAGGGCGTACATCTGTACTTTCTTCATTTTTGCGAGGTTAAGGACTCTTTCCAGTTCTTCATCTGTGAGTTGCCTGGCTTCGATGTAGCCGTTGTCTACGGCTTCGTTGAAGATTTCGTAACCTATGGCTGAGCGAGCAAGGACTGTGGTATAGCCTTTGGGGCTGCCAACTCCGCCAAAGGAGATATCTGAGTTTTCAGCGGTCAGGTCTGTACAGAACCGGCAGGAAGAGCTTCGGTATTCATCAAACTCGCTGAGTTCGAAGACGTGTTCTTTTCCGTCTTTGAGGGTGACTTCGAATTTTCCCTTCCGAATCTTCATTGCATCGATGTTTTCAAGTTTGATTCCATAGCTTTCCAGGACGGTTTTAATTCCTTCATATGCAAAAGTATCCATACAGAAAAGTCCCAGTTTGAGAACTTTTGCCCTCATAAAGAGGTGAAGGAAACCATAAGAGCTCTTTTGCATCTTTGTGACTGCATCTATATTGCAGCTTGTCCCGACAAAGGCAACACTGCTCATTCCCTGTTTGACTGCGCTCATAAGGGCTTCGAGTGTCATCGAATGTGAATATATGCTGCCGCTGCTTTCCAGGATTTCTTCCCTGGTTTTTGCAACTATGGGCACCGGTTTCCAGGGTTCTTCTTCTGAACGGGTTGTAACTACAGCGCAGTCAATAAGACCTTCATCCAGAGCGTACAGCAGAAGAGCTGTTACAACTCCCCCGTCCTGACCCTTTATTTCAGGTATTGCAGATTTTGCGGCGTAGGCGTATCTGAAGCTTCCTATAAGCCCTTCTTCTGTAGTAATGGTCCTTGGGCACTGGTAATAGCAAACTCCGCAGGCTTTGCAGGGGCCTACCAGTTCGGGTTTTCCATCTTTGATTGTTATATATTCGCAGCTTGCTGCGCAGGCTCCGCAAAGAGTGCAGATTCCGGGCTTTATGATGTCTCGCTTTAGTTTTCCAAAAGAAATCTTCTCTTTTTCGCTTAAGCTACGTTTGAGCCGAATGACACTTTTTTCAAGTGCATCGAATTTATGCTTGCACTCGGTACTGCAGAAATAGTAATGTTTTCCCCCGTAATCCGAAAAGTATTCAGTATCGTCAGATATAATTTTCTTGCAAATAGGATCTAGCGGCATTAAAGGCCTCCGGTTATTATTCTTTCCATATTTCAGGAAATTTCACTTGAGTAATTCTCAAAAGAATCTATATTGGCTCTTCAACCTATTATTATTATATTTTATGAGTATATATTAATCATCGTGTATTATTATAACTATGCTCTTTATAATTTATGCTCTTTATAATTAGTACTGTAATTTATTCTTATGGGCGAATAATTTCAGGCTGAACGAAAATTGGAATGTAGAAATAAAACTGGAATATAGAAATAGTTTTACAGAAACGCTTTCAATGAACGATAGAAAAAAGATGCAATAAACATTGTATAAAGTAAGCAGTAAGTAAACACATGAAATGCATTCTTTGAATGGTAATAATAGAGTGAAACAATAGAATGAAACAATAAAATGAAACACGAATTACCAGGCAGATAGGCATAACATATAAATGTCTATAAGAATCGGTAAGCTGGGACAGATTCAACTGTCAATAACCCAACAGTACTAATAATTAATCTAAATAAAATGATAATTTGAAACGTTTTAGCAAAGGTTATTATAGGCTTTGATTAATACTTTCTTTAGACTTCAGATAAATTGTGTTGTTGTCATATGTATTTATTGAATCCTGAAAATAGATTTGCATAATATTCCGATATTCAAATTCGGTTTTTAATTATTACTATCTAAAATGAATTTCATGCCTTTATTCTAATACAAATTTGATCAACTCTATATCTGCAGATCCGACCACATTAAATTCGGATCTGGTTGAATTTGTATCAATTTAATTTATATAGATCCTCAGGAAGGGACAAAAATGGCTCTGAAACCCAGAATTGCAGAATCTCCTCAGGTTCGTTTGATTGACCTTAAATCAAAACCGTTCTTTATCGTAGCTTCGGTAGAAGTAGGAAATACTACAACCAAAAGTATCCTTACAGCCACAAATATGGATACCGGCAGGACGCACATTATTAATAAAGTCGTGCGCATGACCAGAGACGTCCGTCCTCCGAAACCCGGCGAGGTCGTGTTTGGAAAGACGCTTACGGGTGTGGAACTTACACGTGAATCAGTTGCCGAACTGGTAAAAAGCACACTTACCGAGTCAATGGAGAAGGCCAGTCTGGATATTAAAACCGACCTGAACTTCGTGGTACGTTCTACGGGTGTAGTTGCAGGCTTTGATTCCCCTGAAGAGGTCGGTGAATTCATAAAAGCCCTGGCAGATGGGTGTCTGATGGCCGGAGTCCCTCCTAAAAATATGACTCCTCCAATGTCTATCTCAAACATTTCTAAAAAGCTCCAGAGATACAGTAAACTGGAAAAAGTGATCTTTGATGGGGCTGTAGCTGGGGTTGTGCCTCCAATAGGCTCTACTGGTGTTGAAATTGTTGCAAATGAGATGGAAGGAGAGCTTGCAACGGCACTGGTGTTGAAATTGTTGCAAACGAGATGGAAGGAGAGCTTGCAACGGCAGGGATAAAGGAAGCTGCCAAACTGACAGACGTAGATTTCAGGAATCCCTGCATATCAATTGACTTTGGTACTACTCTTGACGGCAGAATAACAAGCCCTGACCAGCCTTATGCAAAGACGATCGGAAACTTCTGCGGATACGCAGGAGCAATTCCTGATTCTATCATTCGGGGTTCGAAGATTGTTGACTCAAAAGTAGGAACTGCTCTGGAAGTTTTTGAAAAGCAGAAACCGCCTTCTTTCATTACTTTGAAGATGAAAGCTAAAGCTATAGAGGATTACGCAAGGCGCATCCA
>OBLN01000230.1_pt1 | contig 20523 bp, 19 predicted proteins | sample 1519301 | NCBI WGS metagenome assembly OBLN01 (sample SAMEA2452533, study PRJEB22499) | sediment metagenome | reverse complement strand
CCTATGAAGATATTCACAGGAAGAGGCTCATCCTTTTGCAGAGCCTCTCTGTGGTGAACTCCTATTCCTCTGTGAATCTGGTAGTGAAGCCCTGCTTCGTTTTCCAAATAGTCATTGCCGGAAATCTGTACTCTGTACATGCCGAGATTAGACGAGCGAAAACCTTTTGAAGAGGGGTTTTCTGTGTAAACAAGGGGAAGAGTAACAAATGCTCCGCCGTCCATTGGCCATGATACAAGCTGGGGCAGCTCTCTTAAAGAGCATCTGTTTTTCATTACGGCGGGGTTACTTTTCCCGGCGGGGAGCAGTCTGTATGCACCTGCAAAAGCCTTAAACAATGAGGGCAGATCAAGCAGGGCTTCCTTCGGATTTATTTTCATTTTAACCATCGCCTCGATTATCCTGAGGCTGTCCCGGAAAATATATCTCGTCCGCTCCATGGTACCAAAAAGATTTCCCAACATGGGAAAACGGCTTCCTTTTACATTAGTGAACAAAAGTGCCGGACCGCCGTTTTCATATACTCTTCTCTGAACACACCCTATTTCAAGATGAGGATCAAGCTCTGTGTTTATCCTGACAAGCATTCCTTTCTTTTCAAGGTCTGAAGCGCATTCATTAAGATTTCTGTAACCCATGCCATCACCGTATAATTTTTTATGCCCTATTTAACAACATTCACTCAGTCTGAGTCAAAAAGTTTTTCCTGATCAGCGCAGCAAAAGCATCAGCCGCCGCTGGCTGTTTTATGTCTCTCCTGTATATATAATTTGTTTCCACCAGTCTGTAGTTATCCTCAAGTTCTTCATACGGAACATCATATTTTTTCAGTAACCTCTCAGGCATGCAAGTCACCCCCAGTCCGGCACGAACGCAGCCAAGTATCCCCTCAAGAGTGCTTAATTCTATTACCTTGACGTTCTGCAAATCAGCAGAAGCCGCCCACTTCTCCAGAACATCTCTGTATGAGCAGCCTTTACGGAAAACAATAAGAGCGGAAGGATCTCTTATCTCCTTTCTAATGCCGCCTAAAGCAGCATTAACCTCACCCAGCCTGACCGACTCAATACTCTCATTAAAACCCACACCGCCTGTAAATGCTCCGTCCAGTCTGTATGCCATTATATCCTCCACAAGCGCTGCGGAAGAATCTGTCTTGATTGTCAATTCCACTTCAGGATATTTTTTTTTGTATGCAGACATAGCAGCAGGAAGACACTCGGAAAATGTTGTATCTGTCAGCCCTATTCTGATCTCACCCTTGGCGGCTGTTTTCAGTTTGAATTCACTGCTTATATCCGCTGCTGCAGACATTATTTTTTTAGCGAACGGCAAAAGCCTTTTGCCGTCAGATGTTATTTCCACCCCTCTGCTCTTGCGGTAAAACAGACAAACATTAAGCTCATCCTCAAGCTTTTTGAGACGTGCAGTAACGTTTGACTGAACAGTATTCAGCTTCTCCGCCGCAGATGAAATTGTTCCTGTCCTGTAAACCTCCAGAAAAATCCTTAACTCGTTTAAGTCCATACACCACCATGAAATAAGCATATTTTGTGACATATGATATATCTATGGCGTAATAATTGTTATCACTTGTATTGATGTAAACATATGATAATATCGCTAAAAATGAACTTTATGCAAAGCCTTGCAAGCTGTATTAACGAATAAAAAACATACCAAAAAAGATACAAACACAACGGCAAGCGTTTACACGGGAAAGACTATCCGGTATTTATCTCATATTTCCGAATATCAGCATAATTTGTTAGCAGCCGAACAAGTATAGCTCCGTTTTTTCAAAAAAGGGCATACATGTTTTCTTTTTTCTGCACAGAATAAAAATACTTCCATAGAGTCTGAAACCGGTGAAAACGATTTTCAGACTCTTAAAGGTTGTTTTGATTTCAGTATATGATAATATCTCAACACAAAGGGGAGGAACGGGGAATGAAGCATTACGGGGCTGTTCTTTTAGGCGGTGCTGCTGCAATGTTCACCGCAATGGGTATCGGCAGATTCGCCTATACACCTGCAATCACATTCATGCTCGAAGCAGGTGTTATGAACACAGCACAGGCAGGTTTTATTGCATCGGCAAATTACGCCGGCTATCTGCTTGGTGCGCTGTTCTACACATTAAAAACACCAAATAAGCATACTTTTGAAATATCGCTTGTTTTAAGCGTTCTGACTACGGCTCTCATGCCTGTTTCAGAAACAATGATATGGTGGAGCATAATCCGTCTGCTCTCCGGCTTTTACAGTGCTGCGGTTTTTATATGCGCAGCAGAAAAAGTTTACACCTCGCTTTATGCAAACCACAAACAGAACCTTGGAGGTCTTCTCTTCAGCGGCGTCGGCGCAGGCATAGCATTTTCCTCATGGTCAGTGCCCTTCGCTGCGTCATACGGAAGCTGGCAGACACCGTGGTATTTCATCGGCGCTGTCAGCGTTATAACCGCCACAGTCTCATACCTTCTTGCCGGAGGCACATCAGCCGCCACAAGAGGTAAAGCAGAGATAGACAATAAAGGCATATGGAGCCTGCCGGTTCTTCTGCTTGCTGCTGCTTATCTTTTTGAAGGTTCGGGATATATAATTGCAGGAACCTTCCTTGTGGATATAATTAAGTCTTCATCCGGCTCCGTTTCTGCCGGATTCACGGGGTGGGCTCTGGCAGGGCTTGCCGCAGTTTTCTCAAACTTTATCTGGTCATGGGCAGGTCACAGGTTCGGTCTGTTCAGAGTGCTTGTGATTCTTTATATACTTCAGGCGGCCGGTATGCTTCTGCCTGCATTCAGTAATTCAGTCTGGGCAGCTTATATTTTCGCTGTCATTTTCGGCGGAACATTCCTCGGTGCTGTTGCACTGGCATTCGCATGCGGAAGACAAATGCTCCCGAAAGCAAATACTGCTCCGTACCTCACTGTTTTTTACGGAGTCGGACAGATAATCAGCCCATGGATCGGCGGACTGATGGCATATAAATCCGGCAGCTTCGCCGAACCGCTCATCTTTTCATCTGTAAATGTAGCCGCCGGGGCAGCTCTCACAGCCCTTGCGGGAGCAGCATATATAACAAGGAGGAAAAAATGCCGTTCGTAAACATCAGAATCACAAAGGAAGGAGCAACCAAGGAACAGAAAGAAAAACTTATTCAGGGAGTGACAGACCTGCTTGTGGATGTGCTGGGAAAGAATCCTAAAACCACTTTTGTAATCATAGACGAAGTGGAAACCGATAACTGGGGAGTGGGCGGAGAATCCATAACTGAACTTCGCAAAAAACAATAAGCAGATTAACGGAGCATACTCTTATGTATGCTCCGGCGTACTATCAAAACCGGTTGAGGCGTATCTTACTCTTACGGAGATAATTTTCAGGGTGAGGTTCCGGAGCATCAGCGGGGTAGCCTATTGCAATCATAGCAAGAACAAGATAACTGTCCGGTATGCCAAGCAGCCTGCGGACGTAATCCTCCGATAATGTTGCATCATCCTTTTCCCTGCCCCTGAGCTGAATCCAGCAGCTTCCAAGGTCGAGAGACGCTGCCGCATAATGCAGAGTGGCTGCAGCTATTGAACAGTCCTCAATGCACATATCACTCACATCCCTGTCTCCGGTGATAACATAAACGAGCGTTGCTTCCGCAGCGAAGGACGAGCCGTGCTTTTTTGCCTCTGCAAGTTTGATAATGGTTTTTTTATCATCCACAAGAATAAATTCCCACGGATTCCTGCCCCTGGAGCTGGGGGATCTTAAAAGAGCCTCGGAAAGAAGTTCAACTTTCTCTTTCTCCACTGGTTTATCTGTATATTTTCTGACGCTTCTTCTCTTTCTCAGCAGTTCAATCATGTTCTTTCCTCCATAGGTGTTATATGATGATTATCATGGGATTGCACTAATACGCAACACAAGATAATGAAAAAAACGCTCAACAGCACAGCATTCATTTCATCATCTGTTAATCTGGTTATATTTCTGGAAAAAAATGAACACAGTAAAAGTCAAATATTCAATTCATATCTAATAAGTAGTTAATTACTAATACCAATAGACAAATATATAAACACGGAAACGAAGCAAAATATAATAATTAAAACATAGTCTATGAATAGGTCATAAAATGTTCACACGTCTTCCCCGCAACATAGAAAACAGATAAAACCTAACCGCTGAACAACCATACAAAACTGAAATAATAACAGCAAATAATATGTGAACTTTATATCACATAAAATATAATATTAATGAGAACTAGTTCCGAACAGAAGAAAAACCGAAGTATATAACACATACTGCAGCATAGTTGTTTTTAGTGATAAAGTATTAAGAATACAGCGGATTAGATTAATCAATAATACTTGTTTTAAATTTGGGTGTTCTTTCAGTGCATAAACTGTTGTTCAGTTATTGAGAATCAGAATGCCAAAGAAGTAAAAAAACCTATAAAATCACTAAGCTTTTGAGTTTTCAGCCACTCTGTCATGCTCAACGCATCCCAGAAGACTGTTTTTGATGTACCCGGTCTGAAGCACAAAAAGCGTTTTTCTGCCTTCCTTATAAGCTTTCAGCAGTCCGGCATCTTTCATCAGATTAACATGCTTTGTAATATTGGTTCTTTCACAATCGAAGGCTTCTTCGATTTCGTATCCGTAGCGGGGTCTCTCGCACACCATTCTTGCTATGCGTAAGCGGACAGGATTTGCCAGCGCTTTGAATATACCCAGCACTTCTTCAAGTTCTTTATCGTTAAGGTCTCTTAATGCCATGTATTTTCTATATAATATATATATAGGAGAGTCAATTATTTTGTTATACCTCAAAATATAAGAATATTTGATAGACATGTTCAATTTTAGTTATTACCTGCCGTAATCGTGATTATTTTGTCACTTTTTATTGACACTTTTTACTCACGGAACTAATCTACTTTTAATGTTTATTTACAGTTCAAACATGCGTTAATTCGCATATAAACTTCAAACGAGGGAATCCATGACAAAATGCAGAATCTCCCGGAGACGTTTTATTCAGGGAACGGCCTCAGTGGGCGCAGCGCTTGCGTCCATGTCATCTTTCCGTCTGCTTACCGGCGGTTCATCAGCAGTTGCTGAACCCCAGCAGGGAGTGACATTTGCCCAGAACTGGTGTGAAATGTGCTTCTGGAAGTGCGGTCTCACCGCAAAAGTGGTAAACGGAAAAGTGAGAAAACTTGAGGGACAGCCCGACTGCCCCAGCAACTACGGCAAACTCTGCGCCAAAGGAAACGCAGGCGTATTTCAGCTTTATGATCCTGACAGGCTGAAAACTCCTCTCATCAGAGACGGAGAGAGAGGGTCAGGCAAATTCAGAAAAGCCACATGGGAAGAAGCGGCAGCTTATGTGGCACAAAAAGTTAACGAGCTTAAGGAAAAGTACGGACCTGAAACCTTCAGCATATTCGCTCACGGTTCAGGCGAGCATTCATTTGTTGAGCTTGTTGAAATCATCGGTTCACCCAACTACTGCATCCCGTCATACGCACAGTGTACGGGCAGCCGTGACATCGGCTGGGCACTTTCTTACGGCAAGCCGGTTGGCGGCAAAGAACCTGTTGACTCCCAGAACTCAAAATGCATGATGCTTCTCGGCAGAAACATAGTTGAGGCACTCCACGTCGGCGAAATGCAGGACTTTGTGGAAGGTGTGGCAAAAGGCGCACATGTAATCTATGTTGATCCCCGCTTCACAAAAACAGCGGCAAAGGCAAACCAGTACATGATGATTAAACCCGGAACAGATTCAGCTCTGCTTCTCGGAATGATTAACTATATAATAGAGAAAGAGATCTACAACAAAGAGTTTGTAGAAAACTACACCTACGGCTTTGACCAGTTTAAGGAACATGTAGCAGGCTACACTGTTGAGTGGGCATCTAAGGAAACTGAAATACCGCAGGAAGAAATAATCAAGGCTGCGGAAAAGCTTTGTGAAGCTGCACCCCACTGTTATATCCACCCCGGCAGAAGGCTCACAAGATACGGCAACGATACACAGTTCACCAGAATAGTTGCATGCCTTAACATGCTCATGGGGAACTGGGAAGTCAGAGGCGGAATCTACCGCACCATCGGCTTTAAATACGATGCTCCGCACATGGTTCATTTTGACAAGCCCTATGCAGACAGAGCAGACGGTGCAGGTTCTGAGGAATTTCCTCTCGGACCCAAAAACCTTGGCTTCGCCAATAAACTCATGGAACATATAGCAAATCAGGATGTTTATCCCCTTAAGGGAATGTTCGTTTACGGATGTAACCCCCTTCACCATCACGGCAGCACAGAAATGGTGAAAAAGGCTTTGGACAATACTGAACTTCTTGTCACATGTGAAATTTATATGACAGATACCGCATGGCTCTCAGATGTCATTTTTCCGGAATCAACATACCTTGAGCGGTATGACCCCGTAATCAGCACTGGGCGCAGGAAAGGCTACATCCAGTTCAGAGAGCCGGCCGTTTCTCCCGTGTTTGATACAAAAGGCGGATGGGAAATAGCAAAAATTCTCTCCGGCGCCATGGGACATGAAAATGAATTCCTTGATGTGCAGGAATTCAACAGGCAGGCATTTGAAACACTCGGCATCACAGAAGAATACATGAAAAAGCATGGCGTATGGGTTGCCAATGAGAACACCCCCTACCCTGTTGAGGATGAAGGCGAAGAACCTTCATTCAGAACACCTTCAGGAAAGGCCGAATTCTACAGCAATATATGTGAGCATTTCTCATATCCGCCAATGCCCTCCTACGAGGAAAACCCGGTTCCGCCGGAAGGTGAGTTCAGGCTTCTCTTCGGCAGATTAAGCTTCCATACCCACGCACGTACACAGAACAACGCATGGCTGCTTGCTCTTCATAAATCGGAAGTACCCCTGTGGATCCACACCGAAAAGGCGAAAGCACTCGGAATTAAAGACGGCATGTCCGTACGTCTCGTAAAGGAAGGGTTCAAAAGCAACCCATGTACCGCAAGAGTTGTTGACTACATACATCCTCAGGCGGTTTTCCTTCCCTACGGATTCGGTCATGAAACCAAAGGTCTCACAAGGATTACAGGTAAAGGAGCCAGAACATCCGACTTCACATCCAACCTGACAGACCCTATAAGCGGCGCGGCAGGCTTTCACAACGGCTTTGTGAAAGTTGAGATCGCTTAAGGAGGCAGCAGAGATGAATGCAACTAAAACTAAAAAATTCGCAATGGCATATATTGTGGACAGATGCGTGGACTGCAAAGCATGCATGGTGGCATGCAAGGCTGAATGGCAGATTCCGGACAACGATTTCCGCACGCATATCGACACAGGCATAGCTCCGGCAGCAACAGACAGACTCAGCATGCACTTTCTTCCCCATCAGTGCAACCACTGTGACGATGCTCCCTGCGTTACCGTATGCCCCACAAAGGCAAGTCACAAGAGAGAGGACGGGGTTGTGGACATTGACAACCGCAAGTGTGTCGGCTGCCGCTACTGCATCCCCTCATGCCCTTACAACGCAAGGTTCTTCAACAATGAACTCGGCGTTGCGGACAAATGCACATTCTGTCTTCCGAGGATCTATGACGGTCTCATGCCTGCATGCGTTACCACATGCCCCGGTAAGGCAAGGGTTTTCGGCGATATAAATGATCCTGAAAGCGAAATTTCAAAGGCTCTCAAAGACGCTGCCGATAACAGGTACAGGGTCTGGACACTCCGTAAGGATCTGGGCACAGAGCCGAATATTTATTACATCCAGAAGTAGGAGGACAAAATGGAATTTCAAACAGGTTTCCATTGGTACATAGCGGTTTATCTGTTCCTAGCGGGTGTCGGCGCCGGTTCAATAGTTGTTGCGTCCCTTGCCGACATTTATGACAGACAGAAATACATATCATTCATAAAAGCGGCAAGCGTAATAGGCATGCCACTTGTCACTATAGGTATATTATTCCTCTACATTGACCTCGGTCAGGGTATGTACAAGCCGTGGCTTCTTCTGCTGCTGTTTGTAAACCCAACTTCGGCCATCATGTGGGGTACGCTGATACTTACTATTTTCACAGTGCTTTCACTCCTGTACGGTGTGTATAACCTCGGCATACTTGACTGGTTCATCAAAAAAATGGGATTTGTAAAAATCTTCAAACCCATTGCGGCAAGCCGCTTCATGAACTGGTCTCTGATTATCACAGGTATACTCACAGCGGGCTATACGGCAGTTCTTCTCGGTGTTTTGAAGGCTATTCCTTTCTGGCACCAAACATCACTGCCTATTCTCTTCATCATCTCCGCCTCATCAACGGGCATTTCAGGAGCAATGGTGGTGAAAGAACTTTTCTTCAAAGAAGAGGCTCATCTCGAAAAGATTGAGACTACGCACTTCTACCTTATAATGCTTGAGATTCTCCTCCTTATAGGTATGCTTCTCATAGCGCTTCAGGGCGTGCCCGAAATGAAATTCTCCGCTCTTACTCTCCTTACTGGCGAGTTTGCGGTTGAGTTCTGGGTGTTCCTTGTTCTTCTCGGACTGGTTGTACCTGCTTTCGTATTCGCCTTTGTTGAGGCGGGCAAAATGCACGTAAGCGGCGGCAAGCTGGTATTTTTTGAGCTGCTTGTTCTCGTGGGCGGATACTTCCTGCGTTATCTGATACTTCACGCAGGTGTTTACACTCAGAAATTTACCGACTATATTATGATTCATTACTAAAACCTGAAAACTGCGGGCGGGCATCCCCCGCCTGCGGTTTTTTTTCACTGTCTCAGCACAGAATCATCAATCAGGATTGTTTTAATGACAAAAAAGAACAACCTCTCCAGAAGGGGTTTTCTCGGCAGAATCGCAGGAATTGCGGCTTCTGTCTTTTCCTTCTGGTTTATTTACAGATTTCTCACACCGGAAGATTCCGGCGGGGATATCCTCATACAAGCCCCAGAAGCGGACATACCGGAAGGCGGAGCAGTTATTTTCCCTGATAAGCACATAGCTTTGATGCGGATGGACGGCGCTCTCACTGCGATGTCCCTCGTATGCACTCACCTGGGATGCACCATAGCGCTTGACGGCGATAAATTCGCCTGCCCCTGCCACGGCAGCATCTTCGCCCTTGACGGAACAGTGATTAAAGGACCTGCGGAACGCAGGCTTGACACATACAGAACAGAAACTAAAGACGGGCTGATAATCGTTTTCAAACAGGTGAATGTGTGATTAAGCGTTATCTGGTTCATCTTTATCCCAAAACTTTCAGCAAGCCGGCGGTGCATGGAACTCTCCTTATGGGCGGGCTGATAACCGCTTTGTTCATCAGCTTATGTATAACGGGAGTTCTCCTGCTTTTTTACTATTCTCCGGAAAGCTCCTCAGCTTACAGCTCCATAATTTATCTGGAGGAAAAGGTCTTCGGAGGGCGCTTCATCAGGGCGATGCACCTATGGAGTTCCCATATTCTGCTCATTACACTTGCTCTGCATATGATACGGACAATATTCACAGGGACTTACGCCGTGAGAGCTTCCAACTGGAAACTGGGCTACATCCTTTTCGGGCTTCTGGTATTTGAAGCCTATACAGGGGTTCTGCTCCCTATGGATCAGCTCTCCTACTGGGCAACCAAAACAGGAATGGAGCTTGTGAATGTTATCCCCTTCGGCGAGTTTATCCGCAGACTGCTCACACCTGACGATGTTGGCGGCAGGCTGACTCTTATCCGTTTCTTTGCCATGCACATAGCCCTCATACCGCTTTTGTGCGTGTTTCTGATGTCGGCGCACCTCTATAATGTACGCAGAGACGGCGGGCTTCATCCGCCGATGAACAGCATAAAAACAAAAAGCGATCCGTATCTTTTTAATCTCACATGGCTCATAGCTGCTGCGGCTGTACTTATCCCCGCTGTTTTTGCAGTTTTCTCCGGTGCGCCGCTGGAAGAACCCGCAGATCCCGCTCTGCCTCCTAACCCTGCGAAAAGTGCATGGTTCCTGCTGTGGATTCAGGAGATAGTGAGCTGGAAAGCCTGGCTGTTCAACCCTTTCGCCGTATTGTTCATACTCTTTTTCTTTCTGCCTGATTTCCGCAGAAACTATAAACCGGAAAGAACTGAATGGTTTTCAAAAAAAGACATTCCTGTCTGGGGCATAACGCTTTTTATGTGTGCGGCAGTAATTGCCCTTACGGCAGTGGCAATGTTTTTCAGAGGTGAGAATTGGTCTCTCGTACCCTTTTACTTCTGATATTTCTTACAGTTCCCGCCTTTCCGGCTTTTGCTTCGATGTGCATAAAATGCCACGAACCTCATTATGAAAAAACCGGTTCATGCTCTGTCTGCCACAGGGGAAATGAAGAAACATCCAGAAAAAACATTGCCCACAGCGGCATGATAACCAAAAAATATGCTGACTTCATAATAAACAAAAAAGCTGTGGAAAGAGGCGGAAAAACAGTTGAAAACGCCCATTGCAGAAGATGCCATATAACAGCTGGCAAGGGCAACAACATTGCCCCTGATCTGGACACGGAAAGCAGACGGAAAACAGCAGAAACCCTTAAAGAAAAGCTCACTGAACCCACTGACTACATGCCTGACTTCCGTATGAACAATACGGTCTCTGATGAAACAGTAAAATACCTGCTTAATTCAGGCGGTTCGATGAAAAACACTTCAAAAACCGCTCCGTACGTGGTTTTTATAACCCAAGGCAAAAAAAGCGCTTTTGAAGATAAATGCGGCGGCTGCCACAGACTGCTCACCCGCAAGAGAGGCGGCATAGGTCACGGAGATACCGCACCTAATCTTTCAGGACTTTTTACCGAGTTTTACCCGACGGACACAATCAAGTCAGAGGCGAAAAAGTGGAACAGGGAAATGCTGTTAAAATGGGTTAAAAACCCCCGCCAGATCAAACCCGCATCCCTCATGCCTCCGGTAGTTCTGACAGAGGATGAGGAAAACAGGATAACAGAAGAATTCAATAACTAAACAAGCTTCTTTCTCAGAAAAAGCCAGCTTAAAATAACAAAAACAGCTATAACTGCCGCAAGCAGATTAAACACCGCAAGCTGGTGTCCATGTGTTCCTGATACGATAAGCATGCATAAAGCACCAAACATAAGCTGACAAAAAACCATAAATGATGATGCAGATCCGATATCCGTGTTTACCTGTTCAATAATCAGATTATTGCTGAGAGGTCTGTTCATACATATAAAGAAGGTTGTCAGAAACGTAAAGCAGGTGAAAAAGTACCATGCGGAAAAGCTTAACAGCCACAGACCGGCAGCAGCCACGGCAGCACCGGAAAGACAGAAAGTTATAAGGCTGTTGGGTTTAAAATGTTTGAGTAGTCTGGTACAGACAAAGGCTCCGAACATGGCACCGAATGCGTTGAACGCAAACAAAATACTGAACTTTGTTTCACCAAAACCGTTTATGCCTATGTAATATATGGGAGAAAAAGCTATAAATGCGTATAATGGTCCGGCTGAAAGACTAAGGGTCAGATTGGTCCGCATGAATTTCCGGTTGGAAAAAACATTCCTGTAACGGAAAAATACCTTGTACCAGTCTCCTGCAAATCTATCCTCAATTGTCTCCCTGAAAAGAAATGAAACAACGAAAGTACATGCCACCATTGCCGCCTGAGTGAGGAAAATGTACCTCCATGAGCCCAATCCAAGGAGAAAAGTGCCTATCATCGGCGCAACCATAGGCGCAACAGCAAGCACAGTACCCAGATATGCAAGAGCCTTCCTGCGCTCTTCACCCTCATATTTATCCCTGCATATTGCCATAACCATGGCTGAGGGAGCAGCAGCACCCATACCCTGAATCACACGGAAAATAATGAGCTGCCACACATTTGTACTCAACGTACAGAGTATAGATGAAACTACAAAGAAAAAGAGCCCCGTCAGTAAAATCGGACGCCGCCCGTATTTATCTGAAAGAGGTCCGTAAAACAGCAGCGAAGTGCTGAAACTGGCGAACCACAATACTAAGGAGAGATTTACGAGATGCTCCCCCACATGCCATTCCTTTGCGATTACCGGAATAGCCGCCAGATACATATCAGTTGCAAGAGGCGGTGTGGCGCCAATCATAGCCAGAAAAATTATGTAGAGTCCTTTGTGTTTGCTTATGTCTAATAATGCTGTCATTCAATCACCTGAGAAATTATAACTATGCACATTTGTGTTATATTTTCAATGCCTATTACATTTTTTTACATTGGCTATAAGATATGCAAATCAAAATTATTGACTTTCACCCCGTCTTCGCTATATACATTGATACATAACGACATGAAAGAGGTATAGCTTATGAGAATTCTTTTGATCGCATTGTGTTTGCTTATCAGTGTTTCAGCCTTCGCCAAAGATGTCACTGTTTTCGGTGCAGCTTCCGTAACAAACGCTATGAATGAACTTATTGCAACTTACAAAAAAGAAACCGGCAAAAATGTTATAGCATCCTACGCATCATCAGGACCCCTTGCAAAACAGATAGAAAACGGCGCTCCGGCTGATATTTTTATTTCAGCAAACATGAGCTGGATGGATTATCTTGTTGAAAAAGGCAAAATCGAAGAAGGCACAAACGCCCCGTACCTTGCCAATAAACTCGCATTCATTGCACCTGTTTCATCAAAAACAGATAAAATAGAACACCTTGACGGCGCTACAGTGAAGAAACTCATCGGCAGCGGTAAGTTCGCAATGGGCGACCCCGAACATGTCCCCGCAGGAAAATATACAAAAAAAGCTCTTGAAGGTATGGGAATCTGGAACGATATCGAAGGACAGGCAGCCAGAATGCAGGATGTAAGAGCTACTCTTGCGATGGTTGAACGTGCAGTACCTTATGGTTTTGTATATTTCTCAGACTCTGCAATAAGCGACAAAGTAAAGGTTCTCGCCCTTGTTGATGATTCTCTCACAGGTAAAATCACCTACCCTATGGCAATTGTGAAAGACAAACGCACATCCGAAGTAGAAGCATTTTACAATTTCCTCAAAACAGATTATGCTGCTGGAGTTTTCCTTAAATACGGATTCATAGCGGTGAAATAAGAATGTTTGAACTCTCGCCGATAGAGATTGAGGCGATTTATCTCAGTATGAAAATTTCTCTTTGGGCGGTACTTGCCGGGCTAATCCCCGGCATTGCCGCCGCTTATTTGCTGGCACGTAAGAACTTTCCGGGCAAACTCCTTTTTGACGGGCTTATCCACGTTCCGCTGGTCATACCTCCTGTTGTAACAGGCTACCTGCTTCTTATCACTTTTAATGACAATGCCCCCGTGGGCAGGCTGCTTAACAGCATATTCGGAGCAGGAATAGCCTTTTCATGGCGGGGAGCCGTCGTGGCTTCGGTTGTAATGTCAATGCCTCTTCTGGTGCGCAGTGTCCGCCTTTCCATCGAAGGCATAGACAGAGGGCTTGAGGAAGCAGCGAAAACACTCGGAGCGAAAAGATGGAGAGTTTTCTTCACTGTCACTCTTCCACTCTCTGTTCCGGGCATTATTACGGGAACTGTCCTTGCTTTCGCAAGAAGCCTTGGAGAATTCGGAGCAACAATAACCTTTGTTTCAAATATTCCCGGTGAAACACGGACACTTCCCGTTGCCCTTTACAACCTTACGCAGACTCCCGGAACGGAAGCGGCGGCTTTAAGGCTCTGTATTATCTCAATCGGGCTTTCAATTGCAGCAATAGCAGCATCCGAATACCTCTCCAGAAGAGCGGCACTGAAACTTAAAGGAGCGTCCAATGCTTGAATTTACAGCAATAAAACGCTACCCGGCTTTTACTCTGGATGTATCATTCAAAATGAATGAAGGCATGGTTACAGGGCTATTCGGACGTTCCGGTTCAGGCAAAACCAGCATAATAAACTTGACGGCCGGATTGATTAAGCCTGACGAGGGATACATTTCCCTTGGCGGAAAAGTTTTGTACGACAGCAGAAAGAAAATTAACATTTCCTCTCCGGAGCGCAATTCAGGATACATTTTTCAGGACGGCAGGCTTTTCCCGCATATGACTGTGGAAGCTAACCTGCGCTATGGAATGAAAAGGAGCGCCCACAACGGACATAAAGCAGGCTTTGACGATGTTGTGGAGCTTCTGGGCATTGGTGATCTCCTTAAAAGAAGACCTCACAGGCTTTCCGGCGGGGAAAAACAGAGGGTGGCAATCGGCAGAGCGCTTTTATCTTCACCGGACTTTCTTCTTATGGATGAGCCGCTCTCAGCCCTTGATTCTCACAGAAAAGAAGAGCTTATCCCTTTCATAGGAAAAATGGTGCAAACCTTCAAACTGCCGGTACTTTACGTAACTCACTCACTGGATGAGCTTTTCAGTTTATGTGATAATGTGGTGCTTATGAATGACGGCAAATGCACCGACTCAGGCAGCGTTGAAGAGGTTGTTTCACGACCAGATAACAGAGAGATTCTGGGCTTAAGCGGAAGAGTAAGTGTTCTTCGTGCATCTGCTGTTTCAGAAAAAGAACCTTCGAGCATTCAGTTTGAGGACGGACGGCTGCGAATACCCACCTCAAAATATGCTACAGGCACGGAACTTCGTGTTGCAGTCCATTCTGATGACGTGACACTTGCTTTGAGTAAACCTGTCGGAATAAGCGCACGTAATATAATGAAAGGAACTATAACGTCAGTGGAAAACAGTGACGACGGTGCAGTTGCGGTTACTGTGAATGTAGGCGTTCCGGTTTATGCGACAATCACCCGTTCAGCGGCATCCGAACTGGGAATCAGAACAGGTATGGATGTTTATATAATTATGAAAACAATAGCGCTTTCAAGACTAAGCGTTCCGTTCTTACATTAATACACCGGTTCAGGCCCTGTTTTACAGGGCTTCAGTTTATGTCCCTTTTCTTACAACATCTCTCATCTGAAGCAGAACAGAAAGAATTATAATTCCCAGTCCCGCAAAGAAAGATGCGTTAACCTCACTCATTTCCCTGAAAATAAGAGCTGCGAGAATAATTGTATAAACCGGTTCAAGGTTGTAAGAAAGATTTACTGTAAAAGCTGAGATACGCTTAAGGGCATAAATCTGCAAAAGCTGCAAACCTATTGTGCAGAACACAGCAAGTATGAATATATAAAACAGGTTGCGTGCATCCGGTATAAGCACCGCAGTATCTGTAAAATGCAGATAAAACGGAGCAAGAATGGAAAGAAATACAAAACCGCCTGCTATTTCATAAAACGTCAGCAGGGGCATATACGAAAACTTTGGTATCACTACCTTGTTCAGCGTGATGGCAAAAGCACATACCAATGAAGAGGCTATTCCAAGCCCGATACCGAGCCTGAAGCGGCTGTCAAAGTGAAATATCAGCAATATTCCAGCCACTGCAAAACAACCGTAGAAAAGCTCCCTGTAATTAATGCGTATTTTCAGCAGGAGCGGCTCAATGAGCGCAGTAAAAAATCCGATGAGGGAGAAGCAGACCACTCCGACACTGACATTTGATGCTTTTATGCTTCCGTAAAACAGTACCCAGTGCAAACACAGCACAGAACCTACCAGTGCTGCCTGAAGCATCTCCTGAATGGTGTACTGTCTGAATTTTCCACTTACCTGAAGAATAATGTAAAAGCATAACGCAGCGACAAAAACACGCCACCATACAAGGGCTCCGGCATCCAGAGTTATCAGACGCCCGAACAGACCAGTAAAGCCTGCGACAAATATGGAAAGATGAAGGGCTATGAATGCCTGTTTCATAAATAACTCCGGAAAGGATCAACAATAAGCCCGAAGGCAGGTAATGTAAATTTTCTTACAATCTCTTTTATATCACTGCCCTTTCAGGCTTGCAAATCATTTCATATTCCATGAAATTTATTTAATTTTATGATGATTTTTTTCAAAGAAAGGTATAAAGATCAGTATATCATTTGCGGGTGTAGCTCAACCGGTAGAGCGACAGCTTCCCAAGCTGTAGGTAGCGGGTTCGATCCCCGTCACCCGCTTCTTATAATATCACATAGAAAAGGGCGCCCTCCCTTCAGGGCGCCCTTTCTTTATAGAGGTCAAAGCCGTTAGAAAAACCTTCCGGCGTTGCGCTAAAATTTACTGTCCGGCGATAACTTTAGCCCACTCAGGGACTATACCCAGCTCAACACCGAACACGGGTACTACAAGCAGATACGTGACTGCAACTGTAATAATTATTCCTATAATATTAAGCCCGAAGCCGCTTTTTACCATCTGCGGGATTGTAACATAACCCGAACCAAACACAATAGCGTTAGGCGGTGTGGCAACAGGCAGCATAAATGCGCATGATGCTGCGATTGCAGCAGGAACAGTAAGCAAAAGCGGACTCTGCCCCAAACCAACAGCAACTGCGGCAAGAATAGGCATAACCATCGCCGCTGTGGCGGTATTGGAAGTAAGCTCAGTGAGAAAGATAATAAGTGCTGTGACAGCAATTATCAATACAAAAATTGGTGCATGCTCAAGAAGACCAACCTGACCGCCTATCCAGTCTGCAAGCTTGGTCACTTTGAAACCGGCAGAAAGAGAAAGACCGCCGCCGAAAAGGATAAGAACACCCCAAGGCATTTTAGCTGCCCAATGCCAGTCCATTACAAATTCATTTTTCTTCATATTAATAGGAATAACAAAAAGAATAAGACCGCCGATCATTCCGATTGCTGCATCAGAAACCATTTTCGGGTCAGGAAAAAGAAAACCGAGCTGTTTCCTGAAAATCCATGCAAGAGCAGTAAGGGTAAAAACAAAAAGAGTCCAGCGTTCCCCCGTACTCATTTTCCCCATCTTGGTGAGTTCAGCTTCGATAAGCTCTTTTCCGCCGGGGACTTTTTTAAGCTTCATAGGGTTTGCAACCTTGATAAGCCAAAGCCAGCAAAGGGGAAGCGTAACCAGAACAAGGGGCACGCCTACATAAAGCCATTTAGCAAAAGTTATTTCATAACCAAAAGTTTTTGAAAGATAACCGGCAAGAACAGTATTGGGCGGAGTTCCTATAAGTGTCGCAATACCTCCGATGGAAGCGGCGTATGCGATACCAAGCATGAGGTTAAGACCGAAAGCGAATTTTTCAGGAGAAAAATCTATTACCTTGTCGAGCCCCTCTTTCTTTCCTTCCTCGACAACGTGATATATAATAGCAAGACCAATAGGCATCATCATTACCGCTGTGGCAGTATTGGAAACAAAGGCAGAAAGAACAGCAGTAGCTGTCATGAAGCCGAAAATAAGTCTGCTGGGCGAAAAGCCGACAGTTTTTACGATATTCATAGCGATTCTGCGGTGAAGGTTCCAACGCTGCATGGCAAGGGCAATGATAAAACCGCCCATAAAAAGAAATATAAGATCACTGGCATAAGGAGCTGTTGCCTTGCCTGTGGGCATAATCCCAAGTATGGGAAAAAGCGGTATGGGAAGAAGACTTGTAGCCGGAATCGGGATTGATTCACACATCCACCAACACGCCATAAGAAACGCAACCGCAGCCATTTTCTGTGCAGAAGGCTCCATACCGGCAGGTGTGGGAACAACGAGCATAAGAACAAACAGAACAGGTCCGAGGATGAGCCCTATAAGCTGACGTTTGGTATATTCACGGGGTTCATCTTCTTCGACCCCGCCCGGACCGGATTTAAGCCTGCGGACATGCTCGGCAGGTGCTTCTTCCATTTCATCAGCAAGGTCAATGCTTCTTTCTTCTTTTTCATCTGCGGATGAAAAATGCTGATTGTGAATTTTTTTGAGTAATGCTTTGGGACTATAAAGCACGAGTGCCTTTGTCTCGTCGTGCCAGTCCCAAAGCCTGCTCCAAATAGCTGTCATCATAAACCACTCCTGAAACAAAACTTAATGAACAGTGGCTATAAAGCAACAAACATACCAATTAATTGATAATTATATGATATTTTATTGATAATCACCCTAAATGCCTTATAAAAAAGGGATAGAAAATTTAAAAAAAATAACGGACTATAATCTTGTTATAATTTTTAGCATGTTTAAAGTTAATAAATACGGCGAAAATTCGCCATTCACAGCATCTCAATAGCAACAAGACACTAATAAACAATAAAAAATGCAAAATGCAATTAAATGGCGGAAATTCGCCTAAAATCACAAATAGAACATTAGCAGGCACATTTAACATGAGAATTTAACTTTCAAACTAAGAAATAAATCCAAAATTAAGGAATTTTGCCTAAAATAAATCTATTTGTTTTATTTTAACATGTCAGATTTTATAACGGAGTGTCTGATCTGTTTTTATTATGCTTATTATTTTACGGAGGTGCAGATTTTCGCCACCTGCAGAAAGAGGTGTTCCGGAACTGCGCAATAACAGCTCCGGAACAAGGTGATGTGGAAAAGTCCTATTTTGTAACAGCTTCAGCAATAACTGCCCAGTCAGGCAGAACACCTATCTCTACACCGAAGAAAGGTATTACAAGAATGTAAGTTGCTATAACTGTTATTATTATACAAAGAATATTCAGCCCGAAGCCGCTTCTTGCCATCTGCGGGATTGTTACGTACCCCGAACCGAACACAATTGCGTTGGGGGGAGTGGCAACCGGAAGCATGAAAGCGCATGACGCTGCAATCGCTGCGGGAACAACCAGCAGAAGAGGGTTCTGACCCAGACCAATGGCAATGGCTGAAAGAATGGGCATAACCATAGCCGCTGTTGCGGTGTTTGAGGTAAGCTCCGTAAGGAAGATGATCAGAGCGGTTACCGCTATGATAAGCACAAGTATAGGTGCGTTCTCAAGCAAACCAACCTGAAGACCGATCCAGTCTGCAAGCTTTGTGGTTTTAAAACCGTCAGAAAGACACAGACCGCCGCCGAAAAGGATAAGAACACCCCAAGGCATTTTAGACGCCCAATGCCAGTCCATTACAAACTCGCTCTTTTTAAGGTTAATGGGGATAAGGAAAAGGATACACCCGCCCACCATGCCTATGGCTGCATCTGTAACCATTTTCGGGTCAGGGAAAAGAAAAGCAAGTTTGGATCTGAACATCCATGCAAGGGCTGTAAGAGTGAAAACAAGCAGTGTCCAGCGCTCACCGGTGTTCATTTTACCCATTTTACTGAGTTCCGCTTCGATAAGATCTTTACCGCCGGGAACTTTTTTAAGCTTCATAGGGTTAGCGACTTTTATAAGCCAAAGCCAGCAGAGGGGAAGAGCAACAAGCACAAAAGGCACACCGACAACAAGCCATTCCGCAAAGGTTATTTCATAACCGAATGTTTTTGAAAGATAACCGGCAAGAACAGTGTTGGGAGGAGTTCCGATGAGTGTTGCGATACCGCCGATGGACGCAGCATAGGCGATACCAAGCATCAGGTTGAGACCGAAAGCGAATTTTTCGGGCGAAAAGTCTATGACTTTATCAAGCCCTTCTTTTCTGCCTTCATCCACAACGTGAGCGATAATGGCAAGACCTATGGGCATCATCATTACTGCTGTGGCTGTATTTGAAACAAAAGCTGAGATTACGCCTGTGGAGACCATAAACCCAAGGATAAGCCTGCTTGGTGAGAAACCCACAACCTTTACAATGTTCATTGCTATTCTGCGGTGAAGGTTCCATTTCTGCATGGAAAGAGCGATGATAAAACCGCCCATAAAAAGAAATATTATATCATTGGCATAGGGCGCTGTTGCCTTGCCGGTGGACATAAGACCCATAATCGGAAAAAGAGGAATAGGTAAAAGGCTTGTTGCTGGTATGGGAAGAGATTCACACATCCACCATGTAGCCATAAGAAAAGTTATCGCAGCCATTTTTTGTGCTTCGGGGCTCATTCCCGCAGGTGTGGGAATGACAAGCATAAGGATGAAAAGGATAGGTCCGAGAAACAAGCCTATTTTCTGACGTTTGGAGTATGATCTCGGTTCGCCCTCCTCTATCCCTCCGGGACCGGACTTGAGCCTGCGGGCATGCTCCGCAGGGGCATCGGACATTTCATCCGCAAGATCAACACTTTTTTCCTCCTTCTCGGTTGCAGACGAGAAGTGAGTGTTGATAAATTTTTTGAGCATTGCTTTAGGACTGTAAAGCACGAGAGCTTTGGTATCGTCGTGCATGTCCCAGAGTTTGTTCCAGAATGCTGCCATCATAAAAGCCACTCCTAAAATGAATGTTATAAAACCATCATATTAAGAGCAACTATCATACCAGTTCATGAAACTTATCTGACAATATTATGAACCCGTGCTTGAAGCCCTTATTATAAAAGGGGTTGGAGATATTTTGACATGTTTCAGTTATAATTCTGTTATATAATACGGACATATTATAGACGCAATAAAGGGCGAAAAACTGCCATATAATCTACGGGTAAACTGCACATATCCATGAAATATAAAGGAAAACAGATTTTCCGAACCCCTGTGGCAAATTTTCGCCTTTTCAAAACAATAGAACAAATAAAGATATATGTTGTAAAATGATTT
>OBLN01000229.1_pt1 | contig 20586 bp, 18 predicted proteins | sample 1519301 | NCBI WGS metagenome assembly OBLN01 (sample SAMEA2452533, study PRJEB22499) | sediment metagenome | reverse complement strand
TTTTCCTCCTTGGCGACATGGAAGCCCGCGATGCCGAGTTCTTCCAGGGTTTTCAATTCGCCTTCGTCGGTCTTGCCATCGGAGTTCAAATCCTGCCAGACGCGCAGCTTGTCCCAGTTGGCATCATTCGCATCGACGATGCCGTCGCCGTTGGTGTCCTCGGCGGCCAGGGCGGCAAAGCCGTCGGCGGCTTGACCAATCACCTCGCCGTTTTCGTCCAGCAGCGGTGTGGAGTCGCCGAACAGCTCGGTGCCGTTATCGATAAGGCCATTTTCATTGCGATCGAAGACCAGATAGCCGTCGTCGGGCTTGACCCAGCCGGTGGCGTTGGCGGTGCCGTCGCCGTCATGGTCGAAGAGGATGGGGTTGTTGGGATCGATGCCGGTGGTTTCGAGGCCGTCGCCGTCGAGGTCGAGGGTCAGCGGATCGCGGCGTTGGATCCAGTTGCGGGCCATGTTGAAGAAGTCGTTGACGGAATCTTCAATATCGTTGAAATCATCTGCTATATCATCGATAAAATCGTTGAGCGAATCAGAAACGGAGTTAACCATATCATCGATGAAATCCGAAGCTTGCTCGATCCCATTAGATATCTGATCGGACATTTCGTCATAGGCCGATTTTGCATCCGACATGGCATTGGATACGGCATCGATCGCATCCTGGTACGCATCCGTAATAGCGTCGGAAACCTCCTGTGAAAGTCCATCAACTGCGTCACCGAGCGCATCTGAGAATTCATTCAGACTCTGGCTTGCCTGGTCCATCATCTGGTCGATAGCCGCACCAGCCTCAGCTAGGCCATCTGAAACAGCATCTCCCGTATCATTTATCAGATCATTGACATCCCGACCGATCTGTTCAATGCCATCGGTGACTTGCTGAACTACCTCGTCGAACCACTGATCTGCCGCATCAAGCGCATCCGTAACCTCGGTGCTAGCATCGCTATAGAGATCGTTCAGCGTACCTCTCACCGATTCCTCGATACTATTTACGGTGTCGCTAACATCTCTGGTAAAATCGGATATATCGTTCGCCGCCTGTTCGATCGTCTGATCGATGACTTGTGACGCCTGCTCGATTTCGTGGGATACAGCTTCGATGATAGAGTCATAGGTATCCGAAACGAAATCGGTGCCACTCTCCCACGCTTCTTGCGCCTTGATTTCGACCCATTGGGTATACGGGTTGTTGACCACGGTCTCGGAGACGTCTTTAAAAAAATTATCAGGCTCCAAATTTGAATAGGTACTGTCCATCGCACCGGACTCAACCATCCCCTTCATCGCCCAGTTGGCGCACTGGGAGCCAAACGGAAGGTAATAGGGTGGAGGCGACGCTTGTGATTCCTGAATATAATTTTGAAGCTTGTCCCATCCTTCCTGCGTCAGCTCGATTGGACCCGTTGAGGCACTGTATTCGTGATTGGTATCATCATAAATTTTGCCGTCTCCGGTTAATGTCCCATGCTGCTCAGGCGCTAGGCCGTATCCATGCTGAACCCCGTCCGGCCCCGTTACGATCAAAAAGCTGTGAGGAATGTAGTCACTTCCACCAACATCAACGCGAAGTTCAACGGTATACATTATTTGGCTCCTTCCAATTTTATATTTATATAAGGTTTACGGCTTTTCCAAAACGGTCTTTTTAGATCCTCTGTCTTCGATACCTCAAAGGCCCGGAGTGTTATAGACATTTCTCCTGAATGACGAAAAAACATCTCCACACATATAGCCGCAATGTCTTTTAACACTGCGTAATCAGACACGCCGTATAGATCTACATTAACACCGGAACGACCAGGGCTTGCGAACAACAACTGTTTTTTATTGCAGTCGTTATTTGAAGAACAGAGCCCTCCTTTAACCATGACCTCATTAATGCTATGAACGAGCTCTAAACGCTGCACTTCGTATGTTCGATCTTCGAAACCTGCGAATAATTTTCCGGGCATAAGAACCACCATTGATATAACAAGAAATAGCCGCGCAACTGATAAAAGGCTACGATTATTACTCATGCAGCCATCCTCCAAACCAAATTTATGCATCCAATATCAACTCGCAGTAACTGCTGGCGGATTTCAATTCTGGAAGGCCATTCCACTGAAGCAACGAATTCACAGGATCCATTGGCGGCAACAAGACCGAGCCACCAGACAAAAAGAATAAATATGAACCTGCGTTGCCCTTCTTTTGTCATACGTCACCCAACTATTTCTTAATAAGTCATTCATCACATAAAACTGGCATCGTACCGTTCAAACCGCACAACAAGTCAAAACCAGTCCGTGAGAAGAGACATAATCACGCTTCCTTCCTTGCCATGTTATTACCATTCCCGTGCCCAACAATCACTGTTTCGTTAACAAACAGTTTCTTTGGTACTTTGTGTGCAATAAACAATATCGTCACTTTTTCGTTCAGGTTATTGATTGTCGCCGCAAAACTCTCGGCAGCATGATCGTCGAGGCTTGACGTCGCCTCATCAAAGATCAAGATCTCGGGACGTTTCAGCAACGCTCGCGCAATAGCAATACGCTGTCTTTGACCGCCGGATAGTCCGACGCCATTTTCACCCAGTTGCGTCTGATAACCATTCGGCAGTTTTTCGATGACGTCGTGAATGCCTGCCCAGCGGCAGGCCGAGACTATTTCCTCAAAACTCGAAAGGGGGTTGGCCATATGGAGGTTTTCATACACCGTTCCGGAGAACAGCCGCGTTTCCTGGGGCACCACCCCAATCCTGGAGCGAAGTTCGTTGGCGGAGAAGTGTCGGATGTCCCTGTCGCCGAGCAATATCCGTCCATTGCTCGGCCGGTAGAATCCGAGGACGAGCTTCGCCAGCGTACTTTTTCCGGAACCGGAGGGTCCCATTACCAGAGTCGTCTTGCCTGGTGCGAAGGTGTAGGAAAGGTCGGTGAATAACCAAGGATGGTCTTCGCTGTAACGGAAGCTGACGTTCTCCAGGCTCACTTCAACCTTGCCGCTCTTGGCCCTGTTTGGTGAGACGGCATAGGGTTCCGTCGGCACATTCATCAGATCACCAAGGCGTTTTACCGCTAAGTTGGCCTGCTGGAACTCCTGGTACAGGCCAACCAACCTGAGCAGTGGCTGAGACAGTCTGCCTGCAAACATCTGGAAGGCCACCAGCATGCCGATGGTGAAACCGTCGTTCTGCATCACGAGCAATGCGCCCACCAGCAGGATTGCCAATGTCTGCATTTGCTCCAGTGATTGCGAGAGGGTGTTATAGGTGTTGGAGATCTGCCGGGTGGAGAAGGTGGAGTGGAGATAGTCGGCCAGAAAGTTGCCATAGCGGCGCTCAAGCTGGGGCTCAAGTTGCAGGGCCTTTACCGTCTCCATGCCGCTGACGTATTCAGTGACAAAGGCTTGATTTCTCGCGCCCAGCAGGAACTGCTTGTTCAGGCGCTCCCGCAGTACTGGGGTCACCACGATACTGAGGATTGTTAGTAGTGCTAGCAGGCCGACAGCAATCAGTGATAGCTGCCAGCTGTACCAGAACATGACTGCCAGCAACACGATCATGAACGGCACATCCAGAAGCAGCGAGATTGCCGCCCCCGAGACGAACTCTCGGATGGTCTCCACTCCGTGGATACGTGCCACCAGCGTACCGGTGGGACGGTTGGCGAAATAGGGCATGGGCAGCTTCACCAAATGGGCAAAGACCCGATGGCCCAGCACAGCATCGATGCGATTGCCGGTGTGGATGACCAGATACTGGCGGATCCAGGTGAAGGAGCCGGAGAACAGGATGGCCAGCACCATCCCTGCACCGATGGCGATCAGGGTGCTCTGGGTTTGGTGGACTACCACCTTGTCGATAATGACCTGAGTGAACAGCGGCGTGGCCAAGCCGACCAATTGCAGGATCAGGGAGGCGGCGAGGACGTCTCTCCAGACGCCTTTATGCTTCAGCAGTTCAGGAACAAACCAGCGGAAGCCGAACTCTTTCTCTTCGACCTCCTTCTTACCGTCCTCATCGCGCAGCTCTTCTGATTTGGGTGCAATGAGGTAGATGACAGGCTCGATCAGCGTTTCGAGTTCGGCAGCAGGAAGTTGGTGGGGTGTCTCACTGTCCGGCTGGAAGTAGTGAATGCCCTCTTCGTCGGCATCGGATATCAGGATAGGCTGCCAATGCTGGGCAGACTCCGCCTCTTCAGGGGTATCTTGGTCGCTGGCTGACTCGACTGGGTGAGCGATCGGCTCCGTACGCAGGAAGGCAATACAGGGCAGTGTGAGCGCAGAAAAATCCTCCACCACCGCCGCCGCACACTGACCATGGCGCAGCCCTAGGCCGTCGAGCGCACGAAGCAGCTCGGCAATGCCGTAATCACCTGCCTCTGGGGGATGCTGCTGGACGAGTAGTGCTGAATCGAACGGGATTCGATGGAAGCGACAGATGCTCCCAATCAGCCATACAGCATGCTCTGCTTTAAGTTTTACTGAGTGCTCCATGTATTTCCCTATGCCGTCCAATGACATACCAATTGGCCCAGCGCTTTTTCTAACATCAACTTTGAGGCATGTAAAGAAAATTCCCCCATATACACGGAGGGATTTACGCCAAATTCAAATATGCAACGAATTCTTGCGAATCGAATTTCGCAAGTTTATACTTCTTCTCCTAAAGAGGGGAGCCTGCCATGCTTGAAAATCTGTCACAGCGACTCATCGGCTATCGAGTCAAAGCTGCCCGCGAGGCGGCCGGCTGGACGCAGGACCGGCTGGCCGAGGCCATGGGCCTGAAAGACCGCCAGAGCATTTCCGATATCGAGAATGGCAAGCGGGCGCTCAAGCCGGATGAACTTGTCCTGCTGACCGACACCCTAGATCGCGAGCTCGACTTCTTCCTCGATCCATTCCAGGTCGCCGGCGAGGCCCAGTTTTCCTGGCGCGCCTCCCCCGGACTGGCCGAGGACAGCCTGGACGGTTTCGAGCTGAGGGCCGGTCAGTGGATCGGCCTGCTGCGCTGGTTGCGTGAGAAGGAGCAGGACCGGTCCAACCCCCTCAAGCATACCCTGCGGCTTACCGCGCAGTCCTCATACGAGGATGCGATCGCCCGTGCCGAAAGCCTGGTCGAGGCGCTCGACCTGGGTGTTGTTCCGGCCGAGCGGCTGGCAGAGAAGATCGAGCAGGAACTCGACATCCCGGTCCTGTACGTCGACACGATCGAAACCCCAGAGGGGAATTCAATCTCCGGTGCGACCTGCCATCTCCAGGATATGGGTATGATCCTGATCAACCGCAACGAGCCTGAAGCCCGTCGCTTCTTCGACCTGGCACATGAACTGTTCCACGCCCTGACCTGGGATGCCATGAAGCCGGATCACCGCGAATCCAATTCGGTCGAAGACCGGGCCAAGGGCAAACGCATCGAGCAGCTGGCCAACAGCTTCGCCGCTGCTCTGCTGATGCCCCAGGCTTCTTTGGCGAATCTGATCGACAAGCGTCGAATCGATGACGTAAGCCATCTTGCAGACGTGGCCATGCAGTTGCGTGTCTCACCCGCGGCCCTTGCCTGGAGACTGTTCAATCTGACCTGGATCGGCACGGAAACACGGGATGCCCTTCAACAGGAGCACCAGCGTCCATCGGTGACAGGTACACCGAAGCGGTTCTCCCCAGCCTTCATTAACATGCTGCACCGCGCAATCGATAGAGGCCACCTGTCCGCCCGCAAGGCGGCAAAAGCGATGGGTGCGACCCTGACGCAGCTTGTAGACCTGTTTGCCGAGCACTCCCTACCCTCCCCTTTCGAGCTGTAAGGGGTGCGTCGGGCATGGCAAAGACGCGGGTATTCATCGACACCAACATCATCATCGAGGCATTCCGAACGGGCTGCTGGACGGCGATCTGCCACAAGTTTGCTATCGAGACCGTCGACAAATGCGTCGAGGAAGCCCTCACCGGCAACCCCGATGATCCCGCGCGTGTACACATCGACAGGGATGCCCTTCTGGAAGGACTTGCCGACCGGCACCAGGTAGGGAAGCTAGAGCTGGCGAAGCTCGTCCTTACCCATCCCTCATGCCACGGCCTCGATGACGGCGAACTGCATCTCCTCGCCTGGCTCCATGCCCAGGGGCTACTTCCCGATGCACTTATCCTCGTTTCCACGGCCGATAAGGCGGCTATCGTGGCCACCGGTAATATCGGATGGCTCGACTCGCTTACCTCCCTGGAGCATCTGGCCAACGAATCCGGCGTGACACATGGGCAAATCAACTCCCTGGCGGGTCACTATCGCGCGGGTTGGCTGGATGAGATACGGGTGAAGGTACGTCTCGGGGTGATCCCATAGGTCAGCCCACATGTATCTGCCTAATTGCCCACTGCTTGGCATTTGAGCCGTTCTTGTAGGGGTCGACAAGTCTCCCTTCAACACGACCGGCGCCGGAATCCGATGTACTTACCGTGTCTCCGGTGGGGGACATTGTGCAACGACGCCAGAGAGCGTCTCTAGCCCCTCTTATTTCTTGGTCCGCCTCTTCAGCGAGTTCAGCTTCCAAATGAAGATGATCGAACGGCGAGGTGCGCGCAACAAGATGCAGAATAGCTGTTCCTAAGCCATTAAAGCGAGGCTCGACGTCTATCATTTCCCAAACGAGAGTAGGGTTCCCGTCCTCATCGAAATAGATGCTCCCACCATCGTCTGGTTGTGGTTCCTTATGCGAAGCCAGTCCGATCTGCAAAGTGCCAAATAATTTATCAAAATCCCATTCGACAGTGACATATATAGGCTGTTCGTCGACACGTTCGAGAAAAAAATGGTATGTCTCGCATTTGTTCATAGGTTTTACTGCTGACTAATCAGCGATGTTTGTTACATTCTGGCAGCCATTTAGATTGTGCTCAATTTCATATACCCAGTAGTTCCCAGTATCGCCAACCGGCCACCAACTAGTCGAATCACCGTGTACATGCCATTTATATAGTCGATAGCGAACATAACCTGTCGGGTATCGGGTTTCAGAATAGATCAGTCCGATACCTTTCATAAATTCAAGATGCCGGCAAGTCGGGTGCGGTCCCGTATAGCTCTCGGGATAATCGAACTGCATTTCAACTGCACAGCGCTCAGCCTCAGGTAATTGGCGTCGCCCCTGAATTTCCTCCAGAAGCTTCGGTTGTATTCGTTCAATTACAATGTAGTAATCCGAAAACGCATTGCTTTCTATCTTTTCAACATGACACTGCGCCTTCGGAAGAAGCATCTTGCCTGGTGCGATGACGTTGTGGTTGCACGTATTTGCAAAAGCGTAGCGATCCAGTCTGAGTTCGTCTGTTTCGGCATCAAGAACGATGTCCATGAAACCCTGTGCATGTGGGATGCTACTTTTCTCCAGGATTATCCGGGCTGCAGGACGATTTTTATCTTTCTCACGATGCTCGAGCTTTTGGACAACGCGGTACCGCTCTTTCTCTCGGGTGAGACGGGGAATTATGTAGGTTCGAGACAGTCGATATGATATTGATATCCCGAGTGCAGTGAGGAGCACAGACAGAATGTTGGAAAGAATGACTTCAGCCATCAGCGAAGCGTTTCCTCGCAATACAAATACTGTTCTATAACCAACTTATCCAGAAAGATGATCGAGGTCTAACTGGTCACTCTCAATGTAATCACGCGCAGTGATATCGTCGAGAGTTACAACCGCTCCATCTATGGAATGGAAACGCCCATCGTCCCGGACACGTACCAACCAGCTCTCAAGATAATTATCCCAAGTCTGTCCTTCAAACTCGGGCTCATCATCATGCCGAATAAACCAGAACGTGAGCTGGACTTGATCAGCATCCCATGACGGAGCCGCACGTACGCGGATCTCTCGAAGTGCGCGAAGCGCACGCCCCTCGTCGCTATTCTTGTTGTGCTTTGATGTAAGCCTATTCTGCAAGTCCTTTACGAAATCAACGAAGTCGTCTGGAAACGCAAACCTGGCCCGTTTGCGGGCCAGGGCCAGGGACAAGCGCCGAACTTCATCGTCATCACGACACCCGATCACCCGTTCCCACCCCGCCAGTACGGCCTTCTCGACGGTCATCAACCTATCAAGGTCACCGACAAGCCTGGTGTCATCCGCGATTCCAGGAATATATGCATAGTTGGGGCGTCGGCCCTTGCGTATCTCCTCAAACTTCTCGTCATCGACCTCAACGAGCGGACACACTTCGACAAAAGGCCGATCGCGACAACTTCTGACGATATCACACGTCTGGGTTAACAGCATAAGCCCGCGAACTTCCGCTTCGCCTGCATCTGCACCCTCAGCAGCTGCGACCCTGGCTTCCTCAGTGATTGGCGCACCTACATCAAGACGGAACAAGAGCCAATGTTCACCAAGGACACAATCGCCTTGGCGCCAGACCAGGAGCGCTTCATCGATCCTATCTAACGTAACCTCATCAAGCTCCACTCCGCTTGTTCCTTACGCTTCGAGCAGCCCTACCTTTACCCACGTCGCGATGAACCTTCTCGTTAAGGGCATCTACCATCTCTTCAGGCGGTAGCGGACGACGTGCAGCCCTTTCGGCGGAGCTAAGTTCGGCCCGGACGGCCAAACGTTCAGCGCCTTTTCCAAACAGCTTTCGCGCCTCTGTAAAGCGTTCCGAAGCCAATAGTTCGAACGGCGTTCTCCCTGCGGTGACGCTGAAGAGAGCAGCACGCGTGCTCCGCGCATCACCCCGATATCCTTCCCGGATAATATCCAGCACCTGCATAAGTCGTTCTTCATTGGCAGCGCTTAACGGTTTTCCGCTCGCCCAAAAATGCGCACTACGACGGGAAACCCCGAACAGCTCGCCCAACTGTTCCCATGTCAGCCCAGAAAGCCGGCGGATTTCTGCAACAGCATGTCCCGTATCCTCGCTGGGCTGATACTTATCAGCATGCTGATAGAACTGCCCGCCAGGGCTGCTGGCGGTCGATTCTGATTGGTGTATGTAGGGTGCTTCCCAGAGCTGCATCGGTTCAGCGGATGAGGTGCCTGAAAAACCAAGTCCACCACTGACAACGATGATGCAGATTTTAGGAACCGGATCATTTGCAATTCTTTGCAAGAGACCTTCCTGATGGCCTCCTGTTACAACTGAAGAATCGCGAGTCAATAATGTGGTACTCATCGCGCTTCCCCATATCTCTTAAGGAATTCATCCGTAACAACCCATCGGAAGAACCCATAAACGTTGACAGCAAGGTTCCTTGCCTGAGCCATTACGTCAGCAATATACAAAGGACGGGTATCACCCAAGAAGGCATCCGCATCCAATAACCAACTTGGCTCTTCGATCGGATCCACTGCGGCAGGATCAACGGTACTATGTGCGGGAACAAGCCCCCACCTAGCTATTAATTGGCCGGCTCCCCCTGGAAGAGAGAACATATTCTCGGAGAGCGCCTGAAGTGTGTGTAGCGCCAATGGAGTTGCCATCACACCGGCCACTTCAGGCCTAATCAGTGCAGGGAGGTCACGCATGTTCTCCTCACCAGAGACTCTGTCGATGTACCGCACACCAAGCCTGTCTATGACCTGCGGATCTATGCACTCCCGAAGAGCCACCAAGACTCGCTCAAACCGTCCCAGGAAATCATCTCTGCTGGTGTACTTGGTCGTCTCGAGGGCGAGAAAATCCGGAGCCAAGGAAACACGCCAGCCTCCCGTTGAATCCTGGAACCGCCACACGCTACTGGTCCGTGTATCCACCACACCCTGAGGTCCGATCACGACGCCGCGGCTTTGTTCCGGCCGGAGAACAGGATACTCGCGCCGAATCATCTCTTGAAACGGAGCTATAAAGTCTTGCTTACCCACCGAAGCAATAACCGGAAACCGCACCTGTGCGATAACACGTACAAGAGGTGCATGTTCTAGCGGCACTTCGGCCGGGGGTTCGGCTGCCCAAGGGATCTCATTGGCGCTCATGTAATTCCTTATCTCTCATAGGCATGGACGGAATTCCACCATTTCCCGTAGGATAGCCCAGAAACCGCAACATGTGAAGCAGAGTGTGAAGCAGGTTAAGTAACTATGCCTGATGCGGGCGAATCGCTGCCACATCCCCATGACGACACAGTGTTGCCCCCTCCCCCCAGCGTCTTACAGACCTCCCTACCGGTCAGGGTCGGATCCTCCAGCAGCTTTTCAGCCATCCGTTTCTTCTTCTCCCCCATCGCTAGCGGTCGACCACCCTTGCGTCCTTGAGCTCGGGCGGCCGTGAGCCTGGCCTGAGCCCGTTCCCGAAACGGGCCAGCCGAGATCGGCCAATACCCCCATGATGTGGAAGAGGAGCTTTCCACCGAGGAGATATCAATGGCATTTTTTTGGCATACAGCCACCAAAGAGCCCCAAATGGCCTGCAACGGAAGGGGCAGTAACGGGAAGGGGATTATCCGAAAGGGCTGTCGCAGCGCTATTTTGGCGCTGCTTTAAGGGTCCTCATCAAAGGGTAACCAAGGGCTCACAGCGCCAAGCGCAACAGGCCAGCAACAAGTCAGGAACCTAATGGAAGAAACTTCGAACCAAATCACCAAGCAATGAGTCCATCGCATTTCGTCCTCAATCCCTTGGAATAGAAAAGTCGTTGCAGTACATTACAGTACATTTGCAGTAAACCACTAAAGGGAGCCATGGCCACTACCAAGACCGCCACACTGACCTTTCGCATTGAGCCTGAAGTGAAAGAAGCACTGCGTGCCGCCGCCTCGCAGGAACACCGCTCCATCGCCAACATGGTAGAGGTGTTGATTCGGGACTATTGCGGGAGAAATGGCATCTCAATCCCGGAGCAAAAAGCGGACAAAGAACCATGAGGGGCAAAGGATGCCGTTGAATGAAGCGGATACCTGCAGGGTCTATGTGACCCCGAAGATCAGGGAAGCGGGGTGGGAACAGCATCCGCACTCCATCACCGAACAAAAAACCTTCACCGATGGTCGTGTCGAGGTGCAGGGCAATGTCGTCCGCAGACGTGAGCAGAAACGGGCCGATTACCTGCTTCGCTATACCCGCGATTTTCCGATTGCCGTGGTTGAAGCCAAGCCGGAATCCGATCCGCCCGGCAAGGGTCTGCAACAGGCCAAGGAGTACGCCGAAATCCTCGGCCTAAAGTTCGCCTATGCCACCAATGGCCACCAGATCATCGAATTCGACTACTTGACCGGGCAAGAGTCCGAGCTTGTGGCTTATCCATCTCCAGCAGAGCTGTTCGCCAGATTGAAGGCCTGCCAGGGAATCGCCGAGGATGCCGCAGACAAGCTGCTTACCCCTTATCACCATGTCCCCGGCTACACCCCCCGCTATTACCAGGAGATCGCCATCAACCGGGCCGTGCAGGCCATCCTGCAAGGCAAGCGGCGCAACCTGTTGACTATGGCTACCGGCACCGGCAAGACGGTGGTAGCGTTCCAGATCAGCTGGAAGCTATGGAATGCCCGCTGGAACCGGGAAGGCGCACACCGCAAGCCACGCATCCTGTTTCTGGCCGACCGCAACGTGCTAGTCGACGATCCCAAGGACAAGACCTTTGCCCCCTTTGGCGATGCCCGCCACAAGATCGAGGGCGAAGCGATCAAAAGCCGGGAGATGTACTTCGCCATCTACCAGGCTATCGCCAAGGACAGCCGCCGCCCCGGCCTCTATCGCGAATACCCCAGGGATTTCTTCGACCTGATCATCGTGGACGAATGCCACCGGGGCAGCGCCCGCGATGATAGCAACTGGCGGGAGATACTCGAATACTTCGAACCTGCCTTCCAGTTAGGCATGACCGCCACGCCCCTGCGCGAAGACAATCGTGACACCTACGACTACTTCGGCACACCCCTCTACACCTACAGCCTGCGCCAGGGGATCGATGACGGCTTCCTCGCCCCCTATCGGGTTCACCGAGTTGTCACCCAGGCAGATGCCACCGGTTGGCGTCCCAGCAAGGGCGAAGTAGACCGCTACGGACGTGAAATACCCGACGAGGAATACCACACCAAGGACTTCGAGCGCATCATTGCTCTGCGCTCGCGAACCGAGGCCATTGCCCGCCATCTGGCCGACTTCATGCGCCGCACCGACCGTTATGCCAAGACCATCGTCTTTTGTGTCGATCAGGAACACGCAGATGAGATGCGTCGCGCCCTGAACAACCTCAATACCGATCTGGTGCAGAAACACCCGGATTACGTGGCTCGTGTCACCTCGGAAGAGGGCAAGGTCGGCAAGGGACACCTGAGCCGGTTTCAGGAGCTGGAAACCACCAGCCCTGTCATTCTCACCACCTCGCAACTGCTGACCACCGGTGTAGACGCCCCTACCTGTAAAAATGTGGTGTTGGCCCGTGTCGTCAACTCCATGACCGAGTTCAAGCAGATCATCGGGCGCGGTACCCGCATGCGGGAAGACTATGGCAAAACTTGGTTCAACATCCTCGACTACACCGGCTCCGCTACTCGCAATTTCGCCGATCCCGACTTCGATGGCTTCCCAGAGATCGAGGAAGAAATCACTATAGACGAGAACGGTTACGAAACTGGTGAAGAAATCCTGAGCCACAAGACCAGCGAAGTCGCTCAGGCCGAGGAGCGGGGCGAATACGAAACCGAGACCACTGCCGGGCCGGGCGAAGGTGGCGGTGAAGGCGGAGAACCGCGCAAATTCTACGTGGATGGCGGTCGCATAGAGATCACCGCCCATCTGGTCTATGAACTGGACGCAGAAGGCAACCAGCTCCGAGTGGTACAGTTTACGGATTACGCGGGTGAAAAGGTCCGTACCCTATTCACCTCTGCCGATGAGCTGCAAACCCGTTGGGCCGATCCCGTCAAGCGTGAAGAGGTGATGCTGGAACTGGAAGAGCGTGGTATCGCCTTCAAGGAACTGGCGGAGGTCACCGGACAACCGGATGCCGATCCCCTCGACCTGCTTTGCCACCTCGCCTTCGATACCCCGCTGCGGACAAGGAAGGAGCGCGCCGATTACCTACGCAAAAATCAACCAGACTTTTTCGACCAATACGGACCGGAAGCGCGAGAGATCCTCGCCGCGTTGATCGATAAATACACCGACTTCGGCCCCAGCCAATTCAGCATACCGGATACCTTGCAAGTGCCACCCATTTCCGAACACGGCAACGTGATGGAGATTGCCCGGCTATTCGGTGGTGCGCAACAGATGAAACAGGCGGTAGACCGGCTCCAAGCCATGCTCTACGCCCAATAACCCGAGTACGGAAATCTAGATGCCAAGAAAGAAAAAAGCAGAACAACCGATGACCACCGCCCAACAACTGGGCAGCATCGTCAAGTCCGCCCGCCAGATCATGCGCAAAGATAAGGGCCTGTCCGGTGACCTGGATCGACTACCCATCCTCACCTGGGTAATGTTCCTCAAGTTCCTCGATGACCTGGAACAACTGCGCGAGACCGAGGCCATGCTGGAGGGTAAGGCGTTTCAACCGGCCATCGAAACCCCATATCGCTGGCGCGACTGGGCGGCCGTGGAGGGCGGCATTACCGGCGATGAACTGATTGCCTTCATCAACCAGGAACATGCGGTATTGCCGGATGGCAGCGAAGGCCCCGGCCTGTTCGCCTACCTGCGCAACCTGCAGGGAGCGCGAGATGAGAATGGTGGGGGTGGCGACCGCCGCGATGTCATCGCCACCGTCTTCAAGGGCCTGCAAAACCGCATGCTCAACGGCTACCTGCTGCGGGACGTGATCGAAAAAATCAACGGCATCCACTTCAACTCCTCGGAGGAGATGCACACCCTCAGCCGCCTTTATGAAACCATGCTGCGCGAGATGCGCGACGCGGCGGGCGACTCCGGCGAGTTCTACACCCCGCGTCCGGTGGTGCGCTTCATGGTGGAGGTGACTGACCCCAAGCTGGGTGAGGTCATTCTCGACCCTGCCTGCGGCACCGGCGGCTTTCTGGTGGAGGCAATGAGCCATCTGGAAAAGCAGTGTCACACCGTCGAGGAACGCGAAGTCCTGCAAAACAGCAGCCTCTACGGTGGCGAGGCAAAGCCCTTGCCCTATCTACTGGTGCAGATGAACCTGCTACTCCACGGTCTGGAGTACCCGCGCATCGATCCCGGCAACAGCCTGCGTTTCCCTCTACGCGAGATCGGCGACAAGGAGCGGGTGGACCTTATTCTCACCAACCCGCCCTTCGGCGGCGAGGAGGAGAAGGGCATCCTCGGCAACTTCCCCGAGGACATGCAGACGGCGGAGACCGCCATGCTGTTCCTGCAACTCATTATGCGCAAGCTCAAGCGGCCTGGACAAGGCTCTGAAAACGGTGGACGTGCCGCCGTGGTGGTACCCAACGGCACCCTGTTTGCCGATGGTGTCGCCGCCCGCATCAAGGAGGAACTGCTCAAGAACTACAACCTGCACACCATCGTGCGTTTACCCGACGGTGTCTTCGCCCCCTATACCGACATCCCGGCAAATCTCATCTTCTTCGACCGCTCCGGGCCGACCCAGGATATCTGGTTCTACCAGATCCCGCCGCCGGATGGGCGCAAGAAGTACACCAAGACCAAGCCCATGGAGTACGCCGAGTTCGACGCCTGCCTGTCCTGGTGGAGCAAGCGCGAGGAGAACGCCCACGCCTGGAAGGTAGCGGCTACCGATGTCCTTAAGTACAACGAAGCGGGCAAGCTGAACTCGGCCAACCTCGACATTAAAAACCCCAACAGCCTTGAGGCCCTGGAGCACCGGCCGCCGGAAGAATTGATTGCAGACATGCTGGATAAGGAGCAGCGGGTGATGGGGATTATGGAAAAAATAGAATCCGCATTGGGTGCGCAACCATGATGTCCGGTTGGGGAACTGTCCCGATAGGCGAGGTCGCCACGCCCGTAGATAGATCAGAACCTCCACAGCCCGGTGTTACGTATCGACAGATAGGTGTGCGATTGTGGGGAGAAGGTGCCTATGAGCGAGAGTCGATGGACGGTGCCGATACCCAGTATAAGACTCTAAACAGGGTTGAAGCCAACGACATCATCGTCAACAAAATTTGGGCAAGGAATGGAAGCGTCAGTGTTGTAAACGAGGCTTTGGCTGGTTGTTTCTGCTCTGGCGAGTTTCCGCTTTTCCGCCCGAACCCGGATGAACTTGATTCGAAGTGGTTTTATTGGATCACCAAGACGCGCTGGTTCTGGAATAGTTGTGACGAGAAGTCACGAGGTACAAGCGGTAAGAATCGCATCAAACCGCACAAGTTTCTTGAGATTGACATACCGTTACCTCCTCTCGAGGAACAACGCTGCATCGTCGCTAAGATCGAATCCCTGGCCGCCAAAATCGATGAAGCCAGACAATTGCGGCAGGCGATCCAGACCGACGCCCAGGCCATGCTACGTAGCGTCTTCCAGCAGCTCATCGAAGGGGCGGAATACCGCCCCATGGGCGAGATCGCCCCCCTCGTCCGCCGTCCGGTGGAGATCGAGCAAGACGGCGAATACCCGGAACTGGGGGTGCGCTCGTTTGGCAAGGGTACCTTCCACAAGCCGGTGCTCAATGGGATAGATGTTGGCACGAAGAAGCTATACCACATCCATCCCGGTGACTTGGTGTTCAGCAATGTTTTTGCCTGGGAGGGGGCGATTGCGGTGGTGCAGCCCGAAGACGCCGAGCGGGTGGGCTCGCACCGTTTCATCACCTGCGTGGCCAAGGAGGGCATCACCACGCCGGAGTTTCTCAGTTTCTACCTGCTGACGGACGAGGGTATCGAAAAGGTACGCGAAGCCTCACCCGGCGGTGCAGGCCGTAACCGTACTCTCGGTCTGAAGAAACTGGAAAAAATCGAAATCCCCATTCCCGACTACGACAAACAGCTTTGGTTCAACCGCCTCCAGGCCAAGGCCGCTGCCATCGCGCAAGCTCAGGCTGACAACCAGACCGAACTCGACGCCCTGCTCCCCGCCATCCTGGATCGGGCCTTCAAGGGAGAACTTTAGGTGACCATAAGAATTTCTTATCAGTATAGCCCTCGAAAAATTGGATTGACTTACCATAATGGTAAATAGGACAATCGTCAGCCGCTTTATCGGTGATCTCCCTTTGGAAGAAGGGGCGTGCCGCAAGATCGCGGGTGGCCCGCTCTATCCCACCGATGAAGTGCTGGCCTTGCTGGCGGAGTCAGGTGCTCAAGCGGTAAGTGCATGGAGCAATGGGTGCCACAGCGACATGCAGAAGTGGTTGCTGGATACGGAAGACTTGGTTGATCTGATCGAGGCAGCGGTACATTCAGGTCGTTTTCTCGGCGCTGAATGGTGCATTCCGCGCCCCAACGGCCCTTGGGCGGCCTGCGATGCATACTCACTGGTGCGTCGTGAATGGGTTGCCTATGCGCACAGGGAGATGGACATGGAGTATTACATCAAGTTCGCAATAGCCAAGACCGGGATGCTACTTCTAGTGGCTTCCTGTCATCCCCCGAAAGATAGAGGGTAGACAGAAAATGAACGTTTCAAGAAACCTGTGCCCGATCTGTGGTGAGGGAAAGCTCCACCATCAAGTCGGCAAGAATCACGTTGAGTACAAAGGGCAAGCGACCGAGCTTGACCTTCATTTCTCACTCTGTGACACCTGTGGTAGCGAGCAGGCTGATGCCGCCCAGACTCGTACCAACAAGCGCCTGATGATCGCCTTCAAGAAGTGGGTGGATGGCCTGTTGACCGGTAACGAGGTGAGGGCACTCCGGGAGAAGCTGGGCCTGAGCCAGGCAGAGGCCGCACAGGTTTTTGGTGGTGGGCCGGTGGCATTCTCCAAGTATGAGAGCGATGACGTAGCCCAATCCGAGGCCATGGACAAACTACTGCGTCTGGCAGTTGAACTACCCGCCGCATTCGATCTGTTGTGCCGCCGTGCTGGCGTCGAGCGTGTCATTGTAGGTGAGCAATGGCATAACGCAGAAGGCTGGCTGGCAGAGCCACGCAACACGGTAGAAGTCAGGCGGCCCAGGTTGCGGGTGGTATCCAGCTCCACGCCGAGCGCAGACCAAGAAGCGAGATATGCGGCATGATCAGCGCTGATTTACAGAAGGCCATAGATAACCTGAGTATCCAGGACGTTTACGTTCGTGATCAGGTCGCTAGTTGCCTGGGAGATTTTGACCCTAAGTATGCAGCGGAGTTGGAGCATTTGACGGTTCAGCAGATGCACTTGGTTAAACAGGCAAATGTGGTTGAGTTGAACGACGAGAACCGGTTGTTGAGAGTGTTTGTTCGTTTGGGGGCACGCTGGGTCGATCCAGAAGAAGAAAATGAAGAGCTTTCCATACGGGCCGTAATCGAGGCCGAGTTCATAGCCGAATATCAGATGACCGATACCCTGGAACAGGCTTGCATTGACGAATTCAGCCTCAAGAACGTCAGTTACCACATCTGGCCCTACTGGCGGGAACTATTGAGCAGCCAGTGTGCCCGGATGCATCTGCCGAGATTGATCCTGCCCACTGTTCAGTTGGCGCAAAATCGTCACCAACAGACTGAAGTATTGGACTCAACCAAGGAATAGCGAGCGAACAGGTCGAAGCCGGAAGTCGCCAATCATGGTTTTCATACTATATTGATGATTGATGCCTCATGATTGCCATCAGAAACGCGCTGGAATGTGCTTTGGTGCCTTTAATACGACGCTCCGCCCTACCCCGCCATGCTCACTTCGTTCTTGGAACGGAATGTCGCACCTAGTATAAATTCGCGCCCCCTAACAAAGGCAAACCAGGGACTAACTACACCGCGAGAAAAGTGCTGGATTGTTTGTCTTTGGATAGTCCAGGCCATCACTAAAAAACATCAACTCTCCCCCTTTCCGCTTCGTCTGCGCACTATAGCTGAGGGTATACCGAATCTTTCGGCGATCCAGATACAATTCTGCGATCTCTGGCGCATCGTCATACGATACGACCCAATGTGTACGCAGCTTTTTCTGCACTAGGCTAGCTATTCTTGCGTGATCTGCTTCCGCATAATGGTTGCGGTATAGACGCTGTGCTTTATTGAAGTATGGCGGATCAAGATATACTAAAGATTTCTTCGGAAACTTAGTCTTCTTAATGAATTCTTCAGCATCAAGGTTGGTTACTTTAATATGGTGCTTGTGGTCCTCGATCTTCTGCAGTCGATCACATATGGTATCCCGATTAAATCGGGCATCAATTAGCCAGTTCCCTTTCTGCTCCAGCCCCCCAATAACACCACCTCCAAGTATTCCCGAGCGGTTGGTCCGATTGAGAAACAACGTAGCAAACCCCAGAAGAAGTCTCTTCTTTCGGCCTGGCTTTAGATATACGTCACGCTGCTTTTGCCACTCATCGACCGTTAATGGCACGTTTTGCACCATGTCAATTAATGCTTGCGTCTCATTCAACGCTGAATGCCAAAATGCGTAGATGGCAGGGTCTACGTCATTAAGCCAAACTTCTTTGGCATAAGAGGTCATAACAAGCTCCAGCGCAATTCCTGCGCCACCAGCATATGGCTCGACATAGACGCCATCACATAATCCATTATCGACAAACAGTTGCCTGATAAATGGAGCCAACTTCCCTTTTCCGCCTGGGTATCTTAGTGGGGTGTAATAACGCATCGGTGACCTCCTTGCCCCCAAGGATAAGATAAATTTGTTTTGACGGCCACCACTTCATCACAAATGGGCATAGAGAACATCTAGGAAGGACTGTACATTGTCCCAGGCGGTGGCAAGATCCGGCCCTGTCGGATGGAAGTGCCTGTTGTGCACGTATGCATTAAACGTATTGAAAGAAAGTGGATTATGTGGACTGGAAATTGCCGCCTTAATCCCTTTCAATTCGTGCTTACTCGCCCAATTCTGCTGCTCCATGTGGGTAGCTGCCTTCTCAGATTTTTTCGATAAGTTGTCTCCGTCATGATAATTAACTGAGTTATGTTCGAGATAAAGTTCAACGCTTAACTCGACAAATACTCGAAACAGTACAGAAACTGCGTTGCGGTGCTGGTTAAGTTCAAGGTCTTGCAACTCGCGGAAGATTGCCCGAAGACGCTTATCTTTAATGGAATACTGGACGCCTGAGGGGATCATGTGTTTGCGTTGGTGCGAAGGTCGGAGGGCGCGAACCTTTGCCGGTACCTGAGCGGGCCTCGCGGGTGGAACCATAGGGCGTGAGTCCTTTACTTCCCTTTGCTGGTTAGGCGTATTCTCCGGAGGAAAGCTAGAAACATACTCTTTTTGTTTTTTTGCGTCATAAACGTCCCTGACTGGCATCCCATCAGCGATATCTTGCAACACCTTTGTTATGCCCTTAAGCACTTCGGTTTCATGAAGGAAACGTCGCGGGACGCCATCGGCATTTGAAATTCCTAGAAATTCGCGCACTTCTGGATTTTTGAGTAGACGGTCAAGGGTTGAAATCTTGAACCCCTTACCGGTCACCTTCGCGCGCAAATCTTCATCTAATTTCTCCAGTACAGAGTCAACCACCAAGTGAGTAAACGCATAACGGCCTTTCTTCCCAAGGCGCTGAAGGTGTCTGCTTTTCTGCATTGCATCCCAGGGAATTGTTCCGACGCCTTCTTGATATCCCTGGTGACGTAGCTCGATCGGCCAGTCTGCTTCTTCGATAGAATCCGCTACTGTGCACTCAACTTTTCGCGGGATGTCTATTTTCGCCTTGCCGCGAATTGCTGCAAATTTCCGTCTGAGTTTAGGATCTTCGCATCGATCCGGATTATCGAGCAGTTTAAGAGCAGTGATCCGACGGTTCCCTTCCCACACGATGTAATCACCCTTGGTATCAGGATCGGGAACTACTAACACGCCATCAATGGGGCTTAAACCGTGCTCAGCGATGTCCGCAGCGAGATTCCGAATCTCATCACCAAGATGTTCAAGCATCCATGCTATACAATCAGGTTCGGACGGCAAGACGCCGTGACGGTCATTCTCCTTGTTTAGTCGCAGTCTCGCCAAAGGAATCGGGAACCGTTGATATGCCATGTGACAGTCCTTGATCGTTATTACAAAATAATTCCGCTCTAATCTTGACGGAATTATCTCTAGACTGCCACATAATGCCAAGAAAACATGCGGTCCATGCTAGGCCGCCTGTTCCATCGCAGTAGCCCCCTTGTCGAGGCAAGTCCGTCTGACGGACGGCTGTGTGTCGCCCCGGGAAAGGCGCTGCTATCTCCACATCAGGCCACCCTCGACTCCACCCGCTCCCTCATCGGTGTCCCGAATAACCACTGGGACAGGCTCTACCGCCCCATGTTCGAGGGCCTGGCCGGGTTCGTTCAGCAGTTGCCCGCCTCCGAAGCACACCACCATGCTGGCCCCGGGGGACTCCTGCGCCATGCGCTGGAGGTCGCCCTCGAGGCGATGAAGCTGCGCAGGGGCGCGCTCCTGCCACCGGGGGCATCCGCTGAGGAGTTGGCACGCTTGCAGGATGTGTGGACCTACGCCTGTGTCAGCGCGGCACTGCTTCACGACATCGGAAAACCCCTCGCTGACCAGCGGGTCACCCTGTTTGGTGCCGATCATGCGCAACTGGGTCAGTGGAACCCCACTGACG